>ERZ773260.2020-NODE-2020-length-24097-cov-3.562141_pt1 | contig 24097 bp, 19 predicted proteins | sample MGYA00511387_ERZ773260 | MGnify/ENA primary metagenome ERZ773260 (study PRJEB29015, sample SAMEA2737745) | human gut metagenome | biome: human gut; feature: human-associated habitat; material: faeces | place: China | collected 2012 ... | reverse complement strand
TCACCACAAGGGAAGAAATAAGCACCACTTTGAATACTGGATCGACTTTGCGCCTGATAAGGCCAGAGGACTGATAGGAAATAAGATGCCGCTCAAGTATGTGATTGAGATGGTGATGGATCGAATCGCCGCCTCCAAGGTCTACAAGGGAAAGGATTACACAGACGCTTCCCCCTGGGAATATTATGCCAGGGGAAAGGATTATCTGGTGATGCATCCGGAGACGCGGGCCCTTTTGGAACGGCTTCTCCTGATGTTAAAAAAGCAGGGAGAGCAGAAAACATTTGCCTATATCCGCCATCTGCTGCGGCAGGGCAGCTATTAAAACGAGCTTCAGGAGCTGGGGAGGCCGATCCAATCCAGAACATCCCTCAGATACTGGAGAGACAGCTTCGTATCCGGCTCTCTGCCGGAATCTGAGCGCCTGGAGGGGCACAGTCTGTCTAACAGCTCTGGACTGCAGGGCACATAGGTGAGACGGTCAGAGTAGTCCTTTTTGACATATTCTGAAAAGATGGGAGCGGGCTGAGGCAGGAATCTTCCCGCTGTTTTGGTATAGCAGGTTTTGGCTGTGGCCCTTTTTCTGGCGGACCGTTCCACATACTCTCCGACGCTTTTATGGACGGCGGTATCCTCATAGATTAAGTAGTAATAATCCTTATAATTTGGATAGAACCGTTTCATTTCTCCGCAGACCAGAGGAACGCTCAGGCACAGGCGGTTTCCCTCTGCTTCCAGGGAAAAGGGAGGGACTTCTGCCGCTATGGGAGAGGGGAGAACGACCGGGCCTTCATAGAGCAGACGGATCAGAGGCTCCTCTGTTCCGAAGGCGTCGGTGACAAACGCTTCCTTCCATCCGGCAGGCATAGCGGGCAGCCGGAAGAAATCGGGATAGGAGAGGATGGGCAGAACGGCTGGCATTCCTTTCAGATCCTCTTCGTTGTGGAGTGTCAGAAGATGGTACAGATTCTGATTTTGGGAAACCAGATAATTTTCATACACCGCAATGAGCTGCCCGCCGGAAAAACGATCTTCCCTGCTGATGCCCAGAAACCGTTCCACGGTTTTCTGCTTCAGATTCTCAAGGCCCAGAAGTTTTTTAAAGGGCTTTATTTTTTTGTAGATATCAAAGCTGGCCATATGGGAAAAGCCGCAGTCAAGGCCCAGGAAGGCGCACCGCTTTTGGAGGTAAGGAATGTCGAAGCTGTCCCCGTTAAAGTGAATCAGACAGGAGAAGTCCTTCGTATATTCAAAGAAGGCGAGGAGCAGCTGGCGTTCGCTGTCCTCTGTGTCGGCAAACCACTGAATCATCCGCCATTCATTCTTCCTGTAAAAGACGCATCCGATCAGATAGAGTCTTGAATGTTCTGCGGACAGTCCCGTTGTCTCGATGTCGAAAAAGAGAAGCTGATCCGGCGCGCCAATGCGGGAGAGTGGGTAAGATTCCGGCAGCTCCAGACGTTTTTCTATGGTAATCACAGCAGGTTCCTCCTTGTAGTATTTCTGTTATTATATGACAAAAAAGGGCGGGTTTACAAGGGAAATCTGAACGGGGAGAATATTTGTTCGATTAATTTTCTTGCATTGGCACAGGCCGTATGGTATGATAGGCTGAGATAAAAGGAGAGAAAAAAGTGATTTCATATATTAAAGGAACTCTGGCAGAGAAGATGGAAGGAGCGGCGGTAGTGGAAGCCGGATCCATCGGATACAGAATTTTTATGCCTGCCTCCGCTCTGGAGCTTTTAGGGGCGGTGGGGGATGAAGTGGTGGTTTACACTTATTTTCAGGTGCGCGAGGACGCTATGAGCCTGTACGGCTTTCTGAGCCGCCAGGACAGAGAGATGTTTCAGCAGCTTCTTGGCGTGAACGGTATCGGCCCTAAGGCGGCCCTGGGACTTTTAGGCACGTTGAGGCCTGACGATCTGCGGCTTGCCATTCTCACCGGGGACGCCAAGGCAATTTCCAGGGCACCTGGCATCGGTGCGAAGACGGCGCAGAGGATTATCCTGGATCTGAAGGACAAGGTGAGCGCACAGGAGATGCTGTCTTCCCTTGCCGTTCCGGCAGAGGCAGCCGCCGGGCGCGTTTCCCAGGAGGCGTCCGCCTTCAGCGCAGAGGCGGCCAGGGAGGCTGTGGACGCTCTGGTGGCCCTTGGATATTCTAATCTGGAAGCTTCCCGGGCAGTGAAGCAGGTGGAACTTACGGAGGACATGGATGCGGAGGCTGTTCTGAAGGCCTCCCTGAAATTTCTGGCGTTTATGTAGCCGGAAAATGCAGGGACAGGCAGCGCGGCTCAGCCGCTGCCAGGAAATCAGAACGTGAAATAAGTGGAGACGAAGGAAGCAGATATGAGCAGAAGGATTATAACAACCGATGTGACGGAAGAGGACAAGAAAATAGAGACCAGCCTGAGACCGCAGCTTCTGGGGGAGTACATAGGCCAGGAGCGGATCAAGGGCACGCTGAAAATCTTTATCGATGCCGCCAAATCCAGAAATGAGCCGTTAGATCACGTGCTGTTTTACGGGCCGCCGGGACTGGGAAAGACGACGCTCTGCGGCATTATTGCCAATGAGATGGGCGTCCATATGAAAGTGACCTCCGGTCCGGCCATTGAAAAGCCGGGAGAGATTGCCGCTATTTTAAACGGCCTGTCGGAGGGGGACGTGCTTTTTGTGGATGAGATCCACCGCCTGAACCGCCAGGTGGAGGAGGTGCTCTATCCGGCGATGGAGGACTATGCCATTGATATTATGCTGGGGAAGGATTCCAGCGCCCGCTCCATCCGTCTGGAGCTTCCGAAGTTTACGCTGGTAGGGGCGACCACCAGGGCGGGGCTTTTGACCGCTCCCCTGAGAGACAGGTTTGGAATCATCCAAAAGATGGATTTTTATACGCCTCAGGAACTGAAGGATATTGTCATGCGGTCCGCCCAGGTGATGCAGGTGGCCATTGAGGAGGAGGGAGCCTTCGAGATTGCCAGACGATCCAGGGGAACGCCAAGGCTTGCCAACCGCCTTTTAAAGCGGGTGCGGGATTTCGCCCAGGTGAAGTACGACGGGGTGATTACGAAAGCGGTGGCTGATTTTGCCCTGGATATCCTGGATGTGGATAAGCTGGGCCTGGACAATAACGACAGGGCCATTTTAAACGCTCTGATCCAAAAGTTTTCCGGCGGTCCGGTAGGCCTGGAGACGCTGGCGGCCTGCCTGGGAGAAGACGCGGGAACGCTGGAGGACGTCTATGAGCCCTATCTTCTGATGAACGGACTGATTAACAGGACTCCCAGAGGAAGAGTCGCCACAGAGGCAGCTTACCGCCATCTGGGCATTTCCATGAATCCTGTGGGAGACAGGCCTTAGAAAAACAGGGAATCCAAAGAAAATCATTGTTTTTATAGAAAATTCAGGTATAATGAAGATGACGTTCTATGTCTGAAAACGAGAAGGATAAGAAAACGAAAGCGGAGAAAACCATGGATTCCAAAAATTATACAGATGTTTTAATTAACGGAAAAATTTACACATTAGGCGGCGCGGAGGAGGAGAGCTACCTCCAGCAGGTGGCCAGCTATATCAATGAAAAGATGTCCGGGCTTCAGCGCCAGCCGGGTTTCCAGCGTCAGAGCGATGATTATAAGTCTGTGATGACATGTTTAAATCTGGCGGACGATTACTTCAAGGAGAGACAGTATGCGGCCCGGCTGGAAAATGAAAATCAGAACCTGGAGAAGGAAACCTACAGCCTGAAGCACGAGCTGGTGAGCACGCAGATGAAGCTGGAGGCTCTCCACAGGGAGACAGAGGAGCTGAGACGGCAGATGAAGGAGCTGATGCTTCGGATTCCAGAAAGAGAAGAGGCTCCGGCGGTGTCTGAGACGGCGCGGGAGGCAGAACTGGAGCAGAGCGGGGATCAGAATTCCTTAGAAGGATAGTGAAACAGCGGCGAAAGGCTGATGTGCGTGGCGCGCATCAGCCTTTTAAAAGTAAAATGAGAGGGATGGAAATGAACAGCCAGAACAGAAAACAGGAACAGGAGAAACGGTGGCAGGCCGCGGTGAAAAGAGGCGCGGAGATTTTGGCGCCAGCCGGATCCTTTGAGAGCATGAAGGCGGCTGTGGCGGCTGGAGCGGACGCCGTCTATATCGGCGGGAATAAATTCGGCGCCAGGGCCTATGCAGACAATCTGGACGAGGACAGGATGAAGGAGGCCATTGATTATGCCCACCTCCACGGCTGCAGAATTTATATGACAGTGAATACCCTGGTAAAGGAGCGGGAGATGAAGGAGCTTTACAGCTATCTGCTCCCTTACTACGAGCAGGGGCTGGACGCGGTGATTGTCCAGGATATGGGAGTCTTTTCTTTTGTAAAACGTCATTTTCCGGATCTGGACGTTCACGCCAGCACCCAGATGACGGTGACGGGAGCGCCGGGAGCGGCCCTGATCGGCAGAATGGGGGCGTCCAGGATTGTGACGGCCAGAGAGCTTTCTCTGGAGGAGATAGAGGAGATATACAGGGAGACAGGGGCTGAGATTGAAAGCTTTGTCCACGGAGCGCTCTGTTACTGCTATTCCGGCCAGTGTCTGTTCAGCAGCCTCATCGGAGGCAGAAGCGGAAACAGGGGCCGGTGCGCCCAGACCTGCCGCCTGCCGTTTTCTGTCAGAAGAGGGAAGGAGCTTCTGAATGGAAAAAACGAAAAATATGTGCTGAGCCTCAAGGACCTGTGCAGTCTTGACATTCTGCCGGATATTCTGGAGGCTGGGGTATTTTCGCTGAAAATCGAGGGCAGAATGAAAAGTCCCCGCTACACGGCAGGCGTGGTGTCCATTTACAGAAAATATGTGGACCAGTACATGAAATATGGACGAAAGGGATATCAGGTGGATCCGGCAGATCGAAAGACACTGCTTGACCTGTTTGACCGGGGAGGCCAGACGGAGGGCTATTACAGGGAGCACAATGGCAGAGATATGGTGGTTCTGAAGGAAAAGCCGGCCTTTCGGGAGGAAAACCGGCCGCTGTACGATTATCTGGATAAAACCTATGTAAACGCATCTCTCCAGGAACCGGTTCTGGGATGGGCCAGAGCTGCAGAGGGAGAGGAACTGAGGCTGAAGCTCCAGACGGACAGTTTTGGAAGCACCATAGAGGCGGAGGTTTCCGGCGGTCCTGTCCAGACGGCAAAAAATCAGCCCATGGCGGCAGAGCGCATAGAAAAGCAGCTGAATAAGACGGGAAATACGCCGTTTTATTTTCAGTCCCTTCAGGTGGAGACAGAGGGAAACTGCTTCATTCCGGTGCAGGAGCTGAACGAACTGAGAAGAAACGCCTTTGAAAAGCTGGAAACGCAGCTTCTAAGCCAATTCAGAAGACAGGAACCGTCTGGACATGAGAACAGTGAAGGAGACGGGAGAACGGCGCAGGAGGAAAAGCTTCAGAAAAGGGAAATTTCGGAGAACGGCACAGAAGGAGAGAAGAAGGGCAGAGAACAGGCGGTTCTTCACGTATCGCTGGAGGAGCCGGAAGGACTTGAAACGGTTCTCTCGTTCCGGCAGGCGGCCGTTATTTCCATCGACGCGGCCGGATTTCCGGCTGAGAGCTGGAAGCAGACGGTTTTAAGCTGCCATGAGAGGGGAAAGGAATGCCTTCTTTTGCTGCCGCACATTTACAGGGCGGAGGCAAAGCGGTATTTTGACGCCCATCTGAGGGAGCTTTCCGAGGCCGGCTTTGACGGGGCTGTAATCCGGGCCTGGGAGGAAGCGGAGCTGATTGCCAGATGGAGACGGGAAGGAGTGTTTTTCCCGAAAATCACAGTCTTTGATCATGGACTGTACAGCTTTAACAGCCTTTCGGAAGAGTGGATGGAGCAGATGCTTCCAGGAGAGACGCTCCGGTTTACAGCGCCTCTTGAATTAAACAGCAGAGAGCTGGAGGAGAAGGGAATCCGCGGGGAAGAGCTGATGGTCTATGGAAATATTCCTATGATGGTGACGGCCCAGTGTCTGAAAAAGACGCTGGAAGGCTGTACGGGAAGGCCGGAGTTTCTGTGGATGAAGGATCGGAAGGGCAAGGAGTTCCCGGTGAAGAACCACTGCCGGTTCTGCTACAATACGATTTATAATTCCAGTCCTCTGTCTCTTCTGGCAGACAGAAGCCTCATTGAGAGACTGGGGCCGTCTGTTCTCAGGCTTTCCTTTACCACCGAACAGCCGGAGCGGATCCGGGAGGTATTGAAGGCCTTTTCAGAGGAATTTATCTCCGGAACAGAGAAAGGCGGGGCGCCGGAACTGTCAGGCGAGTTTACAAGAGGCCATTTTAAGCGCGGAGCGGAGTAGGTGAGACATTATGGCGAATCTGATTACGAACGTATCCAAGTATCTGATGATACTTTTAATTGCGATTTACACCTATTACAATTTCCGGTTTTTCGGAATCAGGGACGAGTGGGGGAAACAGCGTCTGTGCCGTCTCCAGAACGTGGTGATGGTGTTAATCCACACTCTTGCGTACCTTATTATTTACCTGCGCACAGAGGATGAGAAGACGCTGATGTTTTTTGGAGCGCAGCTTTTGTTTTTCTTTCTGTATATGGGACTGTACCGGCTGTTTTACAGGAATCTGTCCAGACTTCTTTTAAACAATGCCTGTATGCTTCTGTCTACCAGCTTTATTATTCTGACCAGGATTTCCATGGACCGGGCGGTAAGGCAGTTTGCCATTGTGGCGGTGGCTGCCGCCGTTACCATGATCATCCCGTTTATTATGGACCGGGCGTGGCAGCTGTCCAAGATTCCGTGGGTTTACGGAAGCATCGGCCTGGCTCTGCTTTTAGTAGTGTGCGTCATGGGAAATACGGCTTTTGGAGCGCAGCTTTCTATCAATATCGGAGGCTTCTCCTTTCAGCCGTCAGAGTTTGTAAAGATCAGCTTTGTATTTTTTGTGGCCACTATGTTTTACCGCTCTGTCGATTTCAGGACGATAGCCATTACGACTGCTGTGGCTGCGGCACATGTGCTGGTGCTGGTACTGTCCAAGGATCTGGGAAGCGCACTGATTTTCTTTGTTACCTATCTTTTGATGCTGTTTGTGGCAACGGGAAACTGGCTTTACCTGGGACTGGGGGCAGGCAGCGGAGCGGCGGCGGCTGTGATTGCCTACAATCTGTTTTCACATGTGAGAACCAGGGTGGAGGCATGGCTGGATCCCTGGAGCGATATTTCGGGAAAAGGATATCAAATCAGTCAGTCACTGTTTGCCATTGGAACGGGAGGATGGTTTGGCATGGGGCTTTATCAGGGGATGCCGTCTAAAATTCCGGTGGTGGAAAAGGACTTTGTCTTTTCAGCCATTTCGGAAGAAATGGGAGGCATCTACGCCATCTGCCTGATTCTCATCTGCCTGGGCTGCTTTATGCAGTTTATGATGATTGCCGCCAAAATGCAGGCTGTCTTTTATAAGCTGATTGCCTTTGGGCTGGGAACCACATACATTGTGCAGGTATTTCTGACCATTGGCGGAGTGACGAAATTTATTCCCTCCACAGGAGTGACGCTGCCGTTTGTCAGCTACGGCGGAAGCTCCATTCTCAGCACCTTTATTGTGTTTAACGTGGTTCAGGGACTGTATATTTTAAAACGCAATGAAGAGGAGGAAGATTATGATGAAGAAGAATGATCCGAGTCCTGAAAAACACGGGAAAGCTTCTGCTTCCCGTTCCAGAAAACGCTCTGAAGCCGCAAAGGAGCAGGAGCTTAGGGAGGCTGCCAGAGAGAAGGCAGATAAAAATATTCTGCGGATTACCTATGCCTTTGCGGCTTTGTTCATCGGCATGTGCCTTTATCTGGGCTGGTTTCTTCAGGTGGACAGTGAAACTGTCATCAACAGCTCCTACAATGCCAGGCTGGACCGCTTCTCTGACCGGATTGTAAGAGGAAAGATTTTGAGCAGCGATGGAAAGGTACTGGCGGAGACCCAGGTGGCGGAGGAGGGAACAGAGAAGCGGTATTACCCATACAATTACCTCTACGTTCATTCGGTTGGCTATTCTGGAAAAAACGGAAAGACAGGCATCGAGTCTCTGGCAAACTTCTATCTGCTGTCCTCCCATGTCAATCTGGTGGAGAAGACGGTCAATGAACTGCAGGGAAAGAAAAATATCGGAGACAACGTGGTGACGACTCTGGATTCCGATCTGCAGCAGACAGCTTCCGACGCCATGGGAAACAGGAGAGGGGCTGTGATTGCCATGGAACCTGATACAGGAAAGATTCTGACCATGGTATCCCAGCCGAACTTCAATGCCAATACAGTGGACGAGCAGTGGGCGGAGCTGACTTCACCGGAGAACACCAAGGCGCAGCTGGTAAACCGCGCGACCCAGGGACTTTACTCCCCAGGCTCTACCTTTAAGATTGTGACGGCTCTGGAGTATCTTCATGAAAATCCGGATGGCATGAGCCAGTTTCATTTTGACTGCGACGGCCTGATGGAGCAGGGAGAGTATCAAATCCGCTGCTACCACGGGGAATCCCATGGCAGCCAGGATCTGCGGATGTCCTTTGCCAATTCCTGCAACGGAGCTTTTTCGACTATGGGTCTGGGGCTGAATCTGACGCAGTTTAACAGTCTTGCCAGCCAGCTTTTGTTTAACAGCAGTCTGCCCCTTTCTCTTCCCTACAAGGAAAGCTCTTTTGTCATGGGAGAGGGGGCTGACGAGTGGGAACGGCTTCAGACCTCCATCGGTCAGGGAAAGACGCAGATTACTCCTATGCACAACCTGATGATCACAGCGGCGATTGCCAACGGGGGCACTCTGATGAAGCCGTATATGATTGATCATGTGGAAAACGCTGGGGGCCAGACGGTAAAGAAGTTTCTTCCGGAGGCTTACGGCACGCTGATGAGCTCTGAGGACGCCTCTGTTCTCAGCGGCCTGATGACGGCAGTCGTTACAGACGGAACAGGATCCGCGCTTCGGGGCGCTCCCTATACGGCGGCGGGAAAGACGGGATCTGCTGAATTTGAGACAGGAAAAGAGACGCATGCCTGGTTTGTGGGCTACGCGCCTGTGGAGGACCCGAAAATCGCAGTCTGCGTGCTCCTGGAGGAGAGCGGGTCAGGCGGAAAGCAGGCGGGACCTGTGGCCAGAGCCGTTATGGACAAATATTTTGAGAAAAATCCTCTGCAGTAGCGGGGACGGATAGGAGAGACGGATGACACAGCTTCAGATGATACTGTTTTTATGCCCCATATTCTTTTTTACCAGTTTTGTAGACGCAGTTTCAGGCGGCGGAGGACTGGTGGCCCTGCCGGCCTACCTGTTTACAGGGATGCCGGTACACAGCGCCTATGCCTGCAATAAAGTGGGATGCGTGGTGGGAAGCTTTACTTCCTTTATCCGCTTTTGGAAAAATGGGCTGATCGATATGAAAACGGCTCTTTTTGTGGGAGCGGTCACCTTCGCGTGCTCCACCTGCGGAGCGCAGATTGTGCTGCACCTGCCGGACCGGCCTCTTAAGATTATGATTTTAGCCTCCATGCCGGCTGTGGCGGCCCTGATTTTCTTCCAGAAAAATTATCCTGAGGTAAACAGAACCTCGGAGATCACAGGCTGGAAGCGAGGAGGGCTCTGCCTGCTGTCAGGAGTTATGATGGGACTTTATGACGGAATTTTAGGGCCTGGCTCCGGAACCGTTGTGATGATTCTCTTTACCAAGCTGTTAAAATACAATTTAATTACTGCATCGGGAAATACGAAGGTCATTCTGCTGGCCTCCACTCTGGCCGCCTCGGTGTCCTATATCCTGGCGGGAAAGGTGATCTGGACCGTGGCAGTTCCTGTGTCTGTCTTCGGAATGCTGGGAGGATATGTGGGCGCCGGAATGGCCATCAAAAAAGGCACAAAATTTATCCGCCCCATGATGCTTGGCATCGCGGCCCTCCTGGTGATCAAAATGGCGGTGGATCTGGCTGCCGGAGGGCAGTAGGGATACCGCGGCCGGATTTTCCTCTCCGTCTTGCACATTGTCCCAAAAAGCAGTATACTAAACAGTAATAACAACGCCAGGAGGGATTGCGATGATTGAGGCAACGAGCTGCGGCGGTGTGGTTATTTTTCGAGGTAAAATTCTTGTTTTGTATAAGAATTATAAGAACAAGTATGAAGGATGGGTTTTGCCGAAGGGAACTGTAGAGCCTGGGGAAGAGTTCAAGGAAACTGCCCTCAGGGAGGTCAAGGAAGAGACAGGCGTCACTGCGTCGATTATCAAGTATATCGGCAAGAGCCAGTACACGTTCAACACTCCGCAGGATATGGTGGAGAAGGACGTCTACTGGTATCTGATGATGGCGGACAGCTATTACAGTAAACCACAGCGGGAAGAGTATTTTGTGGATTCAGGTTATTATAAGTTTTATGAGGCTTATCATCTGCTTAAGTTTTCCAATGAAAAGCAGATTCTGGAAAAGGCTTATAATGAATACCTGGATTTGAAGAGGAGTAATCTTTGGGGGTCAAAAAAGTACTTTTAAGAGCAACGGACAGAGGGCTGAAACACACGGGACAGACGTGTGCTTCAGCCTTTTCTGATCCGGAGGGAAATTTCGTTTTGATTGAAAAATCTGGCTAATTATATTAAAATGGCATATAATACCGCTTAGGTCCTCGGCGGGATCTGCTGAGGGCAGGAGGAGAGAAAAGGAGAATAGGATCATGAACCAGTCATTTGAAAAATTACAGAATCAGCTGGAAAAGGCTATGGCCCTTCAGACGGCTATGGTGCTGTTTGAGTGGGATAATGAGACTGCGGCGCCGAAGGAGGCGGCAGAGAGAACGGCGGCGGTCATCGGTTCTCTTTCCAGCCAGTATCTTGATATTATGACAGGAGAGAAGCTGAAAACTGCCTTGGAAGAGTGCAGTGGACAGATGTCCGAAATGACGGAAGTGGAGCAGGCCATCGTCAGAGAGACAAAGGAAGAGGTGGAAAAGCTGGAGCGCATTCCGGCCGACGAGTACCGCAGCTTTGCAGAGCTGACAGCCAGGGCCACCGGCATCTGGGCGGACGCCAGGGAGAAGAAGGATTTTTCTCTGTTCGCGCCGGTTTTAAAGGAAATTGTGGATTATCAGAAGCGGTTTGCTTCCTACCAGGCCAAAGAGGGACAGAAGCTTTACGACGTGATGCTGGACAATTATGAGAAGGATTTTGGCATGAAGGAGCTGGACGAGTTCTTCCGCGTTGTGAAAGAGGGAATCGTGCCGCTTTTAAAGGAGTCTGCAAAGCGCTCGGAGCAGATCGACGACAGCTTTTTAAGCGCCGGATATACAGAGGAGCAGCAGGAAAAGGCGGCTCGTTTCCTGGCGGAATATGTGGGCTTTGACTTTGACAGGGGAATTCTGGCTGTCAGCGCGCATCCGTTTACCACGAACCTGCACAATAAAGATGTGAGAATTACCACCCACTACCTGGATCGGATTGACTCTTCCATCTATTCAGTGATCCACGAGTCGGGCCATGCAGTTTATGAGCTGGGAATCAGGGATGATTTGACTCAGACGCCGGCCGGGCAGGGGGCGTCCATGGGAATGCATGAATCCCAGTCCAGATTTTTCGAGAATATTATGGGACGGAACAGAAATTTCTGGGTTCCCATTTATGGAAACATGCAGGAGATATTCGGCAGTCCTTTAAAGGAAGTGAGCCTGGACGATTTTCTGGCGGCAGTGAACAAGACGATTCCGGGACTGATCCGGACGGAGGCGGACGAGCTTTCCTACTGCCTGCACGTGCTGGTGCGGTATGAGATAGAAAAGCTGATGATCGAGGAAAATGCTGAGATTGACAGTCTTCCAGAGCTGTGGAACGACAAGTATGAGGAGTATCTGGGAATCCGCCCGAAGAATGACGGAGAAGGCATTTTACAGGATATTCACTGGTCTCAGGGTTCCTTCGGCTACTTCCCATCCTACGCTCTGGGCAATGCCTTCGGCGCCCAGCTTTATCACAAAATGAAGCAGGAGATGGATTTTGACGGGCTTCTCAGAGAGGGAAGAGCAGACGCAATCAGAGAATATCTCCGGGAGCACATTCATCAGTACGGAAAGCTTAAGACCAGCCGCCAGCTGTTAAAGGATGCCACAGGCGAAGACTTTAATCCGGCTTATTATGTAGAATATTTAACAGAACGGTACGGAAAGTAGACGCGCTGGAGAAATTAAAAAAAACGGCATTTCTATGTCAGGAATGCCGGTTTTTTCGGAAATGCTCCATTCTCGACAGGTGGAAATTGATTTCCGCCCCCATGAAGAGAATACAGATGCAGAAGTACAGCCACAGCATCAGCACGGCTACGCTGGCAAGACTTCCGTACATGGTAGAGAATCTTGAAAAGTATTTAAAGTAAAGAGAGAAGGCGAAGGAGAACAGAATCCAGCATACCGTAGAGAACACAGCTCCCGGGAGCTGGCTTTTCAGCCTCATCTTCTCGTAGGGGAGAAAGGTATAAAGGCCTGTGAAAAACACGGCCAGAATAATCAGAGACAGAATGGATCGCAGACTGATCAGGTAAGGAGACAGAAAGCGGAGAAAGGGCAGAAACCGGAGCGCCAGATTCTGGAGAACCGTTCCAAAGACCAGAAGAGCCAGGGACATGACGCAGACAGCCATGAATACGATGGTGTAGCCAGAGTTAATCAGACGGCTGATTACATAGCCTCTCCGCTTCGGACAGCCGATGATCCGGTTCAGCCCCCGCTCAATGCCCTGCATTCCCCTGGCGGCTGACCACAGGGTGACGATGGAGGATACGGAGAGCAGGGCGGCGGAGGATTTGAAGTAAATTTCGCCGATAATGGTGTACACCAGAGGCTGTACTTCTATGGGGAGCAGCCGGGACAGCAGATAGAGCAGATCCGACTGCTGCACAGCGGGAACAAACTGAAGCACTGTGAGGAGAAGAATGATAAACGGCACGGAGGAGAGCACAATAAAAAAGGATGCCTGAGCGGCATACACCGTGATCTCATCCCTTACGAATTTATCATATATCTGTTTGCAGTGTACCAGAAAATAGATCATACATTTCTCCATTTGTTTCGATTCTATTAACATATTATCACGGGGGAGGAAAAATAACAACTTTTCTTGAAAATTAAGAGGATTACAATGAAAAAGCTACTGAACTATCTAAGCGCTTATAAAAAGGAAGCGGTGCTGGCGCCTCTTTTTAAGATGCTGGAGGCCAGCTTTGAGCTGCTGGTCCCTCTTGTCATGGCCCAAATCATCGACACGGGAATCAAAAACCAGGATTTGGCTTACATTTTAAAAATGGGAGCTGTTTTAGTGCTTCTGGGAGTGATAGGTCTTGCCTGCTCCCTGACCGCCCAGTATTTTGCGGCCAGGGCGGCAGTGGGATTCGGAGCGGGAGTGAGACGGGCTCTGTTCCGCCATATTAACCGCCTGTCCTATTCGGAAATCGACGCCCAGGGAACGGCGACGCTGATTACCAGAATGACCAGCGACGTCAACCAGGTGCAGTCGGGAGTCAATCTGACGCTCCGCCTGTTCCTGCGCTCTCCGTTTATCGTATTCGGGGCCATGATTATGGCCTTTACCATTGATGTGAAATCAGCGCTTATTTTCGCGGCGGCGATTCCCCTGCTCTCCTTGGTAGTGTTCGGCATTATGCTGATCAGCATGCCTCTCTACAAGCGAGTGCAGAGACAGCTGGACTGGGTAATGCAGATTACCAGGGAAAACCTGACGGGAGCCAGGGTGATACGGGCCTTTAACAGAGAGCAGGACGAGATTGCCTCCTTTAAAGAGGAGGGAGGACTTTTAATCCGCTTCCAGATTTTCGTGGGACGGATTTCCGCTCTTTTAAATCCAGTTACCTATGTGATTGTCAACCTGGCGATTGTGGTTCTGATTTACACGGGAGCGGGACAGGTGGACAGCGGACGGATCCCGCAGGGAGAGGTGGTGGCCCTTGTCAACTACATGTCCCAGATTCTGGTGGAGTTGATTAAGCTGGCCAATTTGATTATTTCTATCACCAAAGCGCTGGCCTGCGCGGGACGCATCAGCAGCGTGTTCGAGATGGAGAGCAGTATTGCGGATCCGGGAGAAGAGAAGGGCAGGCAGGTGAAGGAAGAGGAGAATCCTCCTGTTTCCGGAACGCCCAGGGTTTCCTTCCAGAACGTCAGCTTCTCCTACCAGGGCTCTAAAGAAGAGTCCCTCTCTGACATCAGTTTCGATGCTGTGCCTGGAGAGATCATCGGCGTGATTGGAGGAACCGGATCTGGAAAATCCACTCTGGTGAACCTGATTCCGCGGTTTTACGATGCGACAAAGGGGCAGGTTCTGGTCAATGGAACCGATGTGAGAGCTCAGTCCCTCTCGAAACTGAGGGGGCAGATAGGAGTGGTTCCCCAGAAGGCTGTTCTCTTTAAGGGAACCGTCCGCGACAACATACGCTGGGGAAAGGAGGACGCCTCTGACCGGGAGATAGAGGAAGCGCTGGAAACAGCACAGGCCCTGGAGGTGGTGAAATCCAGGGAAAACGGTCTGGACGCCATGATTTTCCAGGGAGGGAAAAACCTGTCCGGAGGACAGAGACAGAGACTTACCATTGCCAGAGCCCTGGTGAGGAAGCCGCAGATTTTAATTCTGGACGACAGCTCGTCGGCTCTTGATTTTGCCACAGACGCCAGACTGAGGAAGGCCCTGAGGGAGCGCACAGGGGGCGCTGCCATTTTCCTGGTATCTCAGAGAGCCTCGGCTCTGCGCCACGCAGATCAGATTCTGGTGCTGGACGATGGAAGGCTGGCAGGAAAGGGAAAGCATGAGGAATTATTGGAGACCTGCCCTGTGTACAGGGAAATCTGCCTGTCCCAGATTTCTGGAGAGGAGGCGGAGCAGTGATGGCAAAAACAGAGATGAAAAAAGACAGGGAAGCGAAAGGGATTTTTAAGGATACGGCAAAGTCAGACACCATAAAAAGGGTGCTGAAGCATATCGGAGCTTACAGGTGGCTGGTGCTGCTTTCCCTGGTGCTGTCTGCAGTGACAGTGGCCCTGACTCTCTACATTCCCATTTTAATCGGGCAGGCGGTGGATCTGATTACAGGGGAAGGGCAGGTAGACTTTGACGGCCTGTTCCGGATCTTTGGAATCATGGCGGCGGTGATTCTGGTTACGGCGGCGGCCCAGTGGCTGATGAACGCCATCAACAATCACATCACCTACCGGGTGGCTATGGACGTCCGGGAGAAGGCCTTCTGCCATTTGGAGATCCTGCCTCTTAAATATATAGACGGCCATTCCTACGGCGACGTTTTAAGCCGCGTTATCACAGATGTGGATCAGTTTTCCGACGGCCTTTTGATGGGCTTTACCCAGCTGTTTTCCGGAATACTCACGATTTTCGGGACCCTGGTATTTATGTTTTCCGTTAATCCCTTTATCGCTCTGGTGGTGGTTCTGATGACGCCTCTTTCCCTGCTGGCGGCAGGCTATATTGCCAAAAAGACCTTCTCCATGTTTCAGGAGCAGTCGGAGGCCAGAGGAGAGATGACTTCCTTAATTAATGAGATTGTGGAAAATGAGAAGGTGGTGCAGGCCTTCTCCTATGAGCAGAAGGCGGAGGAGCGGTTTGATAAAATTAACAGCCGCCTGGAAAGCTGCAGTCTTCGGGCTACCTTCTTTTCTTCTATTACAAATCCGGCCACCCGGTTTGTAAACGGCCTGGTGTACGCAAGCGTGGGAATCGCAGGGGCAGCTGCGGCTATCCATGGTCTTTTGAGCGTGGGACAGCTGACTTCTTTCTTAAACTATGCAAACCAGTATACAAAGCCGTTTAATGAGATTTCCGGGGTGGCCACGGAGCTTCAGAACGCCGTCGCCTCGGCTGCCAGAGTGTTTGCCCTCATTGACGAGGAACCGCAGACGCCGGAGGCAGAACAGGCGATAGAGCTTCAGGAGGCGGACGGAAGAGTGGAGCTGTCTCACGTAGCGTTTTCCTACCAGCCGGACACGTCTCTGATTGAAGACTTAAATCTCACGGTGGAACCGGGGAAAAAGATAGCCATTGCAGGCCCTACCGGATGCGGAAAAAGTACGGTGATCAATCTGCTGATGCGTTTTTATGATGCGGACAGCGGATGGATTCAGGTCAGCGGCTGCGACATCAGGCAGATGACCAGAAAAAGCCTGCGGGCTTCCTACGGAATGGTTCTCCAGGAGACGTGGCTGAAAGCGGCGTCTATCCGGGATAATATTGCCTATGGAAGGCCTGACGCCTCCATGGAGGAGATTGTGGAAGCGGCGAAAAAAGCCCATGCCCACAGCTTCATTACCAGAATGCCGGAGGGATACGACACGGTGATTTCTGAGGACGGAGGCAGTCTTTCCCAGGGACAGAAGCAGCTTTTGTGCATTGCCAGAGTGATGCTCTGCCAGCCTCCTATGCTGATTCTGGATGAGGCTACCTCGTCTATTGATACGAGAACCGAGCTGATGGTTCAGGAGGCCTTTGACCGGATGATGGAGGGGCGCACCAGTTTTATTGTGGCCCACCGCCTTTCTACCATACGAAAGGCAGACCAGATTCTGGTAATGAAGGAGGGAAAAATCATCGAGCAGGGAAATCATGAAGAGCTGCTGGCGAAAGGAGGATTTTATTGTGAACTGTACAACAGCCAGTTCGCCGTCTCATAAGGAAGCGGCCGTGATTAAAAGAGAAACGGATCGGCAGGAGACGCGGGGACAGGAAAAATTGAGAATCCTGGTAAGCGCTTGCCTGCTGGGAGAAAACTGCAAATACAGCGGAGGATCCAACCGGGACGAAACGGTGCTGATGTGGAAAACGAAGCTGGAACAGGAGGAAAAGGCAGAGTTTATCCCCATCTGCCCAGAAGTGGCAGGAGGCCTTCCCACGCCCAGAATGCCGGCAGAAATCAGAGGAGAGAGAGTCGTAACCCGCGACGGCAGGGATGTGACTGCAGAATATGAAGCCGGGGCCGAAGAGGCTCTCGCGCTGTCAGGGAAGCACGGCTGCAGATATGCAGTCCTGAAGGAGAGAAGCCCTTCCTGCGGAAGCGGAACCGTCTATGATGGAAGCTTTTCAGGGACTTTGACAGTCGGAGACGGAATCGCTGCCGCTCTTTTAAAGAAAAACTGCGTAATGGTAGTTGGAGAAAGCCAGGCGCAGAAGCTGTTTGAAATCTTGTAAATCAGCCAGGCAGACAGGTTCTGGATTATATTTTTAACAGAAAATTCCAATTTTTGGCAAAAATGCCGCTGTCCATGTAATTTTTTTGTTTCTTTACTAAAAGGATGATACGTCGTCCTAGTTGCTCACGAATATTGTATAAACTAAGGCCAGAATAAAAAAGGAGGCTGAATTTATGCAGATTTGTGAAGCAACTGTAAAGAGAATAGAGGAGCTTCGAAAGCGAGAACGGCTTACCCTGTACGCCCTGGCCTACAAAACGGGGATGCCGCCCTCCACTTTAAAATGTATTATGAACGGAAGAAGCAAAAATCCGGGGATTGTCAATATTAAAAAGATTGCCGAGGGCTTTAACATGACAATCCGGGAATTTTACAACAGCGAGATTTTTGACGATTTAGAGCAGGAGGACTAGGAAGAGAGAAGTTTTCCATGCTCTGATAAAAGAAGGCGGAGAAAGAAAAAATAGGAGAGGATTCTGAGTATGGAAAAGAAATCGAGAGATCAGTTCCGGACCAGGCTGGGATTTATCGTGGCCTGCATCGGTTCTGCTGTGGGGATGGGAAATATATGGATGTTTCCCTATCGGACGGGAGCGTTCGGAGGAGCGGCCTTCCTGATCCCCTACTTTATTTTTGTTATTCTGCTGGGATTTTCCGGCGTGCTGGGAGAGATGGCCTTTGGCCGCGTGATGCGTACCGGGCCGACAGGGGCCTTTGGAAAGGCCATGGAAATGAGAGGAAAGAGGGGAGGACGCCTGATCGGCCTGATCCCTGTCATCGGTTCCCTGGGAATTGCCATCGGTTATTCCGTAGTAGTGGGCTGGTTTTTAAAATATCTGTCTGCGGCAGTTTCCGGAACGCTGGGGCAGGTGGAGGATATGGGAGCTTATTTTGCCTCCCTGTCAGGCAGCTTTGGAAGCGTAGGCTGGCATATGCTGGGCCTGGCCCTGACCTTCCTTATCATGCTGTTCGGCGTATCCGGCGGAATCGAAAAGATGAATAAGATCATGATGCCTTTGTTTTTCGTATTCTTTCTCATCCTTCTTTTCCGCGTGGCGTCTCTTCCCGGAGCAGTGGAAGGCTATAAATATCTGTTTATCCCCAGATGGGAGCTGCTTGGCAATGTAAAGACCTGGGTTTACGCCCTGGGACAGGCCTTTTTCTCCCTGTCTCTGGCCGGATCGGGCACCATTGTCTACGGCAGCTATTTAAGCGACGACGCGGATGTGGTGACCTGCGCCAGAAACGTCGCTTTTTTCGACACCTGCGCCGCGCTTCTGGCGGGAATGGTGGTGATTCCGGCTGTCTTTGCCTTTGGGCTGGACGTGACGGCGGGACCGCCTCTCATGTTTATCACCCTTCCGGCTGTCTTTAACCAGATGCCGGCCGGCTGGCTGTTCGCAGTCATTTTCTTTATCGCCGTGCTGTTTGCAGCGATTACCTCCCTGATGAATCTGTTCGAAACGCCGATCGAGGCCCTTCAGGAGCAGTTTCAGATGTCGAGAAAAGCGGCGGTGGCCTGCGTGGCGTTTATTGCGGCGGCAGTGGGCGTGTTTATTGAGAGCGCGGACGCAGTGAGCATGTGGATGGACGCAGTTTCGATTTACATGATCCCTCTGGGAGCCCTGTTGGCGGCAGTCATGTTTTTCTGGGTATGTCCGAAAGGCTTCGCCAGAGAGCAGGTGCAGAAGGGCAGAGAAAAAATGCTTGGTTCCTGGTTTGAACCGGTGACGCGGTATTTATTCGTAGGGCTGACTCTGGGCGTGTACGTGCTGGGCATTCTGTTTGGAGGAATCGGCTGATCTTTCAGAAAAGTCTTGAAAAGATAAAAAAGATGATGTATAATAATGCACATCTTACAGGGGAAGGGGAGTGAGCATTATCACTTCCTTTTTGTCATTTTAGTAAGGAAACTTTATTTTAGTTTACCGGAGAGGAGAAAGAGATGAGCATTAGAATTGGTATTCTCGGATATGGAAATTTAGGACGGGGCGTAGAGTGCGCGGTAAAGCAGAATCCTGACATGGAGCTGAAGGCAGTTTTTACGAGGCGCGACCCTGAGACAGTAAAAATTCTCACAGAGAACGCGAAGGTATACCGGGCAGAGGAGGCAGAACGCTTAAAAGACGAGATCGACGTGCTCATTCTCTGCGGAGGAAGCGCAACGGATCTGCCGGTGCAGACTCCTGCTTTTGCCAGATGGTTTAACGTAGTGGACAGTTTTGACACCCACGCCAATATTCCTCAGCACTTCGAGGCAGTGGATCAGGCGGCTTCTGAGAGCGGCCATGTGGGCATCATTTCCGTAGGCTGGGATCCGGGCATGTTTTCCTTAAACCGTCTGTACGCCACGGCAGTTCTTCCAGAGGGAAGCAATTACACCTTCTGGGGTAAGGGCGTAAGCCAGGGCCACTCAGATGCCATCCGCCGGATTGCAGGCGTAAAGGACGCCAGACAGTACACCATTCCCGTAGAGAGCGCCCTTGAGTCTGTGAGAAACGGGGAGAATCCTGAGCTGACCACCAGACAGAAACACACAAGAGAGTGTTTTGTAGTGGCAGAGGAGGGAGCCGATCTGGCTGCCATTGAGCAGGAAATCAAGACCATGAAGAATTATTTCGACGAGTACGACACGACGGTACACTTCATCAGCCAGGAGGAACTGGACAGAGACCACAAGGGACTTCCACACGGCGGATTCGTATTCAGAAGCGGCAGAACCGGCTGGGAAAAAGAGAACAGCCATGTGATTGAGTACAGCTTAAAGCTGGATTCCAATCCGGAATTTACTTCTTCTGTCATTGTGGCCTACGCAAGAGCTGCTTACAAGATGAGCAAAGAGGGACAGAAGGGCTGCAAAACAGTCTTTGACGTAGCTCCGTCCTATTTATCTCCAGAGAGCCCGGCTGACTTGAGAAAGAAATATCTGTAAGCGGCGGCTTCAGGGAGAGAATTTATGAAACGAAAGAAATGGAAGATACACGCAAAACAGACGGCGGCTCTCGCCATGGCCTTCACCCTGATGATTTCAGGCGCAGCTTCAGCGGCGCCCATTCCTCCGGATGGATCCGGGACAGGGCAGACCGCTCAGGGGGGAAACCAGACGTCTCAAGGCGGCGGACAGAATGGACAGCAGGCCACAGGACCGGCAGGGCCGGGAAATGGCGCTGGAAACTCAGGCTCTGCCTCCAGGCTGCCGTCTCTTTCGGGAACCGTGTCCACATCCCAGAGCAGCCAGACGTCCCAGAACAGCGCGCAGACAGGAAGCCAGGGAAGCAGCCAGGCGGCAGTTCCCCAGATCAAGGCGGAGGGCGCAGTTTTGTATGACGCCACCCGGGATCAGGCGCTTTACGAGAAAAATGCGGATACCCGCTATTATCCGGCCAGCATTACGAAGATTATGACAGCGCTTCTGGTGCTGGAACACTGCAATTTAAACGATACGGTGACGTTTTCCCAGACAGCGGTTACGAATCTGGAGTCAGGAGCCGTGACCCTGGGCGTTCAGGCAGGCGATCAGTTTACAGTGGAGCAGTGCCTGTACGGCCTTCTCTTAAAGTCAGCCAACGAGATTGCCAACGGTCTGGCAGAGCACGTGTCGGGAAGCATCAGCGGATTCGCCGATCTGATGAATCAGAAGGCGGCTTCTCTGGGCTGCACCAACACCCATTTTGTCAATCCAAACGGCCTGAACGATTCCAACCACTATACGACAGCCAGAGATATGGCTCTCATTGCAGACGCGGCCTTTTCCAATCCCACCCTCTGCAAAATAGCGTCCACAGTCAATTATGACTTTCCTGCCACGGCCAGCGTTCCGTCTGTGCGGAAGCTGACCATGGGGCACAAGATGGTCAATCCAGCGAACAGCGAGTATTACAGCGGTATTGTAGGCGGAAAGACAGGCTATACCTCTTTGGCGGGCAATACCCTTGTCACTTGCGCGGAGAGAAACGGCACAAGGCTGGTGGCCGTTATCTTAAAGAGCCGGCAGACGCACTATGCAGACACCAGAGCCCTGTTGGACTACGGCTTCTCACTGGTTCAGTCCGGCGGATCTGGATCGGGAACAGGCGGCCCCGGCGGCGGTCCGGGAAGCCAGCAGGGACCGGGAGGCGGCTCTGCATCCTCCAATCCCCACTGGGTGGAGGATTCCAGGGGATGGCGTTTTGTCAAGGCCGACGGCTCCTACGCTGCCAACGAATGCATGGAGATTAACGGGGAGATCTACTGCTTTAAGCCGGATTCCTATATCGTGAGCAATGACTGGTATCAGATAGGAGGAATCTGGTATTTCTTCCGTCCAAGCGGCGGCCTGGCGAAAAGCCGCTGGATCGAGACAGGCGGAAAGTGGTACTACGTAGACGGAAACGGATCCCTGTTCACAAACGGAACCACGCCAGACGGCTACCGGGTAGACGCAGACGGAGTGTGGATTCAGTAACTGCCCTTTGTCTATGTCCAGGAAAAAATTTTCAGTGACTTTAAATGGAACAAGAAAATTTTTCCTTGTCCCCCGTCCTCTGCTTGACAATCTCCGTCAAACCTACTATATTATTTATAGCTGTCTGGAAGAGGTTATGTTCAGACAGACACAGCGCTGTCCACAGAGGCAGCAGAAATGAAACAGAAAAAGGCTGAGAAAAAGAGGAGTAGGCAGGAAGCCGCCCGCCAGAGAGAGCAGTCAGCTGGCTGAGAGACTGCTTGGGGAAAGGTCTGCTGAAGGTAGCTTTTGAGCCCGGCCCTTGAACCTGATTTTTGCGGTTGAGAAGATCAGACAGTAGAGGACTGCGGGGGTTCCCGTTACAGGACAGATGAGATTGCCGTTTTATACTTGTGCGGCAGAATAAAGGTGGTACCGCGGTGATTCGCCCTTTGCATATTGCTATGCAGAGGGCTTTTTTATTTCATAGGAAAAAATAGGAAAAAACATTCTATGAAATAAAAAATGCTCCGCAGGAATTCCGCTGCGGGAGATGTTTGGGAAAGGAGCCAGAATGTCCGTTCATTCAGGAAAAAAGAGCCAGGCCTCCAGCTGCGAGACCTGCAGCAATTACGTCTCTGACGAAGACTATGGATACTATGTCTGCGAGGCCAGCCTTGACGAGGACGAGATGGCGGCCTTTCTGGGAGACCGGAAATTCCAGTGTCCCTACTACCACATAAACGACGAGTATCTGATTGTGCGTAAGCAGATGTAGAATCGAACACGCGCAGAAACAATAAGAAAAAGGAGATTACAGGATGAAAGAACTGGAGAAGAACTACAATCCGGCGGACATTGAAGCCCGCCTGTACCAGAAGTGGCTGGACAGCAAGTATTTCCACGCAGACGCAGAGCGCGGCAGAAGAGAGGGAAAGAAGCCGTTCACCATTGTAATGCCGCCGCCGAACATTACAGGACAGCTCCACATGGGCCACGCTCTGGACAATACCATGCAGGATATTTTAATCCGTTACAAGAGAATGCAGGGCTATGAGGCTCTCTGGCAGCCGGGAACCGACCATGCGGCCATTGCCACAGAGGTAAAGGTTATCGACAAGTTAAAGAGCCAGGGCATTGACAAGCACGACCTGGGCCGCGAGGGCTTCTTAGAGAAGGCCTGGGAGTGGAAGGAAGAGTACGGAAGCAGAATCGTAAATCAGCTGCACAAGCTGGGATCCTCTGCCGACTGGGACAGAGAGCGCTTCACCATGGACGAGGGCTGCTCCGACGCAGTGCTTGAGGTATTTACAAAGCTCTACGAGAAGGGATATATTTACAAGGGATCCCGCATTATCAATTGGTGTCCTGTATGCCAGACCTCTATTTCTGACGCTGAAGTAGAGCACGAGGAGCAGGACGGCTTCTTCTGGCACATCAATTATCCGATTGTTGGGGAAGAAGGACGCTTTGTAGAGATTGCCACCACCCGTCCTGAGACGCTTCTGGGAGATACGGCAGTGGCTGTAAATCCTGAGGACGAGAGATACAAGGATTTAGTGGGAAAAATGTTAAAGCTGCCTCTCACAGACAGGGAGATTCCTGTTGTGGCAGACGAGTATGTAGATAAAGAGTTTGGAACCGGCTGCGTAAAGATTACACCGGCCCACGATCCGAATGACTTCGAGGTAGGAAAGCGCCACAATCTGCCGGAGCTCTGCATTATGAATGACGACGCTACCATCAGCGCGCCGGGCAGGTATTTCGGCATGGACCGCTACGAGGCCAGAAAGGCTATGGTGGAGGATTTAAAGGAGCAGGGCCTTTTAGTTAAGGTAGTTCCCCACTCCCACAACGTAGGAACCCACGACCGCTGCGGTACAACCGTAGAGCCGATGGTAAAGCCACAGTGGTTTGTGAGAATGGACGAGATGGCGAAACCAGCAGTGGAGGCGATCAAGTCAGGAAGGCTGAAATTCGTTCCGGAGAGCTTTGGAAAGACATATCTTCACTGGCTGGAGGGCATCCGCGACTGGTGTATTTCCAGACAGCTGTGGTGGGGACACAGAATCCCGGCCTACTACTGCGATGAGTGCGGCGAGATGGTGGTTGCCAAGACCATGCCGGAGAAGTGCCCGAAGTGTGGCTGCGTCCACATGACCCAGGACGAGGATACTTTGGATACCTGGTTCTCCTCCGCCCTGTGGCCGTTCTCCACGCTGGGATGGCCGAAGAGCACGCCGGAGTACGAGTATTTCTACCCGACAGACGTGCTGGTAACAGGCTACGATATTATCTTCTTCTGGGTAATCAGAATGGTATTCTCCGGTCTGGAGCAGACTGGAAAGGAGCCGTTTAACACTGTTCTGATCCACGGCCTTGTCAGAGACTCCCAGGGACGGAAGATGAGCAAGTCCTTAGGAAACGGCATCGATCCGCT
>ERZ773260.2010-NODE-2010-length-24231-cov-4.464717_pt1 | contig 24231 bp, 22 predicted proteins | sample MGYA00511387_ERZ773260 | MGnify/ENA primary metagenome ERZ773260 (study PRJEB29015, sample SAMEA2737745) | human gut metagenome | biome: human gut; feature: human-associated habitat; material: faeces | place: China | collected 2012 ... | reverse complement strand
GCAGAGCCTTTGGGCATACACGCCCGGCGTCCGTGCCGGGGCTGAGTGTGGGGCTGCCGCCCTCACCCCGCTTGGGGCTTCGCCCCAAACCCCATTTTAAAATTGTATAGATTTATCTACAGGCTGATTTATAAATCAGATATTCAGCAGATATGACAGTGTATCGCCTATTTCTCCGAGTGCGTTTTCAGGCGTCATACCGACAAGAACATCGGTGGCTCCGTGCTCAACGCAGAAGGAAGCAACGTTGAAGTTGCAATAGCGCACATCTATAACATATATTTCACTGAACGATGACGTGAGGCAGGGTATCATTGCGCTGGGGTAATCGTCTTTAAGCACAACAAGAACTCTGTCATTCTTTACATCGGTGGTGATATGCTTTATATAGCTGTCGGCAACCATATAAAGACTGTAGAACGAGCTTGCGCTGTAGTCAGAGGCGGGCATCAGCGGATATTCGAACTGATACTCATAATCTGCATTGTAATACTCGGTGGTAAAGTCGTTCTTGGGCACATAATAAGTGAATGTTTCGCCCTCGTACATAAGTCCGTCATAATTTGTTGCGGCATATACGGAGCCTAAGCAATCCTTCTCGTATTTATCGTAATCGGACAGCTTTGCGAATTTTACATCTGCGGCTTTGGCAAAGCTCTGAGCGACATAATATGCGCCGAGCTGCTGCCAGTGGCAGTCACGCAGGAAGAAAATATTCTCCTTCTGGTGAGGCAAAAGAGCATCCATAGCGTTTATGACCTTGACGTCCTTGCTCAGCATATTTGAAATATATACGGAGTCGCTAAGCTCGGTATACTGAGCCTTCTGAAGCTGGGAGGGGGTTATGAATGTATTCTGCGTCAAAGCGAGCAGGCTGTAGACGTTTGCATCGGGAAGCGCTTTTGCAAGCGAATTTACCGTGTTGGCATAGTCCTCCGCATTTTCACGTTTGCCGCTGTAAATCTGTGCGCCGTATATGGTGTCGCCACTTTGATAAACAAGCTGTGAGCCTTCTTCGAAAAGCACCTGTGCATCTGGGTCGGAGGGCTCTGTATATGTGTTTTCGGGCTTAGGCGAATTACTGCTTTCATCGGACTTTGAACCGGTTTCGCTTTGCTGATTTCCTGAAGAAGAATCATTCTTGCTTTCGGTTTCGGGGGCGCTTGAGGGAGCGTCACTTGAAGTGTCCGACGGTGCGGGGGTAACGATAACTATAGGCTTTGTTGACGCAGTTGTAACCTCGGTCTGAGATGAACCGCTGTTTACCTGTGTGACATTGCCTTTAATCTCAGCGCCGTTCAGCGAGAATCCGAAAAGCGAGCGGAAGCCTGCGCCGATAGACTTGAAGGTATCTCTGAACGGTACGGTATCATTGAAGAAATAGCTTATATCCTCTGTGTATTTACCGCTCCAGTAAGCGTCCCATGTAAACTCAGGGAAGGTGGCAAGGTTACGCTTTTCGGCTTCGGATATGGTAGGGCGCGGCAATACAAGCAGACCGATTGCCACAGCCGCAAAGAAGGCGGTGCATACGCCGATGTTTATTCTGACGGCAAGCTTCTTTTTACGCTCGGAATCGGAACTGCTTTCGGGCTGTACCTTATCTTCCTTGTCCTGTTTTTCGGGCTTTACTCTGATTTGCTTTGTGCTTTCTGCGGATTTTTTGCCTTTCGGGGCTTTTACGGAATGAGTATCTTCGCTTTTTGCGGCTCTGACAGGCTTTTCGTGTTTTGCTTTCTTAGGCTCGTGGCTTTTCTGGGATTCCATCTTCCGACGGTATATCTCGTTAAGCTCCTCAAGCTCCTTATCATCAATATGGTCTGACAATGTTACTCACTCCTTTCTCAGAACTGCCAGTAGATAAACGGGTTGTTTGTGGCGTTTACAAGCAGGATGCTGCTCAGTGCAAATACCGCAACATTAAGCACCGTCTGACCTACAGAGGTTGCAAGGTAAAGATTTTTGCTTTCTAATTTTTTCTTGAGTGCGGGGATAACAGGCATACACAGCACTACGCTTACGATGAAAAGCCAAGCGTTAGCTGTCATATTCTGCATCGAAATCTTGTCTGTGAACGAGTTTCCGTTAAGTCCGACAAGGTTTCCGAGGAATGTGCCGAGCTTACCTAAATCGGTAAAGTAGAATATACCGAAGCCGACAACAACTACTATCGTATTGTAAATATGCGCAACAGCCTTAGGCATCTTTCTCATATTCTTGTTGCCTATGGTACGTTCTATCAGAATGAACAGTCCGAAGTAAAGACCCCAGATTATATAGTTCCAGTTTGCACCGTGCCAGAAGCCTGTGCAGAACCATACAAGAAAGAGGTTGAGGTATTTTCTTCTCTTACCGAAGATAGGAACATACAGCAGGTAGTCACGGAAGAATGTACCGAGCGAGATGTGCCATCTCTGCCAGAACTCAGTGATATTCTTGCTGACAAACGGATAACGGAAGTTTTCGTCAAAGTGGAAACCGAATATACGCCCAATACCTATGGCTATATCGGAATATCCGGAGAAGTCGAAGTAAACCTGCATAGCGTAGACTATTACCGTGTACCACGTTCCGACAACGGACAAAGACGCAAGATCGCCGGTCTTGAAGAACGTATCAACGATAGTGCTGAGGTTGTTTGCAAGGATGACCTTTTTGCCAAGACCCATACAGATTCTTGTAATACCCTCGCTTACATCGGCAGAGGTTATAACTCTGTTGTCTATCTCGTTTTCGATTACGGCATAGCGGACAATGGGACCTGCAACGAGCTGTGGGAACATCGAAATGTACATAAGCAGCTTGTACCAGCTTCTCTGCACCTTTATCTTGCCCCAGTAGCAGTCGAGGATATAAGAGATAATCTGGAATGTGAAGAAGCTGATGCCTATCGGCATTTCAATATGCGGAACGGGCAAATCCACAGGGCTTATTGCATTGAAGTTTTCGACAAGGAAGCCTGTATACTTGAAGAACACAAGAAGTCCTATATCGAACACAAGCGTACAGGCGGTCACTATCGTAGCTTTTTTAGTGTCACGGAACTTATCTATCAGAAGTCCGCCGACATAGTTTACGGTAACGCTTCCTATAAGCAGGAATACCCACACCGGCTCGCCCCATGCGTAGAATATCATTGAGAATACGATAAGCACCCAGTTTCGATATACTGTTTTACGGCATATGAAATATGCTATAAAGCACAGAGCCATAAAGAAGTACAGAAAAAATAAATCGGCGAATATCAACTGTATCGTCCTTTCTTTTGCAGCTTTTAGTATCTGTGATTTTTTGTCTGCCTGATTTTAGGCAGACCCTAATCAGTATAATTATACTATATCCGAGCCTGTATGTCAATTTATAAACTGCATAACTGTGATGTTTTTCGATACTGCGAAATGTAGGGCGAACAGCCGGCGGTTATGGAGTGGGAGGAGGCAGAAAAGTGATGCCGCTGCATAACAAACCCCCGAAACCGTGATATAAAACGGTTTCGGGGGTGGAGGTTATTGCCACTTGCTCCCTGTAAATCAATCTTAAACACATTTGTTTATGAAATTTATCAGAGAGTATCTATATTATTTGAATTATCGGCAAAGCATATGCTATTCGATTTTTTGTTGCCATTGTGTTGCCATGTTTCACTGTTGTAGCCATTCATCAAATGAAAGCGATGACCATCCTCTATAAGGGCGAGGTGGACGAGCAGGGCGACTCGGTCTTGCAGGACGTGCCGGACGAGGTGGACGTGGAGATCTTGGAGCACGAGGTGGACGTGGCGGTTGAGGAACTCCTTCAACTTTGTTAGGATTATTCCATGCAATAACTCGTCCATTAGTATCCAAACATACAAGAGAATCTGTAATTGGACCTAGCCAATTGCCAGTACAACTTGACCAAATATGACCGTTATGGATATATGCAACCCAGTTCATATCTGTATCAAAAATATTCTTACTGGGAGAAATCCAAGCAACTAGTTCTTGATTACAATCAAATAAAGGAAACATATTACTCTCCTCTCTGAGAAATAATCAGTTCAGATATTTCTGCTGCAATTTCATCTACCGTGTTGATAGCAGTATTTCTGGCAAGTTTATCCGCTAAAGAGGGACTGAAATCAATTACTTCCTTTTTGGTGATATTGTGCCAAATTGGAAGAATGATTTGCTCACCTGATACCGCTTTTGTAATTATTCCGTCGAGCTCATAATTAGTCCAGCCTTTTTTGATGAAGTCTTTTGAAATTACCACAATTCCGAAACGACTATTGGCAAGTCCTTTATCAATCTTCCGTCGGAGACTATCGCCAATCTTCATCTCGAATTCGTCATACCAGACCTTAACGCCTTTCTCTACAAGAGCGTGGGCAAGAGGACGGACAATCTCGTCTTTATCTTCTGATGCATGAGAAATAAATACGTCATACTCAGGATCATTATCAATGTCAACATCAATGCCAAAACCTCTGTTATGTACCAGAGAAGGCATAGACGCAAGTGGCGGTTGCTGCTTAATAGTAGGGAGTGCTGTTGGAAGAACTCTAACAGATGCATTCACTGTCCCTCTTAATCCGTTCATATCAATTGCTACATGCCAATGACCAGAATGAGGAACAGCAAGGCGAACAGGTGATTGCTTTGCAAGTCCTCCAGTATAATGATAGCGTCTGCCATTCTTATAATTGTTAAAATTGGTGCTATCGAGCAACTGTACATTTGCAGCGTTGCCCTTTAACACTATCTCGACAATTCTGCCTTTGTCAAGATTTCCTAAATCCGTGTGAATAAACTTCATTCTTGTCCTCACTTTCCATGCTTAGTCTTATCAACGAGTACGAATGTAGTCGCACCCTTGGGTGTCGGCGGAACGGTTTTGCCCTTAACAAGCGTAACCTCCGTCTTGCAGCCAACGGGTTTATACTGACCCGAAACAGGGGCTTTCTGCCCGGTTTTTGTCTTTGTAGCCATTTCAGCCACTCTCCTTAAAATATATTTAAAGGGATCACACGCTTAATTTTTACTTTCTGCCGACAAAAAACTATTGCATTCTGTGAGGAAATATGATATAATAGTAGTTGCTACACTGGCTAAAGTATCATATTCTGTATGAAATGCTTTTGCCGACTTAAGAGATGCCCCTCACACGGGCATCTTTTTTCATGTGACCGCTTTATTGCGTATTGGTAATGATGTTAGGCATTGCTCCAAATGCGCCTTCAATCATTTTCTGACCGAGCTTGTCGTAGCTTCGTAATCCTGAAATATCACTGATGTGCTTCATTGAGCTCTCACCGTATTCATTCTTGTCCATGAGCCAAACCTCATCACGCTGTACAGCCTCGTTTATCAGCAAGATATTATGAGTCGTGCAGATCAGTTGTGCATTATACGGATTAGTTTCTGGGTTATAGAACAGTTCTATCATTTTTTTCACAACCGTAGGGTGAAGACCGTTCTCGATTTCGTCAACTATAAGAATATTCCCAGTGCTAAGTGCATCAAATATTGTTGGCAAGATGTCAAGAAGTTTGATTGTACCATTAGATTCAATCTGAAGGAAAGGCAGCTTGCTTTGAGACACTGCCTTATGATTGTCATAAATGCTATGTGTGGACTTCACATCTACACGCACACTTTTCAAAACAACTGCTCGGTTTTCAAGGTCATCAGAATCAAGAGAATGTTTTTCAACTTTCTTCTCATTGAACTCTACTTGGATGTCTTCCAGTGTGGGGTCTGCACTTTTCAGTATTCTCAGATACTCCTCTTTCTTCTCAGCAGAGAATGTCTCTTCGCTAAGATTTGAAAGGCCTCTAAATGCAGCCATATTGGCTACTTGAATGTTGGTGATAGTTGCGACTATAGTTGTGGCGAGCTTATTATTCAGAAATGAAGCCATTGATAAACAAAGAGCGTTATCCTTTACCACATGAACATTATCCTGGAAAGGTTTTAATTCAGATTTCAGAGTAATGCTTTCGTATTTTGGCGATGTGCGTTCCAGAATGGTTTCTGTACGTCTTTTCTTTTTCGTCAGTTTTTCTGAGATAACATCATAGTTTTCGGCTATTGAAAAAGAATAGGTATACAGTACATCATCGATTAGGATCTGTATAGAATAAGATGTAGCACGTTCCTTGCCGGATACATCAAACTTAAAATGATTTCTCTGAACAGCTAACTCGTCCTTTAGTGGAAGCATATCAAGAAGTTGAGGATTGTTTGATGCTCTGATAGGCGACAGCATGATGGCTCTCTGTATCTGCAAAATAATCTTGCAGAAATTGGACTTACCCGAACCGTTAGCACCATATATATATGCGATTTTATTAAACTGCTGATTGTCACCAGCAATGAAAGTATGATTATCAATAATCTGCCCCTTGGGGACTGATGTCTCCATATCAAATGTTATCGTACCATTGAACGGTCCGAAATTGGTTGCAGAAATCGACTTAAGAATTGCATTTTTCATAGCGGCTACCTCCACATTTTCTATTGTACACCATTTTGTTCTACTTGTCAAGAGCTATTCCGACATTTTGCGCTATTTTTGCAAATTTACAGTTTAACAAATCAAAAAGTCCGATAATATCAGCTGATTTTGACGAATCTATTGCTGCTTTTCCGTTAATCTGAATTATTACAAATAGTCTTCAAATAGCTGATATAGCAGAATCGCCATTACCCCCGTAGAGTAATGGCGATTTTTGTTATTCCTGCCCCGACTTCTTCAAATTACAATCCCTGCAAAGCATCTGCAAGTTCTCCGGAACGGTCTTCCCGCCAGCGTGCCAAGGAGTGATATGATCTGCGTGCATTTTCTCGAAATCAAAGTGCTGACCGCAGATTGGACAGATGCCTTGCTGCTGTTCGTAGGCTGTGCGGGCATCTTCCTCGTCAAACTGACGCAGGCTCAGATATTTTTCTTTTCCTGTCAGCAGATATTCATATATACCGCTGTTCTTGGTGACTTCCTTGTCTGCCATGAGAGCGGTTATTTTTGTTTCCAATGCAGCAGGATCAAGTACATCGTTCTTGTGCTCATGATAGAGCTTTCCCCAATCCAATCCCTTCATCTCCTTACGCCACTTCGGGAAAATGGTATTCACCCAGTTAATAACGGTCTGGAAATACATCCACAGCGGAGCAGCGGTGCTATCGTGTTGATGTTCAGACATATAGAGATCAACAGACTTGCCCTCCGGCAGTGCGATCCACTCGATAGCGGTTTCGAGGTATTCCTGGCGGATCATCTTACCCGACAAGAGCTTATCTCCGATCTTGAAAGCAGCACAGCCATTCTTGCTGAAATACCTCTTTGCATCCGACGCCCAGGAGCCGGAGTATACTGCATTCCGCAGCTCCTGATCGGAGAATTGCACACCTGCTATGTTGATCGTTCTGAACCAGTCGAGCTTCTCCTTGTCGTTGCCCGTGCAGATGTAGATCATGAGCTTGTAGTCGAGGATCTGCTTCTGCTCCGTTGCTGTCAGACTATGAAAATAGCGGTTGTCGATGGAGAAATCGCCACTCACATACTGACACAGACTGATTGTGCGCTGCTGTCCGTCCAGAAGTTCAAATGTGCCGTCATCCGTCGCACACCAGTACATGACATTTAGCGGAAAGCCTTTCATGACGGATCAAGAACGGCATCACGCTCTTTCTGACCATAGACAAACTTTCGCTGAAACGTAGGGCGGATATTCAGCTTGCCGCCGTAGCCGGTTACGCCATTTTCAGCACTGTCTTGATACCCCTCTGCAACATCACGCACGGTTATTTCTTTGAGCTGTATTTGCATTGTATCACTTCTTTCTTATAAGAACTCTCTGATATACTTTCTTTCCATTAACTACGCCTGCTGCATTGAGGTCATAAGAAATCATTAAGAATGTTGCAATTGGAACAGGTGTTATTCTTATCTGTGTTGCAGTATCATACTTTACAGCAGGTGCTGCAACTCCAACTGCAGTGAATGTGATTTTTACGGCGGGAGCAAAAACCGGAATATCATCTGCTTTATTTTCTGCTGCAATAGGCGGTGTATCGGCAGGTGTGGTTAAAGGGATTGAAACAGGTGATTTGAATGAAGCACTTGAAGCTGCTGCGCTCGCGGGAAGCGAAGATTTCAAGTGGGGTGCAATAACAGGAGTTATAGCCGGCGGTAGTTCAAAAGCAATTTCAATTTACAGGTCGTCAAAGGTTATACCCACTCCAAGAGAATCTGAATTGAAGGTGCTTAAAACGACAGATGGAGCTATTGAACAGGTTTCATACCTTGACGGTAAAATAGTGAGTAATTCTACTAAGGGTGCGACAAGACCTGATGTCGTAATACCAAATGCTGACGGAACAGTTAAAGCTATTGAGGTGAAAAATTATAATCTTGAAAGTAATTCCAGTCGAAGTGAATTGTTGAGCGAACTGGAAAGACAGGTAACAAGTCGTACTTATAATTTGCCGAAAGGGTCAACGCAAGAAATAGTGCTTGATGTACGAGGCAGAGGTTACTCTACTAAATTGATTAATAGTGTTATTTCTTCAATTAAGGATAGGCTAAATACCATATATTTTGATATTCCTGTTAAAGTATTGCGATACTAATTTAAACACCATTAGAGGAATTAATGAGTACACTATTTGTCAAATATAATCAGAAAAAATTCGCCTTATCTCGTTTAATTCTGCTATATAAAGGGAAAGGGTGCACAATGGACAACTACACTCAACCGCCGGACAGCGAAGCAGCGATGCTCTTTTTCTGATTTTTGAAGCGTTCGAGAATGCCGTTTATAAATTCCTTGACGCCTGTCGGAGCGGTTTTCTTGTCTGCGTGTGTTTCTCATCGTCTGCAGTGTGCCGAAAATATTTTTTCAACACACTAAGAGCCGTTGCAATCGCAACGGCTCTTAATCATAATAGTATTAAATTGTTTCAAGTTGGCTCGATATATGGAATTTGAGGTCAAAGTGCGGTCAAAATCCAAATCAAATGCTTGCAAATGGCTCTGCTATGCGGTTTGTTGAGGTTTGCGGCTTACTCCCACTCAATAGTAGCCGGCGGCTTGCTCGTAATATCGTAACAGATTCTGTTGATATTCTTGACCTCGTTTACAATTCTTACGCTTGCCTTTTCAAGCACGTCATAAGGGATTCTTGCAAAGTCGGCGGTCATAAAGTCGCTGGTTGTAACGCCTCTTAATGCGAGGGTGTAGTCATAAGTTCTGTCGTCGCCCATAACGCCTACCGAGCGCATATTTGTAAGTACCGCAAAGTACTGGTTTATACTGCGGTCAAGGCCTGCTTTTGCGATCTCCTCACGGAAGATGTAGTCTGCGTCCTGAAGGGTTGCCAGCTTTTCACGGGTAATTTCACCGATGATTCTGATAGCAAGACCGGGTCCGGGGAACGGCTGACGCCATACGAGGACATCCGATAAGCCAAGCTCGGTGCCGAGCTTTCTTACCTCGTCCTTGAATAAAAGGCGGAGCGGCTCGATTATCTCCTTGAAGTCAACATAGTCGGGCAGACCGCCTACGTTGTGGTGTGACTTTATAACAGCGGCATCGCCTGTACCGCTTTCGATAACATCGGGGTAAATCGTACCCTGTACAAGAAAATCAACCTTGCCTATCTTCTTTGCTTCTTCCTCAAATACACGGATAAATTCTTCGCCGATGGTTTTTCTCTTTGTTTCGGGGTCGGATACACCTTCAAGCTTGCCGATAAAACGATCTGCGGCATTTACTCTGATGAAGTTTACGTCCCAGTCCTTAAATGCCTGCTCGACCTCGTCGCCCTCGTTCTTTCTCATAAAGCCGTGATCAACGAACACACAGGTGAGCTGGTTGCCGACCGCCTTTGAAAGCAGTGCGCAGGCTACCGAGCTGTCAACGCCGCCCGAAAGAGCAAGCAGTACCTTGCCGTCGCCGACTTTTTCACGGATCTGCTTTATAGCTTCTTCCGCATAGTTCCTCATTGTCCAGTCGCCCTTGCAGTGACATACTTTGTAAAGGAAGTTTCCGAGCATATCAAAGCCCTGCTCGGTGTGGTTTACTTCGGGGTGGAACTGTGTAGCGTAAAATCCCTTTTCAACATTCTCGATTGCGGCATAGGGGCATTTGTCGCTGTGACCTACAGCCTTGAAGCCGTCGGGGAGAACCTCGATATAATCGTTGTGGCTCATCCATACTACCGAGTTTTTCTTAAGACCGTCAAATACGGCACATTCTGTATCAAATTCGCACTCTGTTCTGCCGAACTCAGCGGCGGCGTTTTCGTTTGCCTTGCCGATAGTACCGCCAAGACCGTAAACCATAAACTGCGCACCGTAGCAGATGCCGAATATCGGTACTCCAAGCTCGAATATTTCTTTTGTCATTCTGGGGGAGTCGTCAAGATATACGCTTCTCGGTCCGCCCGTGAAGATGATGCCCTTAGGATTCTTTGCCTTTATCTGCTCAATAGGTGTCTTGTATGAGATGACCTCGCAGTATATGTTATGTTCTCTGACTCTGCGTGCGATAAGCTGATTGTACTGACCGCCGAAGTCAATGACGAGTACGAGCTCGTGCTCGCTTGTTGAAAATTCCGCCATTTTCCAGTTTCCTTTCCTTCTTGTCTTTGGGAATTCAAGTGCGAAAAACCGCACCGATGGTGATATTACATATTTCTTAAAGTATAACATATCCGGACGGCTTTTGCAACGGCTTTTTGAAAAAATAAAATCAGTAACGTTTACGAATTATCTTGACATTTCCCTTTAAATGTGATAAAATCGTATACAGAATAAGTGCGATAAATTTACGCACTATATTCTTTGAAAAGCAATAAACCGAGAAAATGAAAGGAAGTATCAATTATGAGCCATATAGATGTAACGTCGGAAAACTTCAAGCAGGAGGTTTTACAGTCTGATAAGCCGGTTTTAGTGGATTTCTGGGCATCGTGGTGCGGTCCGTGCAGAATGCTCGGCCCTGTGCTTGAGGAGCTTGGAGAAGAACATCCCGAAATCAAAATATGCAAGGTCAATACGGACGATGAACGTGAGCTTGCAATAAGCTTCGGCATAGATTCTATACCCTGCGTAATATCTTTTAAAGATGGTAAACAAATAGACAAATCGGTAGGTTTTGTCAGTAAGGACAAGTTGCTCGCTTTACTCGACTAAAACTGCAAAGCAAGACGGGGAGCGGTTTTACAGTTGCTTAACGCTAACTTGAAAATGACGTAAATTTTCAGAAAAAAGTGTGATATTTCAATATAAATTTATCAAAAGGTCTTGATTTTTTTTGAAATTGTGTTACAATATAAGCAAGTCATATAACTCTATGACAAAAAATCACAAGGAGGATCATTCCGATGGCTTATAAAATTTCTGATGATTGCATCTCTTGCGGCGCTTGCGCTGCTCAGTGCCCCGTTGAGGCAATTTCTGAAGGTGACGGCAAGTACGTTATCGACGCTGACACATGTGTTAGCTGCGGTGCTTGCGCAGGTGTATGTCCTGTTGGCGCTCCCGCTGAGGAATAATTTTAAATTAAGGACAGCCATGAGTTTTTAGCTTATGGCTGTTTTCTTTACTGTTTGTGAAAACGTTAACACGCAGAAGAATTCTGCAAGTTAAAAGGAGAATCTGATATGAAGATATATTCGGTAAACGATAAGGAATTTGCCGCATACGGCAAGGTACATACCGGTTATGACGTAAGCGACCTGCTTTCAGCACTTGATAAGAGCACGCCGTTACCCGACGCTGTAGGATATGTTCCGAGCGAGGCGGCGCTTGAAAATACTAAGCTGTTCGGCCTTTTGCAGAACAACGCATACGGCGGTATGCCTGTTCAGCTCGGCTGGTGCAACGGTCACAACACAAAGCTCAACTGCCTTGAGTACCACCGTGACAGCGAGTTCAACATAGGCTTATACGATTTTGTCCTGCTGGTTGCGAAAGAGGATGATATTGTTGACGGCAAGCTTGATACATCAAAGGTTATGGCTTTCAAGGCTAAGGCAGGAGATGTTGTTGAGGTTTATGCTACAACACTGCATTACGCTCCCTGCAATGCGACTAAGGACGGATGCTTCAAGGTGGTTATAGCGCTTCCTAAGGGAACAAACGGAGCAAAGCCCAACATTACTCCCGTTTATGATGAAGATAAGACGCTCTGGGCTTGCAACAAGTGGTTACTGGCTCACGCAGAAAGCGATGAGGCAAAGCAGGGTGCTTATGTCGGTCTTACAGGAGAGAACATCGACATAAAGGATATTATATAATCTGTTTTTCATAAAATCCGTACCGGTTAGCTGCCGGTACGGATTTTTTTGTATCTGCAAAAAAATCGCTCCCTTGAAAAAGGGAGCGATTGTAAAGATGCATTTATTCGTTTGTTTCGTTGTTGTTATCGCCGGTGGCCTCTGCGGTATCCTCGCAATCAGCAGGAGCGGTATCACTGTTTTCGCTGACGGGAGCGGCTGTATTATCATCAAGCGGTTCGCCGTTCATCAGCTTGTAGAAATCCTCGCCGTCAATCTTCTCATGTTCCATAAGGTAATGAGCGACCTTGTCAAGCTGATCTCTGTGGCTGAGCAGTATCTGCTTAGCGTTTTCGTAGCTTGTGTCTATAAGCTCACGGATCTCGCCGTCAATTTCTGCCGCAACGTTTTCGGAGTAGTTTCTGCCCTGAGAATAATCTCTGCCGAGGAACACTTCCGAGTTATCGTGTCCGTATACGATAGGACCGAGCTTTTCGGAGAAGCCGTATCTTGTTATCATACTTCTTGCAAGGTCTGTAGCACGTTCAATATCGTTGCTTGCGCCTGTCGAGATTTCGTCAAGCACAATCTTTTCGGCAACACGGCCGCCGAGAAGAACAATAATCTCTTCTTCCATCTGCGTTTTGGTTCTGAAGCTCCTGTCATGCTCGGGGAGCGACATTGTGTAGCCGCCTGCCATACCTCTCGGTATGATCGAAACCTGGTGTACGGGGTCCTGCGTCTTGCAGTGGAACGTGCAGACAGCGTGACCTGCCTCGTGGAATGCCGTAAGGCGCTTTTCGTCCTCGCTTACAACCTTCGACTTCTTTTCGGGACCTGCAACCACCTTGATGGTAGCTTCCTCTATATCAGGCTGAGTAATAGCCTTCCTGTTGTTTCTTGCCGCAAGCAGAGCCGCCTCGTTTACAAGGTTTGCAAGGTCTGCACCTGTAAATCCTGCCGTACCCTTTGCTATTGTAGCAAGGCTAATATCGGGAGCGAGCTTTTTATTCTTTGTATGAACACGCAGGATAGCCTCTCTGCCCTTGATGTCGGGATAGCCGACAGTAATCTGTCTGTCAAAACGTCCGGGACGGAGCAGTGCGGGGTCGAGAATATCACGTCTGTTGGTAGCCGCAATAACTATTACGCCCTGATTATCCGTGAAACCGTCCATCTCAACGAGTAACTGGTTCAGCGTCTGTTCACGCTCATCGTGACCGCCGCCAAGACCTGTACCTCTCTGACGGCCTACGGCATCTATTTCATCTATGAAAATTATTGACGGGGTGTGCTTTTTCGCCTGATCGAACAGGTCTCTTACACGGCTTGCGCCGACACCGACAAACATTTCAACGAAGTCCGAACCGCTTATCGAGAAGAAGGGAACGTTTGCTTCGCCTGCAACGGCCTTTGCAAGTAAGGTCTTACCTGTACCGGGAGGGCCTAAAAGCAGAACACCGCGCGGTATCTTTGCACCAAGCTCCTGATACTTTCTGGGATTCTTCATGAAATCAACGATTTCGCTCATTTCTTCCTTTTCTTCTTCGGCACCGGCAACATCGGCAAAGGTTATTTTAGGGCCGTTTGAAGGCTGAGTCCTTGCATTTGCCTTTGAGAACTGCGACATCTTTCCGCCGCCGCCTGCCTGACGCATTATGACGAATGTAAATCCTATCATCAGCGCAACCATCAGCAGATAAGGCAGGAAGCTCAGAAGGAACGAGTTGTCTGAAACGGGATAGAAGTCCTCGACAAGCTGACTGTCGGGATTCTTTTCGTTGTATGCCTTTCTGTAGCCCTGCGTATCCTGTAAGAACAGGCTTACGTTCGGTACGGAATACTTATACTTCTTTGTGTTGTCGCTTTTCAGGGTGTATTGTAATTCGCCCGAACCGAGATCAAGCGTGTAGCCCGATACATTGTAGTTGTCAAATTCGCTTATCACCTTTGAGTATGTCGTATGCTCGCCGGGAGTTGCACTCATCTGAAGCATTGTTACCATACCGATAACAAGCAGAACGATAACTGCAAGGTAAATGAAAACGCCTTTGAATTTGTTGTTCTGATTCATCAGTTTCCCTTTCTGTCGGTCGTGTCTGCATAGCATCCGACCGCCTCTACGGTTATATTTTTACAGCCTCGACGTTGCTTTCAACGTGCCTCGACCTTAAGCTCACCTATGTAAGGAAGATTCCTGTAAAGCTGGGCATAGTCAAGTCCGTATCCTACTACGAACACATTGTCAACGTCAAAGCCGATATAATCAGCCTTGATTACTTCTGATTTTCTGACTTTCTTGTTGAGCAGAGTGCATACCTTTATCGACGCAGGCTCTCTTTCAAGGAAAAGATCCTTCACGAATTTCAGCGTTTTTCCGCTGTCGAGAATATCCTCGACAAGAATAACGTGTCGGCCCTTTATATCTGTCGAAATATCCTTAGTCAGTCTGAGCTCTCCGGATGTGGTGCCGTTTCCGTAAGACTGAACCGTTACGAAATCCAGCTTTGTATAAAGATCGACATTCTTCAGCACATCCGACAGGAACATAAACGAGCCTTTCAGTATGCCTATCACAGTTACTTCTTCGCCCTTATAGTCCTGTGTTATCTGTCTGCCTATTTCCTCAGCTCTTTTTACAAGCTCCTCTCTCGTAAAAAGCACTCTTTCAATGTCATCATGTATGTTTTTCACTACTAATTCTCTCCGTAATCACGTTGTATTAAATAATACATCGCTTATGTTAAATAAATGTTAAGCGATGAAAACAAAACGGCAATACAGCCATTATAGCACGATTATGCCGAAAAAGCAACGGCGATAATCATTTTTAAGCTGTTTATCACATTAATTTCGTCTGAATTTCTCACGGTCTGTCACGACAAACAGCTTTTTCTTTCTTATCTGAACAAATCTGAACTGGCACGGGTTTATCTTTCCCTGTCCGGCTCTTATAATTCCTACGCAGCTTTCAACCGCTTTCATATTCGGCGGTATATCGTTATCTTTGAAAATCATCGTAACGATACGGCGAAGTATACAATCATCGGCGGTGCGCAGTATACCGACATCATATTTATCATCGGCGGTGCGCGCCTTTTCCATAAGCTCCGATGCGATTTTGTCAAGATACCTGTCATCGTCCGACACAGACTGTGACAGTCTGCTTATCGCACCGAAAAGCGAGGGGTTTATCTCCTTCAGCAAAGGCACAACCTTATGCCTTATCCTGTTTCTTGTGTAATCATCGGACAAATTGGTGCTGTCTGTGACATAATCAAGACAGTTTTCGCTGCAATAAAGCTCTATATCCTCACGGGTATTGTATAACAGCGGACGGATTATATTGTCACGCTTTGCGGGAATTCCGCATATACCCGAGAGTGCAGTGCCTCTGACCATATTTATGAGAATGGTTTCGCAGTTATCCGACGCTGTGTGGGCGGTCGCTATCAGCCTGCCCTTGCTTATGCTCTCGAAGAATTCATATCTTAACCGCCTTGCACATTCCTCAAGGCTGTCGTGCTTTTGCCGTAAATCGTTTACCTTTATGCTTGCGGTGTACAGCGGAATGTCAAGGAATCTGCACATCCTGCGGACAAACCGCTCATCGCTGTCGCTTTCCTCTCCACGCAGATTATGATTAACATGGCAGGCGGCAAGCGAAAAGCCGAGCTCGTCTTTCAGCGAATATAAGACATACAGCAAGGCGACGCTGTCTGCGCCGCCGCTTACCGCCGCAATTACAGTATCGCCCTTATTTATCATCGAATACCGTTCTATAGTATTTTTAACGGAATTTTTTAAATTACTGCTCGGCATGGACATACTCCACATCTGTAAATCTCGTGTACTGACCGTCCCATATCATGTTTATATCGTTGGTTTCACCGTGACGGTTCTTAGCAACGATACACTTGCAGGCTCTCTGATCCTCTGCCTCTTTGTTGTAATAGCTGTCACGGTACAGAAACAGAACTATATCTGCGTCCTGCTCGATAGAACCCGAATCACGAAGGTCTGACAGCATAGGACGTTTATCATCCTTTTTCTCGGCGGAACGTGCAAGCTGTGACAGTACGATTATCGGAACATTAAGCTCCTTTGCCATTATCTTGAGGTTTCGTGTCATTTCCGAAATTTCGTTTACACGGTTAAGATCCCTTCTGCCCGAAGAAATAAGCTGAAGATAGTCTATTACTATCAGCCCGAGATTATCGACACGGCGCAGCTTTGCCTTCATTTCATTGACCGTTATTGCTGAACTGTCGTCTATGTAGATATTCATATTCGACAGTACGAATGCGGCATCGGCAAGATTTCTCCACTGTGCAGGGTCAAATCTGCCCGTTGACATAAGCTCGCTTGAAATTCTTCCCTCAGAGGACAACATACGCTTTACAAGCTGTTCCTTTGACATTTCGAGGTTGAATACGCATATTGATTTTTCGGGATGATATTTTGCGACATTTGTCGCCATATTCATAGCGAATGACGTTTTACCCATACCGGGACGTGCCGCAACTATCAGCAAATCAGATTTATTCAATCCGTGTATGTACTTGTCAAGCGAGGGGAAGCCCGATTTCAGACCTTGTATGCCCTGCTTGTCGGGGTTTGCGCAAAGCTCGGAAAGCTCGTTGAGGATGCCGACAATGACAGCGTTCAGCCTTGTAAGACCTTTTACCTGGTTCTCGTTTCTTATATCGTATATTCTTTTTTCGGCAAGCTCAAGCAGAGCGGCAGTGTCTGTCTGTCCTTCGTTTGCGTTTTCAAGAATATCTCCGGCTATGCTTATAAGAAGCCGTCTTGTGTACTTATCCTCGACTATTTCTATATATCTGTCAACGCTTGAGATGCTGGGGACGGTTTCCATCAGCTTTACAAGATAGTTTCTGCCTTCCTCCTGCGATTCGAAAACATTGTTCTTCATGCAGTTTTCAAGCACGGTAACAACATCAATATTGTCGCTTGCCGCAAACATCTGCATCATAACAGTGTATATATCTGTGTGGACTTTTACATAGAAATGCTCCGGGTGCAGCTTTGCCGACGCTTTCGGCATATTTGCGTTTCCGTCAAGCAGTATAGCACCCAGTACGGACTGCTCTGCGTCAAGGCTGTACGGAAGATTTACCCCCGCAAGCTCCATCTCAGCCATTATTCTTCCTCAACCTTTACACTGAACTGTGCAACGATGCCTGTAAACAGCCTTGCCTCTGCAGTGAATGTGCCGAATGATTTTATATCGCTTTTTGTAACGATTTTTCTCTTATCAACATCAAAGCCGAAATCACGCTTTATAAGTGCGCTTATATCCTTGCCGGTAACAGAGCCGAACAGCTTTCCGCCCTGACCTGCTTTTGCCTTGAATGTAAGCACCTTGCCGTCGATAGTATCCTTTATCTTCTTTGCGTTGGCCGCTTCAACATCGAGCTTGTGCTGTGCGGACGCCTTCTGTCCTTCAAGGTGGTTAAGGTTCTCATTTGTAGCTTCAACCGCAAGACCCTTCTTTATAAGGCAGTTTCTCGCATAAGCGTCCTTTACTTCCTTTACCTCGCCCTTCTTGCCTGAGCCTGCAACATCCTGTGTGAAAATTACCTTCATTTTATATCGTCCTTTCTTTAACTGCGCTGTGCAGTCTTATTATCGTTTGAGTTTACCTTTATAAGACTTAAATAGTAGTCGTCAATCGACTTCTTGAGAGTATCAAGCGCTTCGTTTACCGTAACGTCCTTTAGCTGAGCACCTGCCATAGTCTGATGACCGCCGCCGCCAAGAGCCTCCATTATAAGCTGGACGTTTAAGTTACCCATACTTCTTGCGCTTATTGATATTTCGTTGCTCATCGTTTTGAACAATACAAACGATGCGTCAACATTCTTGATAGTCAGCAGTTCGTCTGCCGCCTGAGGAGCGACTATCCTCAGATCGTCCGCATAGAAGTCACACGGAGCTATCGCACACTTGCGGTAAATTTCTGCCTCTGCGACTATCTGTGTTTTTCTCTTGTAGCTGTCTATAGAGCTTGAGAACATTTTCTTTACGGTTATCGTATCCGCACCCATCTTACGCAGTACAGCCGCCGCTTCAAATGTTCTTACGCCCGTTTTCATAACGAAATTCTTCGTATCAAGCATAATGCCTGCAAGCAGACACTCCGCCTGCACCGCTCTGAGCTTTCCTGCCTCGCCGAAATACTGTATAAGCTCCGTCACCATTTCTGATGCGGATGAAGCATACGGCTCGTGGTGGAATCTTACCGCATTGTCTATGTAGTTTACCATCTTCCTGTGGTGGTCGATGACAACTACCTTCTTTGCTTTTTCGTAAAGCTCCTTGCTTTCTATTATAAGCGGATTATGCGTATCGCAGATAATCAGCAGTGAATTGTCCGTCAGCTCCTCCATTGCGTCAGCAGGCTCTGTGAACAGCGGTTCTTCTCCGTCAACGTGAGGGAATCTGTCTATCAGGACTTTTGCAAGCGAGGTGTTGTAGTCGCATACCGCCCAGGCGCTCTTGCCGAGATTCCTTATGGCGCAGGTAAGGCCTACAGATGAGCCTACACTGTCAAGGTCGCTGTACTTGTGACCCATTATGAATATCTTGTCCGCATTGTCAACAAGCTCAAGCAGTGAGTTTGCTATGATTCGTGTCTTGACCTTCGTGTGACGCTCAACGCCCTTTGAAACACCGCCGTAAAATTCAAAGCCGTTGTCTGTCTTTACAGCCGCCTGATCGCCGCCTCGTCCGAGTGCCATTTCAAGCGCCTGACGAGCGAACTGTTCGCTTTCTTTCAGCGTTTTACCTGTTCTGCCGATACCTATCGACATTGTTACGTTAAGGCGGTCATTCACGAAAATTTCTCTTGCTTTATCGAGAATTTCAACCTTGTTACGCAGGATTTCCTGCAGGTGTCTTTCTTCTATTACGGCTATAAATCTGTCAGACGCATTCTTCCTGAGCACGCCTGTCGTCTGTCCCGCAAAATCTTCAAGCAGCTTGTCTATCTGTACAGAAACGTGAGCCTTTTCACTTTCAAGGCAACCGCTTATAAGCTCCTCGTAGCCGTCTACCATAAACAGTATGACAACGGGCTGTGACAGCTTTTTCTCTGTTTCAAGAGCGGTTATGTCGGTTATGTTCTTGAAGAATAACAGCGTCAGCTCCTTTGCTTCGTCCTCATCGGGTATTCTTGCAAAAACCTTATATACGCTGTCCTTGTATCTGACGGTTATTCCGTCATCGGTGAAGAAATCGGCAGGCGGAATATCGGTTATATTCGACAGCTCCATACCGTATTCGCAACATTCGGGAAATTCCTCTGTGAATTTTCCGTTTGTCCAGACTATTCTTCCGGCACTGTCGATTATAACGGCGGACATAGGAAAGCTATGCACGGACATATGCATCTTCGATTCAAGCTCATCGTCTATTCGTGCATAATACTGGAATGTTTTTCTTGTGACCTGTATCAGTTTTCCTATCGCAAAACCGCCTATAAGCACGACAAAAGGCGCAGACACCCAGAATACATTGATGTCCTTCGTGTAAATATATCCCTGGATTATTACCAGTGCGACAACCAGTGCGGAAACCGATATTACAAGTCCGCCGTCACGATAAAAATTCTTCACCTTTTGCGCCTCCTTTGTATTCCGTTATTTTACACTTCCATTATGATAGGCAGTATCATAGGACTTCTCTTGGTTCTCTGGAATATGAAGTTGCCAAGCTCATCCCTTACGTTAGACTTTATATTGCCCCATTCTCTGATGTTCCTGTCTGCGCAGGTCTGGAGCGTTTTCTTGACAAGCTGTTTAGCGTCGTCCATAAGCTCCTCGGATTCCCTTACATATACAAATCCTCTTGATACTATATCGGGGCCTGCCGCTACCATACCTGTTTCACGGTTGATAGTGGTCACAACAACAATAAGACCGTCCTCGGACAGATGCTTTCTGTCACGCAATACGACCGAGCCGACATCTCCTACTCCGAGACCGTCGACAAGCACCTTTCCTGCAGGCACCTGACCTACTACCTTCATTTCAACACTGTCGGTTTCAACCACCTGACCGATATTCAGAAGAAATATATTTTTCTCGGGTATGCCCATCTTTATTGCAAGACCCTCGTGCTTTTTCATATGCTTGTATTCGCCGTGTATCGGTATAAAGAATTTCGGCTTTGTCAGCGCAAGCATCATTTTAAGCTCGTCCTGGCAGGCATGACCCGAAACGTGTACCTCGTACATAGCCTCGTATACTACCTCTGCACCCTGCTTCATAAGCTCGTTTACGAGCTTTCCGACAAACTTCTCGTTGCCGGGTATCGGAGTAGCCGAAATAATGATAAGATCGCTCGGTGTTATAGATACCTGTCTGTGATCTCCCGATGACATTCTCGAAAGTGCAGAAAGCGGTTCGCCCTGGCTTCCCGTTGTGATAATTACCATTTTTTCAGGAGGATATTTGTTGACATCTTCTATATCTACAAGCATACCCTGAGGTACTTTTATATAATTGAGTTCAATTGCGGTAGTAAGCACATTGAGCATACTTCTGCCCGAAACGGCGACCTTTCTGCCCCAACTTTCCGCATTGTTTATAATCTGCTGTATTCTGTGAATGTTTGAGGAGAATGTAGCGACAATTATTCTCTTGCCCTCTGCTCCTGCAAAAAGGCTCTTGAAGCTCTCTCCGACCTTTCTTTCTGTAGCCGTATAGCCCGGACGCTCTGCGTTTGTGCTTTCCGAAAGCAGTGCGAGAACACCCTTGTTTCCAAGCTCACCGAATCGTGCGAGGTCAATTATACCGCCCTCGATAGGTGTATAGTCAACCTTGAAGTCGCCTGTATGCACTATCACGCCTGCGGGCGTATGCACTGCCATTGCGCAGGCATCGGGGATAGAGTGGTTCACTCTGATAAATTCAACGCTCATACAGCCCATTCTGACATTCTGACGGGGTACGACCACGTTCAGCGAACACTGCGACAGTATGCCGTGCTCACGGAGCTTTCCCTCGACAAGTCCGAGCGTCAGCCTTGTGCCGTATACGGGTACGTTTATCTTCTTGAGGAAGTAGGGGAGTGCGCCTATATGATCCTCGTGACCGTGCGTCAGCACAATGCCCCTTATCTTCTCCCTGTTCTTTTCAAGATAGGTGAAGTCGGGGATAACAAGATCGACACCGAGCATATCGTCATCGGGGAAGGCAAGTCCGCAATCTATGATGAATATATCGTTACAGCACTCGTAGACGTAGATGTTCTTGCCTATCTCGTTTACGCCGCCGAGCGACATAATCCTTACGGGCGTCTTTCTGCCGCTCTTCTTTTCGTCCTCCGCAAAGAAAGAAGGGTACTCCTGCTTTCTCGGTTCCTGCTTGTTATTGTTATGATGCGGCTTGTTGTCTGTAAGAACAGGCTTTTTGTCATTTCTGCCGTCTGCTGATATGCTTTTCTTTTCGCTGCTTTTATTGTCGGTCAGCACCGGCTTTTTGTTCTGACTTCTGTTGTCGGTAAGCACCGGCTTCTTGCTTTCGGATGCCTTTCTGTCTGTCAGCACAGGCTTTTTGCCCTGCTGTCTGTTGTCTGTCAGAACTGTTTTATTTGCAGGCTTTGCATTTAATATCCCTGTAAGTGATTCGCTTGCGGGAGCGTCCTTAGGGGCGTTCCTGTCGGTCAGCTTGAACTGCTTTGCAAAAGGATTCTTTCTTCTTTTTGAGTAAGGCTTTGTAGCCTTCGGCTTTATGTTTTCAGTCGCCGTCAGTAAGTTTTTTGAGTCAATAATTCCCATTCAATATACCATCCTTCCGAATAGCCGACAGGTGTTGTCCTTTTATCTTTATGTATGACATACAGCCATTGTCGGCGGCTCTGTACGGAAAAGCGGCGGTATATAATTTCGTCCACAGCTTTTACGGCAAAAAGTCAAAACCGCTTGTACGCTCCTGCAAAAAGACACACCTCTCCCTGCAAAAGCCAAAGCGAAGCTAAGCCTGTATCGGTGATACAGCCATTCCTGCCGTAAGCGGCATTGTCAATATGTCGTCCTGAGTACAATAAACGTGCTGCTCTTACCGTAACTGAACGTTTACCTTGTAAGTACCGTATTCGTGCTATCGAAATTTTATGCTGAAGTAAAAGGAAAATATATAATTTCTTAAAGCCACTTTTCCGTTATTCTTTTGTTTTTATAATTTACTTAAAATAAATCCGTTATTCATTCCGCTTAAAATCATTTGCCGAGCCTGCATGGAAAATCTGTCACGCTGTCACCGTGAAAAAAGCGGAAAGCGGTTACTGCCGCATTCAACATATATTTTACAACATAAAAACGATATTGTCAAGAATAATAAGTATGCCGAAACGGTCGTATTTTGTTTTATAAAGCCGAAAAAGAGAAAAATAAATAATTCAGTTTGTAGAAAAAGTATGTTTTTCAAAAAGAGTGCTTGTCCTCAATCCCTATCCCCAAACCCCTTTCCCTGGAAAGGGGCTGAGTGTGGGGCTGCCGCCCTCACCCCGCTTGGGGCTACGCCCCAAACCCTATTTTTAAATTGTATAGGTTTATCGACAGTCTGTAAATTATCTTGCTTTTCTGCTTTTTTGCCGCTTTGCTTATCATCACTCTTTCGCTTCCTGCGGCATATATTGAAGCAGTGAATATACGGAAACGAGGTACTGATTATGTATTTTATTGTTTTACGCTCGGCTACAGCCGCCGAAAAAGCAAGAAAAATCCTCAGTGGCTATAAAATATCATCTACTACGGGAAAAATCACCACTTCAAAGGGATGCAGGTTCGGAATTTACACGGAACACGATCCCGACAAGACCTGCCGTCTGCTGTCGCTGGGCGGTCTTAACTGTATGGAGATCAGAAACGGCGGTGATGCCGGATGATATATCTTGACAATGCCGCCACCACCTATCCAAAGCCCGTTTCGGTGCTTCATTCGGCGGAAAAGGCACTGTACGACTACGGGGCAAATCCCGGAAGGTCAGGGCACAGACTTTCGCTTGAAACCTCACGGCAGGTGTTTTACGCAAGGGAGAAATGTGCGGAATTTTTCGGCGGTGAAACCGAAAATACGGTTTTCACGCTCAACTGTACCCATGCAATAAATTTTGCGCTCAAGGGCGTTTGCAACGCAAAGGGGCATTGCCATGTGATAACGTCCGACCTTGAACATAATTCGGTAATAAGGCCGCTTCACGCTCTGTATAAACAAAAACGGATAAATTACAGCATAGCCGACAGCGGCGGCAGTGACGATGAACTGCTGTCGGCTGTGGAAAAGCAAATCCGCCGTGACACTGCTGTGGTCATTATGACCGCAGGGTGTAACGTAAACGGCAGAGTGACACCGCTTGCAAGAATTGCGGAGCTTTGCAGGAAGCACAATATATGTCTTATAGCCGATTGCGCTCAGGCGGCAGGCGTTATACCGCTTAATCTGACGGACGGTATCAATATTATATGCGCACCCGGTCATAAGGGACTTTACGGACCTATGGGTACGGGAGTGCTTGTGACTGACGGAAAATATCCGCTCAGCACGCTTATAGAGGGCGGAACGGGCAGTGCAAGCGGAGAAATCGACCAGCCCGACTTTCTGCCCGACAGCTTTGAAAGCGGAACGATAAATACTCCGGGTGCTATCGCACTCGGCAGGGGAGTGGAATTTGTTAACGCAAAAGGCATCGACAGGATTTACGCTCACGAAATGTCGCTGTGCGATTTATTTATAAAGCGTGTTGAAAATATCGGGAAAATCAGGGTCTATCGTCCGGAAAAGGTAAAATCTCTCCCTGTGGTATCTTTTACAGCGGGAGATGAAAACAGCTCGGTCACAGCCGATATGTTATCGAAAAACGGGTTTTATCTGCGTGGGGGACTTCACTGCAACTTCCTTGCCCACAAAAAGCAGGGTACGCTTGAAACGGGGACGGTACGGCTT
>ERZ773260.1964-NODE-1964-length-24755-cov-4.005951_pt1 | contig 24755 bp, 22 predicted proteins | sample MGYA00511387_ERZ773260 | MGnify/ENA primary metagenome ERZ773260 (study PRJEB29015, sample SAMEA2737745) | human gut metagenome | biome: human gut; feature: human-associated habitat; material: faeces | place: China | collected 2012 ... | reverse complement strand
GAAACGGATGCGCGCCGACGAAGGCTACCTCATCGGCCGCATCTTCATCAACCGCTCACTCCGCTACAGATAGCCAACCTCGGTGCCACCATCGCCAACCGCGGCTACTACTACCGACCACACGTGGTGCGCAAGGTGCAAGGCGAACCGCTCGACACCATGTACACCCACCGCCACTACACAATGGCATCACGCCGAGCCTACGATTACGTGGTAGCAGGTATGCGCTCCTCAGCCATAAAGGGTACGTGTAAAGCTCTCTCACGACTGCCGTTCGAGGCATGTGGCAAGACGGGTACGGCGCAGAACCACGGACGCGACCACTCCGTGTTCATGGGCTTCGCACCGATGAACAACCCGAAGATAGCTATCGCCGTGTACGTAGAGAACGGCGGATGGGGTGCCGACTTCGGTGTACCTATCGGCGGACTGATGATGGAACAGTATCTTACGGGCAAGCTATCGCCTGCTGCCGAGGCACAAGCCGATGCCATGCAGGCACGACGCATTGGCTACGGTCCGAGATTCTCTCAAAAGTAAAAAAGTAAAAGAGTAAAAAAGTAAAAAGCTTAGGAAGGCTTAGAAAGGCTTAAAGAGGCTTAGGAAGGCTTATAAACTAAAAATAATGATAAACGACAAACCACAAAGCATTTGGTCGCAGGTCGACTGGCTGACCATTGGCCTGTACATAGCACTGATGCTCTTCGGATGGTTGAGCATCTGCGGTGCGAGCTACTCCTTCGGCGACAACAACCTGCTGTCGCTCGACACACGCTCGGGTATGCAGATTCTATGGATTGGCACGAGTATCTGTCTCGGTTTTGTCATACTGATGATGGACTCGCGCTTCTTCGACACGTTCTCGTTCATCATCTACGGTGTGCTGCTCCTGCTGCTCTTTGCCACCATCTTCAACCCTCACGACATCAAGGGCTCCCACTCGTGGCTCGTCATCGGTCCGCTACGCTTGCAGCCTGCCGAGTTCGGCAAGTTTGCAACCGCACTTGCGCTCGCCAAACTGATGAGCACCTACGGCTATAACATACAACGCTGGAAAGACTTTGCAGCGGCTTGCGCCGTGGTGCTCGTGCCCATGCTCTGCATCGTGGGTCAGCGTGAGACGGGCTCTGCACTCGTATATCTCACATTCTTCCTCATGTTCTACCGCGAGGGAATGCCTGGCAGCATCCTCTTCACGGGCGTAGCGATGGTGCTCTACTTCGTTGTGGGCATTAAGTACGAGGGCATTATGCTCTTCGACACACCTACATCGGTGGGCAAGTTCGTGGTACTGCTGCTCGTACAACTGTTCGTGGCAGGCATGGTGTACAACTATGTGCACAACCGTAAGCACACCAATACAATCATCGGCTATAGTCTGGTGCTCACCACTATAGCCATTCTCTTCGACGTGTACGTCATTCCGTTCGACGTGACGTGGGTGCAGCTCGGTATGTGTCTTGCGCTGTTCCTCTATCTCCTCTACCACGGACTGCGTACGCGCCTTCCGCAATACTTCTTCATACTGGCGTTCGCCGTCGGTTCGGTGGTGTTTTTCTACTCTGCCGACTACGTGCTGAACAACGTGATGGAGCCTCATCAGCGTGTGCGCATCAACGTGTTGCTCGGACTCGACGAAGACCTTGCCGGTGCCGGCTACAACGTTCATCAGAGCGAGATAGCCATCGGCTCGGGCGGACTCAAAGGCAAAGGCTTCCTCAACGGCACGCAGACCAAGCTGAAGTTCGTGCCCGAGCAAGACACCGACTTCATCTTCTGCACCGTAGGCGAGGAGGAGGGTTTCATCGGTTCGGCTGGCGTACTGCTGCTGTTCCTCGTCCTCATACTCCGTCTGCTTGCGCTTGCCGAGCGACAACCCTTCGCCTTCGGGCGCATATACGGCTACTGTGTGGCATCGGTGTTCCTCTTCCACGTGTTCATCAACGTGGGCATGGTGTTAGGCTTAACGCCTGTCATCGGTATCCCGCTACCATTCTTCAGCTACGGCGGATCGTCGCTATGGGGATTTACCATCCTGCTGTTTATATTCCTCAGTATAGACGCAAAGCGAAATATGCTCAAGGCTTAGGCATCTTTTTCATTTAAAAGTAGAATGTCAGTGGTAGTATAAATAAAGCGATATGCAAATCATTAGTTGGATTTACATATCGCTATTTATTTAATGCTCAGTGTTGGTTATTTTTGTAGGCTGCGAAGCTTTGGATAATCGACACCTCTTTATTACCAGCTTAAAACTCAGGATTGTCTGATTTCTTCTGCTACTTAATCGAAACACTTGTTGAGCCTTCAGCGTTCTCAAATTCGATAATGCCACTTCTTTCAGCATCCATAGAATTTTTGTCTGCGTAAACTTTAAAACCATTCTCCATTCCGTACACACGACACCAGTTTGGCTTTGACTTTACTTTAGCAGATGTCAGGTTTACTAATGTTAGTTCTTTTCCCTGATATCCATCAGCGTCAAACTCTAAAGAACTTTCGGTAAACTTAGGTGCAAATGGAACAAATGGAGCCTGACATTTTATGGTATATCCAATAATACCGCCTGACGTTCCTGCAATCTCGCTTACAACATATAGTCGAGCATATCTAATATAATTTTCACCTATTAATCTTACAGCATATCCTTCACCAGAATTTACAGCAACATAATTATTCCATCCATCTTGGGGTATAGCGGTAACATTTCCCAATCCTTTAATCTTACCCAATGAAACGAATGAGCAAGAACCTCCCGTAAAGTTATATGCACTATTGATTTTTATATCACCAAAATCTCTTATGGATACCCATTTGTCATTACCATCTCCGACCATCATATTCATAGTAATGGTTCCCTTAGGGTCAGGTATATTCTTGTCAGGATTGATCACTACGCCACCATTATCATTTTCAGCATCATCGTCTTTGCTACAAGACGAGAAGAAAAGCGCACCGAATGCGACACACAATAAAAATAAGTAATTGTTAAAGAATTTAGTCATAGATAAATAAAAAAAGCGTGTAACCGTCTGCAACTTGTTTTGTATCTGGTTACCGCCAAGTGACCTACTCTACAACAAGCACGAGACAGTTCACGCCTATGGCATGAACCTTTCATCTGCTTGTTCTCGTAGAGTGAATATTGGCGGTATTCGATACAAAAGAACAAGAGCTAAAAGCTCAATATTTTAAAAGTTAAAGAACGGAAACACAGAGTTTGATAATACAAGGAATTAATCCTTAGTTGTTAAATCTCTGTCGTGGCAATGATTCTAAACCACTAACCACTTACCGTTTTAGTTTGTTTGTTTTCTTTTTCTTGTTTCTGTTAATATTAATGTTAGACAATGTTATGTTTAAACAGCTGAGATAGACTCAGATTTGGTTACAAATTTAGTATGTTTTTAGGATATAAGCAAATTTGTATGACACAAAATGTTGTTTAACACTACATTTTAAGCATTCCTATGTAAATAACTTTCACTGCCACCGTATCGCCTATATGAGTTATCAAGTATCTTGTCTACTCAAAGTAGAAACTCAGCGCGATCATCTTTGTACGTGCTTCCTTCACGCCATACGTGTACTTGAGCAGACTCTTGTCGCGCAGCTCCTTGGCGTGCTTTGTGTCGAGGGCGTTGCCTAAGCCGTAGACGAACTTCAGCTCTGGACGCAGCTTGAAGTATGGCAGATAGAAGTCGCAGCCCACGCCGAACTCCAGCGAGAGCGACGTGCGCTTCAGCTTCAGCGCGTCGGTGCTCTTACCCGTGAGGTTGATCATCGGCGACACGCCAGCCATGAGATACGGGCGGTGGTTGTTGAAGCGTGGCGCAGCGAAGATGATGTCGCCTGCCACAGCGATGTAAGCGGTCTTCATGTCCTGACGCTTCTCGTCGGGCTTACCACTCGCGCTTAGGTTCTTCAGGTCTTGGAACACTATGTGGCGCGTGCCGAAGTACATCATCGGTGCCACGCGCAACTGGAAATGTGTGGACAGACGTAGCTCGCCAAGCACTCCGACATTGATGCCGGGGTCCCAGCGACTTTGGTCAGCGGTGACGAGTGTCTCCTGCGTACCGTCCTCAGTGGTGATGGTCATCGGACCCGCCATACGCACCTCCATGTCCTGCACGTGCGTACCCACGACCACGCCGAAGTGGAATGGACGCAAGTCGGTGTACGGGCGGTTCTGCACGGTGCGCTCTTGTGCTGAGGCAGCGAGGCTGACGATACACATTATTATAATATATATGTACTTTCTCATCTATGGGTTGTTTCTATTCTTTCAATAGCTTTATGCCGACATCGCAGATACCGGGCAGTATCTCGCGCTTCATGTCGTGGCGCACCACTACGTGCAGCGAGTCGCCTTCCTGCAACTGCAGTTGGCACACCTCAAACTGATACTGTCTGTAGCCTATGCCGTCGCCGAGCACTTTGCCTTGTTCGTCGGTGAGCTCGCAGCATATGGTGTCGACAAGGACACGATGCGCCGGCATTATCTCTTGCTCCACAATCAGCGTGAGCGACGTGAACGGATAGCTATCCGTAGTGCGCACACCGAGCAGAGCGCGATAAGTGGCTGCCTCCTTCAACGGGCGGATGGCGAACGTAATGGTGTCGTTCTTCTCCCACCCCGAGAGGGCGGTGCTCTCGTATCGGTCGTAGATGGTGCGATGGTCGCACGCCGTTAGCAGCATGGCGACCAGCGCAAGGGTCATTGCAGCTATCCGTAAGCTTATTGCTCTTTTCATAGCCACAATTCTAATGAGCATCCTTAGGGGGTGCAGCTGTCTCAGCTGCACCAACAGAGCTGTTGTTACCCTTTGGTTGGTGCACCTTAGGGGGTGCAGCTGTCTCAGCTGCACCAACAGAGCTGTCGGTGCTATTCTTTGGTTGGTGCACTTGAGACAAGTGCACCCCCTGGGTGGGTTCGCCATCAGGACGGTTGTTGCGACGCTGCTGATTGTTACGACGCTGACCTTCGCCTTTTCTCGGTGCAGTTGAGACAACTGCACCCCCTTCACCTTTTCTCGGTGCAGTTGAGACAACTGCACCCCCTTCGCCCTTTTTCGGTGCAGTTGAGCCGGGTGCACCTCCTTGGCGCTTTGCGGGTTTCTTCTTGCGCTTGCGTGCCTTGTCGAAGCGACTGATGTCGGCATCGGCGAGCAGGTCGCGAGGGCGTGTGTCTTGTTTTACCGTTCCGTCCTCGGTGAGCGACTCGGGCTTCTCGCCGCGCTTGTTCATCTCGATGATGGCACGGGCGCGCTCGGCTGTAATCTCCTCGAGGTTGGCAGCGATGCCCTTGTCTGTAGAGTAGACCACGGTGCCGGCGAGGATGTCCGACTTGAAGAGATAGTAGTCGCTGTCGAGTGTCTGCAGCACTATGTCACGTGCCGGCATCTTACGGCTTGCCTCCACGTAGTCGTCCACCTCGTAGTTGAGGCAGCACTTCAGCTTGGCGCACATGCCGGCAAGCTTCTGCGGATTGAGCGATATGTCCTGTATGCGTGCAGCGTTGGTGCTGACGCTCACGAAGTTCTTCATCCATGTGGCGCAGCAGAGCTCTCTGCCGCAGGGACCGGTGCCACCGATGCGTCCTGCTTCCTGGCGTGCGCCGATCTGCTTCATCTCGATGCGTACGTGGAAGGTGTCGGCAAGCACCTTGATGAGCTGACGGAAGTCGACGCGCTCGTCGGCGATGTAGTAGAATATCGCCTTGTTGCCGTCGCCCTGATACTCTACGTCGCCAATCTTCATCTGCAGACCGAGATCCTTGGCTATCTGGCGGCTCTGTATCATCGTGCCGTGCTCGCGGCTCTTTGCTTCGTTGTACTTGTCGATGTCCACGGGTTTGGCTATGCGGTAGACGCGCTTGATGTCGTCAGCCGACTTGAGGTTGGCTTTCTTCAGCTGCAGCTTCACCAGTCTGCCGGTGAGCGTAACGGTGCCTATGTCGTGACCAGGGCTTGCCTCTACCGCCACGATGTCGCCCTTGTGCAGGTCGATATTGTTGACGTTGTGGTAGTAACCCTTGCGCGTGTTCTTGAACTGCACCTCCACGAGGTCGGTGTCCTCGTCGTTGCCCGGTACGTCGTACAGCCAGTCGTAGGTGTTCAGCTGCATGTTCTGTCGTCCGCAAGCGTAGTGGTGCAATCCGCGGTCGGTGTCGCGCGTTATCTTGAATTGCATATCTTTGAAATCCTTCATTGCGATTTATGCTTGTTGTTTACGTGTTATGAGTATAATTGTTTGTAATGCTATGTCGAAGAACACCATCTTGGCGTTGGCGTTCTGTGATATGTCGCGTAGTGCACGCTCGAAGAGTTCGTTCAGCTCCATCACGTTGCGCTCGTTGATGAATGGTGCGAAGCGTGTGCAGAACTGCTCTTCGTTCGCTGTCATATAGTTGAGCTCGGGGTTGCGGAAGTTGTACATAAAGCTCTCGCGCACCATGCGGTTGAAGTAGACGATCATGCGCTTCTGCTTCTCGCGTCCGAAGGCGGCTACGCTCTCGCTCCACTTTTTCAGCTCCTTCACCTTCTTGCTGTAGGCGTAGCGCATGAGCATGGCGAAGAGGTCGAAGAAGAGGCTTGCCTCGTTGCCGGCGCGCAGCGAGTCGAGGGCTGCGGTCCACGAGCCGTTGGCTATGCGTGCTATGCGGTGCGCTGTGTCGGTGTCGATGCCGCGACGCTCGGTGAGTGCCTGCTCTATGGCTTCGTCGCTGATACGCTTGAAGTCGAAACGTTGTGTGCGACTGCGTATTGTCTCGAGCAACTTCTCGGGTTCCTCGCTGACGAGGATGAACACGGTCTGCTGCGGTGGCTCCTCGAGCAGCTTGAGTATCTTGTTGGCCGAGGTGACATTCATGCGCTCGGGCAGCCACATCACGCACACCTTGTATCCGCCCTGCGACGCTTTTATGCTCAAGCGGCGCGAGAGGCGGTCGCTCTCGGCTCCGGTGATGATGGCTTGCTGGTTCTCTGCGCCCATGGCGTCCATCCACTGCTCTATGCTGAAGTAGGCACCGTCGCTGAGCAGCTCGCGCCACTCCTGGGCGTAGTCGTCGCTCACGGGCTGATGGTCGGAACCCATCGTGGGCTTCTTTATCGTGGGGAAGCTGAAGTGGAGGTCGGGGTGCTGCCACTGGCGCAGCAGCGGACTGTCGCCCAACAGACGCGAGGCGAACGCAAGGGCAAGGGCTTTCTTGCCGCAGCCCATCGGACCGCAGAACAGCATGGCGTGGGGCACTCGGTGCTCCTCTATGAGTTTGACGAGCGACTGTTTCGCCTCGTCCTGACCTATTACTTCTTCAAATGTCATTTGCGCTATTGCGAGTTTTGAATTTTGAACTACAACAGTCTCCTTGCCACTTCTCTTACGGAGTCGACAGCCGAGACGGTGTAGAAATGTATATTGTTCACTCCAGCCTTGTAGAGCTGGCGACACTGCTCGGTCGACCACTCTATGCCGAGTTGGCGGGCGTCGTCGTCGGTCTTGCACTTCAGTGCCTCCACTGCCAACTCCTGCGGAAAGTCGCAGCGGAACACGCGCGGCACTACCGTCAGCTGCGAGAGCTTTGCAAGCGGCTTGATGCCCGGCACGATCGGTATGGTGATGCCCATCTGGCGTGCTTTCTCCACGAAGCGGAAGTACTTCTGGTTGTCGTAGAACAGCTGCGTGACGGCGTAGTCGGCACCCATGTCTTGCTTCATCTTCAGATACTTCAGGTCGAGGTCTATGTTCAGTGCCTCCTCGTGCTTCTCGGGGTAGCACGCCACACCGTAGTGGAACTTCTTGCCGGGGTTCTTTATCGGCGTGCCGTCGTTGAAGAAGCCCTCGTTGAAGCGGTTCACCTGCTCGATGAGGTCGGTGGTGTGGGCGTGTCCGCCAGGGGTGGGCACAAACTGGCTGTCGTCGCGTGCCTTGTCGCCACGCAGCAGCAGCACGTTCTCGATGCCGAGGAACTGCAAGTCGATCAGCTCGTACTCGATGGCATCGGCTGTGGCACCGCTGCAGATGATGTGCGGTATGACCGGCACACCGAACTTGTTCTGTATGGCAGCCGCTATGGCTACCGTGCCCGGACGACGGCGCACACGAAGACGCTCGTACTGGCCGTTGTCGAGCTCGCGATAGACGAACTCGCTGTGATGTGTGGTGATATTGATGTACGCCGGATCGAAATCGCGGAACTTCTCTATCGTAGAGAACAGACGCTCTGTTCCTGTGCCTTTCAACGGTGGTAACACCTCGAACGAGAAGTGCTTCTCGCCACCACCGGAGGTGAGTATATCTGAAATATTCATCTTATTATCCTTTCGTATCTTATTTACCACTACAAAGTTACGGAAAATCTTACATAAATTTGCTATTTTGATTAATAATTAATACATTTGCTTGTAAATCTAAATAATAAATAGGAGGGCATGGCATCCCTGCCATACCCACGCACCCTTTATAAAATGAATATGAACTTACATACAACCCTCGTTTCGAGCGCATTTTTCGCGTTCTGCTTAGCTGCCAGCAATGCCGCTGCGGCTAACAATTCACCATCCAAACACCTCAACACCTCACCATCTCAACACCTCAACACCTCACCATCCAAACACCTCAACACCTCACCATCCCAACACCTCACCACCTCACCATCCACTCTCACCACCTCACCATCTCAACACCTCAACACCTCACCATCCACTCTCACCACCCAACGCCCTGCGCCCACCGAACGCCTCTTCGTGTCGGACGCGGTGGAGAAGAAGATTCGCGAGATAAAGAAGCGCATCAAGGAGAACGCCTACTTAGCGTGGATGTTCGAAAACTGCTTCCCGAACACGCTCGACACCACCGTCCACTTCACCGATGCCGAGGACGGCAAGGAGGACACCTTCGTCTACACGGGCGACATACACGCCATGTGGCTGCGCGACTCGGCAGCGCAGGTGTGGCCCTACGTACAGCTTGCCAAGGGCGACCGCAAGTTGCAGAAGATGCTGCGCGGTGTGATACGCCGCCAGCTGAAGTGCATCAACATCGACCCCTACGCCAATGCGTTCAACCGCGAGCCTGTGGAGAACGGCATGTGGGCTAACGACATGACCGACATGAAGCCCGAGCTGCACGAGCGCAAGTACGAGATCGACTCGCTCTGCTACCCCATACGCCTCGCCTACCACTACTGGCAGGTGACGGGCGACACATCGGTGTTCGGCGACGAGTGGCTGCAGGCGGTGCGCAACATACTGCGCGTGTTCCGCGAGCAGCAGCGCAAACAGGGGCTTGGCACCTATCGCTTCCAACGCGAGACGGAGGACCAGCTCGACACGGTATGCAACCACGGCTGGGGCAACCCCGTGAAGCCCTGCGGACTCATCGCCTCCGTCTTCCGCCCGTCCGACGACGCTACGACGTTCCTCTTCCTCGTGCCGTCTAACTTCATGGCGGTCAGCTCGCTGCGCAAGGTGGCGGAGATACTCAGCAAGGTGAACGCCGACACTACGCTCGCTGCCGACTGCACGGCGCTTGCCGACGAGGTGAGCACGGCTCTCGAACAGTACGCCGTGGTCGACCATCCGAAGTACGGCAAAATATACGCCTACGAGGTGGACGGTTTCGGCAACCGCTTCCTCATGGACGACGCCAACGTGCCGTCGCTGCTCGCCCTACCCTATCTTGGCGACGTGGACGTGAACGACCCCGTATATCAGAACACGCGCCGCTTCGTGTGGAGCGACGACAACCCCTACTTCTTCCGCGGCAAGGCTGGCGAGGGCATCGGCGGTCCGCACGTGGGCTACGACATGGCGTGGCCTATGTCGATAATGATGCGTGCCTTCACGAGCACCGACGATGCCGAGATAGCGGAGTGTCTGCGCATGTTGCAGCGCACCGATGCCGGCACGGGGTTCATCCACGAGTCGTTCAACGTGGACGACGCGCAGAAGTTCACGCGCGAGTGGTTCGCATGGCAGAACACGCTCTTCGGCGAACTCATCATCAAGCTCGTGGACGAGGGCAAGACAGAGCTGCTGGTTAACGCCCGAAAGTAACCGTAGGAGGGTATGGCATCCTGCCATACCCACGCAGCCTCAAACATTTGCCCGATACAATTAGAAAAATTAGAACACCCTCGGACAAATGTTCCAACGAAGTGATGATGTACAACCTCGATGTGGTGATTGCCGTAGGCTATCGTGTGAACAGTTACGAAGCTATTATACAAATATTGTTCAGACACCTCCGACCGAAACTCACATTCTGGAGACTCTGACGCACCATATTCCGCTCTTTTGCACCAGAATTTTGCTTCAAAAACACAAAATTCGATGGTTTTCACAACGAAAGCGGCACTTTTGCACAGCGTAAGTGGCACTTTCATAAGGCGAAAGTGCCACTTCTACCCAGTACTCGTGGGGGTAGTACTCCAGTTTTGCAGCGGTAGTACTCAGCGGAAGTGGCACAAAAGCTGCACACTTTCGTATACACAGCCTCAACAAACTAAATATCAACCGCTTACCATTGCACACTTTTCACCTCTCAAAACTCGCAAAAAACCGACCAAAGGTTTTCTTTTTCATTTTTCGGGCACTTCTGAGCGGTAAAAATGACAAATATCGTACCTGTGCAAACTGTATGCCACAGATTTTCCAAAGCAAAGGCTTTTCTTGTTAGAAGAAAATCTATACATTTGCACTCGTAATACTTTAAATATCCTGCTTATGGAAAACGTAATTAAGAAACTATTTGTCGCCGTGTTGCTCTGCCTCATGCAGACCGCCGTATGTACTGCCGACACGTTCAAGGGAAAGATTGTGAACGCCGAGACGGGCGAGATTCTCATCGGAGCAACGGTGCGCAGCGAGATAAACTCAGAGCCGGGTTGGTCGATGCAGAACTCGGCAGAGACCGACAGCACGGGCTGCTTCACGCTCGACTCCGAATGGGAGGGACGCATCATGATCACGTTCAGCATGATAGGCTACAAGAACTCGCGCAAGGTGGACTATGCGTACGGACCCGAAGTGAAAGACACCACCGACCTGGGCACCATCAGGCTGCAGCCCACGGCGCTCATGCTGCAGGAGGTGGAGGTGAAGGCGAAGGTGCCGCGCATCACCATGCGTGGCGACACCATCGTGTTCAACCCCGAGGCGTTCAAGCTGAAGGAGGGCGCGCGCCTCGACGAGCTTATCAAGAAGCTGCCGGGCGTGCAGCGTCGCGACGGCAAGCTATACTGGAACGACAAGCCTATACGACTGATGATGAACGGCAAGGACATGTTCGGCGGCGACCAAATCTTAGGGCAGCTGCCGGCTGACGTGGCTGACAAGCTGAAGGTGTACGACCGCAAGTCGGAGCTGGCACGCCACACGGGCAACGACGATGGCGATGAGGACCATGTGCTCGACATCCAGGTGAAGCCGGGCTTCCTCGACAAGTGGTACGGCGACATCGAGGCTCAGTATCAGACCAAGAAACGCTACAGCGCAGCTATCACCGCAAGTCGGCTGAGCGACCAAGACCCGCACATGATATACGCCCAGGCTAACAACGCCAACCGCTACGTATACAAGACTATTGGCTCTTCCATGAACAGCAACATCGACGGCGACGGCAAGAGCCAGTACGGATCGTACAACTATCAGCACAACTGGCAGACAAAGGGCACGCAGCAATACACAAGCAATCGCTTCAACATAAGCGCCAACATGGGACACCGCGACGGATGGAACAGCGGAAAGGCGTCGACCGAGACGTTCTTCCCGAACCAGGAGCATACGTTCGGCGTGAAAGACACCTACCGCTACAAGCACAACCTCAATCCGCGGCTGGAGGCAAAGCTCTTCGCCTACACCGACTCTGCCAACACCATCGACGTGAAGGTGAAAGCCTCATACGAGAAGGCTCGCAAATCGTACGAGGAGAAGTCGGCTTCGTACGGCTACCAGCCCGACCAGTTTGCCTATCACTCGCTGAAGGAGGCGCTCGACGCAAAGCCCGGCGACGCGCTCTACGACCGACTCATCACGCGCAACCGTAACTACGAGTCGACCGACCTGCAGCAACGCGGACTGAACATCTCGTACGCATGGAAGCACTTCATCGGCAAGAAAGGCTCGTTCACGCTGCAGGGCTTCACCAACCTGAGCGGAACGAACGAGGACACGCACACCAACCACGACGTGGAGTATCTGCGCGAACAGCGCAACGAGAAGCTGTGGCAGTTCTACGACCGCGGCGTGCACGAACTGGAGACGCAGTTCGGCGCTTCGTTCGAATACTGGTTAGGCAAGAAGGTTTACTTCAACGTATTCGACAACGTGAGATTAAGCCGCACACGCATCGCACGCAACTTCTTCTGCGACACCGACGAGCAGAACGTGGTGGGCGGCACGCCTACAACGGCTGACCCTGCGAACTCCATGCGCAACCTCACGCACAAATGGACGAACGAGCTGACCGTGAAGTCGACCATCACGCCGGTGAAGGCACTGATGATAATGCCGAAGTTCAGCTGGAACTACTGTCGCGAAAAGACCGACTACCACTACGGACCGCTGGACACCACAGCCGTGCGCACAAGCAACACGTACGAGCCGTCCATCTTCCTGAAGTGGAAGATGAGCCGCGTGCGCAACATGGACATCGCCTTCGCATACAACACCACCGTACCCGACCTCGTGAGCACGCTCGGCTACCGCAACACCATCGACCCGCTGCATATATACATGGGCAATCCGCTGCTGCGCAACTCGCACAGTCATACCACTACGTACAACTACCACCGCATGTGGCTGCGCAAGCAGATTGTGCTGGGCTTGACCGCTTCGTACAACAAGGACATCAACCCCGTGGCTACGCTCTACAGCTACAACTCGGCTACTGGCGTCTACACGTCGAAACCGATGAACGTGAAGGGCGGCGACATGTGGCAGTTCGCACTCAACTACGACCAGGGCATCGGCTTCTACTTCCGACTGATGAACAAGTTCGCACTGGAGACGGCTAAGTCGTACGGCTTCCTCACCATCGTCGACAACAACGCTGCCGACGCTCAGCCCGAACTGAACAAGCAGAAGCGACTGGGCATAAACAACGACTTCGAGTTCTCGTACGAGACCGAGAAGTTGCAGCTCACACTCTTCGACCGCCTGGAGAGCAACCGCTACCGCTACGACGATGCTTCGTACAACACCACACCGCTCTTCAACAGCGTGGGCATAAGCGCCAACCTGCATCTCGCTCCGTTCGAGGTGTTCGTGCAGCTGTCTGACGACTATCGTTCGGGCTATGCCACATCGGCTATGAACGGACACAAGCTCAAGTCGATGGCGTCCGTCAGCTGGAGTTTCTGCAAGAACAAGTGTATGCTGCGCCTGTTTGCCGACGACATCTTCAACAAGGACATCTGGTACGAAAGCGAATACTCAGCCTTCCAACGCCAGGAATACTCCACAAACTATATACACCACTATCTGAACCTGAGCTTCAGATACAGACTCGATGCAAAGGCTAAAAATGGCAAATCGACAACAATAAACAGTAGAAGATAAACTGTTAGTACTGTAGGAGGGTATGGCATCTTGCCATACCCACGCAACCTGTAGGAGAGTACGGCATCTTGCCATACCCACGCAACCTGTAGGAGAGTATGGCATCTTGCCATACCCACGCAACCTATAGGAGAGCACGGCGTTCCTCCACGCAACCTACTGAAAACAAAGCATAATGGCAATTCTACTTTCTGAACCTTTTCGACACAGCCGAATAGCCGCAGCGCTGGCAGAGCGGTTCAACAGCGTTATGGCTTGTGAAGCCGTCGTACAGAGCACGCGCTCGTGGCGAGGCGAGAATGTCGGCAAGACTCTGACGGAAGAGATTGCCAAGCGCGATGTCGCCGTTATGGTCGAGACAGCACGGCACAACAGTACCGTCGACGAGCACACCAATCTGATTGCGCAAGGCGTAGCAGAACACCTCCTGCTCGTCGTAAGTGGCGTTCTGAATATCGGGCCATTCGAACATGTTATCGTTCTCGATGTACAGATTGTCGGCAAGTCGCCAGCCGTCGTGACGCTCCGTCCAAGGGCGCGGCACATGAAGCGCAAGCAGATTGAGGATATCGTCGTTCTGCCGGTTGTGTCCGCCCTCGTTCCATAGGCGCAGCACGACGATGCAACCACGGTGGGCTGCCTCTAACGAGAACGCCATCACCTCGTCGACGTACCCAGCAAGGTTCTCCTTAGCGTTGCCCTCGTGCGAGTGGAGCGAAATCTGAATCTTATGAGGCAGAGCATCCAGAAGGTCTGGGCGTTGCGAGAGCAGAGTGCCGTTGGTGGTGATAACGGGCACGAAATCCTTGCGGCGAGCCATCAGCACAAACTGCGGCAGCAGCGGATGGAGGAACGGTTCGCCCATCAGATGGAAATACAGAAACTTCACCTTGCCCTCAAGTCGCGAGGTCAAAGCGTCAAATTCGTCCAACGTCAGCGTGTGCTTCGCCCTCTCCGTCTTCGGGCAGAACACACAGCTGAGGTTACACACATTAGTTATTTCGAGATAGCATCTTGTTATCATATCGGTAGTTAGCTACGTTGCATCATCTAAGCATTTCTAAAGTACTGTCACACATTTTCCCTTCGTAATACTTATCAAGAACCTTACGGAACAGCCCTTCGCCCGTAGCTGTCCAAAACAAAGTCATCGACGACCTAAGTTTCATTGCGTCTACTTCCCCAAAGATTTGTCTTGCCGACAAACCATCCAACAGAAGCAAAGCCTCCGTTATCTCCTGCAATCTTTCTCTGAGCACGGGGTGCAGCCAATAAGCACGAGCCTCATCAGCACCAGCAATACCATAATAGTCAGCATTATAACTGTGCCCCAGCCCCTTTAACTGAGGAAAAACGAACCACATCCAATGGCTCCTTTTTCGCCCGTTTCGAATCTCCTCAAGAGCCGTCTTATATTGTGAATAAGAATTCTGAGCTGCAAGAAATCGCGACAAGTGGTATGTATCCATATCATTCATAATATTAAAAGAGTTGCACCATTATAACGCAGCTCCATATAAAACAATACTATTTCTTCATCTACATTCATATTTTCCATCAAAGTTAGCACAAATTTATAATATACAAACAAGATTAGCCACAAAAGTTAATCACAAACTGCCACAAAAGTTAGTTGTAAAACACCACAATTCATAATACTCAACATTCACAACTATTAGTTAAATGCTTTTATGACACAATCCATATATTACTTATTCTTTTTCAGAATGTCTATCCTTAAAAGTCAAATTCACTTCACCTCCTCGAAAATCATTATTACAGAATATCAATAAGTTATATATTTATGGTACAAATATGGATGCTTATATTGATAGGTAAGAGTATGGAAAGATAGACAAATCTATAGTCTATTCTTCGCCTTTTAATTCTTCAACCATGTCATTATTGCTTTTATTCCAAAAGAAGTTGTAATTTTGCATAAAACAAACGCTTAAAGATATGAGACAGGTAAAATATGCATCTTTCTCTGAATGTGGTGTACGCACAAGCAATGAGGACGACATACAAATTGAAGTAAACCAAGCCGATGGCCGCTACCTCTTTGTGGTATGTGACGGCATGGGAGGGCATGATTTGGGTGAGGTTGCCAGTCAGGTGGTTGGCTCTACCATCTGTGAATATTGGGAGAAAGCATCTCCTGACAACGACATCGAATATGTATTGCGTGAAGCATTCAAACAGGCATCTGAGGCTCTTGATGGTAAAGCCGACATGTTTAATCATGTAGAGATGGGAACAACGATGGTGCTTGCAGCGATAGACGGAAACGAACTTACTATTGCTCATGCAGGTGACAGTCGTGCGTATTTTCTTCGCCCTGATGACGGTGTGATATATCAGACAAAAGATCATCTTGCTCATAGCGTCTGGGGCGATTCCATAGACCGCAGTTTCTTTTCCTATCAGCGGGACAAAGCTAATGTAGAGATTAGACAGTTCGATTTACAAGCAGGTGATAGGATTTTCCTCTGTACAGATGGAGTTCCAACTATAATCGTTCCCGACATCATTACTCGTCGCTCTATGGCAGACAAATCTCCAGAAGATGTTGCGGACATCATCCAATTCTTTTGTGAGAAATTCTCAAAAGACAATTACTCTGGCATACTTATATACAACGAACAAACCTAGGATATGAAACAGATAACAGCAGAAGAAGGACTGGCTTTGATAGAAAAGTATCAGCATAAGAATATGAAGGGACTTGATCCAAATGACGCAACAGCGACATACAAAAAGTTGATGAACAGCCATCAGTCTTTCTACCTCTTTGAGGCATCTACACAAGAGCCGTCTTACTACGGGGCTAATCGCACACATTTGTTGCTTGATGAAATCATACCCGAAATAGAAAAACTGGGTAAGCAACCAATCTATTATCACTTTATACTTTTAGCGGCTCCAGATGCTATGTTTATGGTTGATGATTTTGATGCTCTGTCTGATTTCTTTGAAGCCAATGAACAAGTAGAGAAGTATTGGGTTGTCAATGATAGATTCGATGGTGAACCTAAAACTATCTCCTTGATAATAGTTGCTATTATGGATTAGTCTATGACGACTCTATACCTTTTCGCCACGGAGAAACGAAAGATAATGTGGCAAAAATCATGCAGGGCAGTTACACGGAGAGCTGACCTCTGTTGGCAAGGCTCAGATAGAGAAACTTGCCATCACCCTGTCTGACATCCACATTGATGCTATTGTTTCTAGCGATTTGAAAAGAGCATACGATTCGGCACAGATTTTGGCTCAGCAAAAGAATCTGAAGGTACATACAACCAACAAACAACGTTTGTAATATGTCACCAAGGTGTCAGCATGTTTATTTTCCACCATCACGCCACTGCACAAAAATGGTCTTTTGGGTAATTTTGTTTTCTGTTTGAACTAAAAAATAATAAATTTTAGTTCATTTTGTTTTTTTGATTGCTTGTTTCATTTTGTCCCAACTATTTTGTAATTTTACACCCGATTCCTCGCATGAGTTATCAAACAGTATTGGCTCCTACGCCACCGAATTACCACCTAGAATAGTAGAGCCAGTCAAAAACATGCAAGAGCGTCGCGCCATAGTGCGCAGACGTTTCTATGGCATGTTTAGGTTGTGGTAAACCATGGTGGCGCGTGGATTCTGTCTGCGTATTTTAATTTAAGACCTAATAGAAGTAATGGACTACGATCTCTTGGATGACCACGAATTAGTCAATGGCATACTCAATAACAACAAGCCATTGATAAAGTATTTCTTCACGAAGAAATGCTCTGGACTCCTTGCCTATATACTAATGAACGTATTTGATGGAAACATTGACAAGCGTGAACTTGTTAGTGAACTCTATCTTTTTATGGCTCATAATTATTGGCAAGTATTCCGTAAGTTTCAGTTCCGCAGCACGCTCATGACATACGTTAGCGTTGTCTCGGTGAGATTTTTTATCGCCAAACGTGTTCAACTGATAGATTCACCTTTGTCGACCTCTCTAAACGATCAAGAAGGGCAGATTCACAGCACAGCCTTATCTCTTGAACAGCGGATAGACATTCGTGAGGCATTGAAAAAAATGCCGAATGAGCGTTATCGTAAAGTCATTGAGATTTTGGACTTGCAAGATGTTCGCCCTGAGCTATTAGCAGAAGAAATGAACGTAACAGTAGATAACTTGTATAACATTCACCGCCGCGCCTTGGTGCAGCTTCGCCTCGTGATGGGCAGAAAGGAGGACTGGGTATGAAAGATTTCAATGATTTCTTGAATAGCGGAATCTCCGATGAGTTGTTAGCTGCCTACATTGACGGCAATACGACAGAAAGTGAAAATGCACTGATAGAAAATGCACTAAATGATGACTCTATGTTATCAGAAGTATGCGAAATTGTCAGTGACAGAGTTTCTTTTGGGAGCAGCTTTGACTGGGAACTTCACAAAGGTGATTTTGGATTCTGGGAACAGGGATTGCCACCCGTGGTGACTGAAGCGGATCTAACGATAGCTGCTGATACAAGTTACGGCGATATCACAAATGAAGGAGCGGACTTCAATCCAAACCTTGATACTCTTAATCCTCTGGATGATGGCTTTACACCATTGGATACTTCTACATTAGACGATTTGCTGAATTCAGATATTTCAGAAGGTTTGGAAGATGTAGATGATTTAGGAAATACATTATTGTAATAAACCCTCAACATGACAAGTAGTACGGACTTAGGAACAGGCAGTTATAACATCTATTGTGAGGATATATTGCAACAGTATGATGACACTTGCGCCATCAAGTCGCAACAGCTAATATTGGAATCCAACGGGATAGATATTTCTGAACAGGAATTGCGTAATGAGGCCATAAAGTACGGCTGGTATGCCCAGGGCCTTGGTACACCTATGGAGGACGTTGGTAACCTTTTGGAGAATCATGGCATGGAAGTACATCGTTACGTGAATGCTTCTGTTTCCGACATTACCAATGAGTTATCGAAGGGACATCAAGTCATCGTTGGCGTTGATTCTGGTGAACTTTGGAATGCAGGTGTTGGAGAGATATTTGAAGATTTCGTGTTTGGCGAACAAGCCGACCATGCTTTAATTGTTAGCGGTATCGTTGTTGATCCTTTCACCGCAGAGCAGAATATACTCTTGACGGATCCGGGTACAGGTGATGTGTGTATGGAGTATTCTGTTGGAGAGTTTGAGGATGCGTGGAATGATTCAAATGGCTTCATGGTTGTAGCCAACTAAAATTATGAATAATCTAAATTTGTGACAATATGACAGAAATTGAAGCTAAAATTAAAGAAATAATTATTGATAAGCTTGGAGTAGACCAAGAGGAAGTTAAGCCAGAAGTAAGTTTTGTTAACGATTTGGGCGCAGATTCTTTGGATGCAATAGAATTAATTATGGAGTTCGAAAAGGCATTTGGTATCTGCATTCCAGACGATCAGGCTGAAAAGATAGATACAGTCGCTGATGCCGTTGAGTATATCGAAATGGCATCTATCATGGATGACTCTTGCACTACTATATCCAACCCTCAACTGAAAGAGACTCGTATGAGACAACCCGATTTACAAATTAACAAAAACTCTATAACTCAAAAATAATATGGAACCTTTAACTATGCTAATCGTTGGAGCCGCATATGCGGCGAGAGCAATTGATGCAGAAATAAGAGCAAATAAGGCCAGAAAGACTTCTTCATCTTATTCAAGTTCGCCATCTTCTTCATCAACCTCTGTTTCTCAACCAGAAATAAAGAAAGCTCCTGACACGCGGATGTGTCAGCCCGAAATAAAACTGAGTGATAATAATAAAATGAAAGCAGAATAAATTATGTCTATTATTGTAGCCGGATTACTTGGTGCCGTAAAAATAGCTTGTGGCATCATAGCAGCAAGAACTGTAGGCAAGGGTCTTAATGCTATTGGAGAAAGAATAACTCCGTTTGAGAAAAGCAAAGCTTATAAACAAGCAGAGCATAGTGCAGCAAAACAAAAGGAGCTTGAAATGATGCGAGAGTCATTTCAAGAGAGATTACAACAAGATAACATTCATGCACAAGAAAGGCTGGCCATCTTCAATCGTCATTCAGCTATGTTACTTGCTGAAATGAATGCGCATGCTTCGTTGCGTCACACATTATTACAGGATGCTATAAGAAATTTCCCTTTAAACATTTCCCCTCTGGTCCTATTAGAGAACAACAATATTGACATCTCCTTTCTTTTAGGGGACAAAAACAATAAGGATGCAAAACCGGAGAACTTGGATAATATTTATGATAGCATTGGAGAATCAAAGCCTCTAAATGTGTTCATTACTCCAATGCATATAGATGCACGAGTTGGAGGAAAAGAGATTCTTGCTGCGCAAGTTTTCGACTCTGTATATTCGTCCTTAGAGTCCGTGTTTGTCAATGAATATAGCAGGAATAGTGAGCGTCCTGTAATCTTTTACTCTGCAGCATGGAATAAAAACGTAAAAGGAGGTTTGCATGCGGCTGACGAACTTTACTATTTCTTAAAAGAAATGCCAACAATTGTTGTTGAACCTCGTTTTGATGGCAAGAGTATTAAGCTAATGTTTTCATGTTGGGGGATTGGATATTTCTCTCAAATCCATAGTAGACAAGAACTACAGATTCCCTTGGACCTAAATTCTATGCTTGCCATTTCTGCATATGAGCGTTCAAGAAAGGCTCTCGAATCATTGGAAGGCGTGAAAAGTGAAAACAAGCTTCTAAAGGAACAACGTTCAATGTTTGAGCATAATATTGCTGTATTCAATGAACTGGGGTTAGAGGAACGCATCGCAAAAAGACTCACAGAAATTCAGGAAACGGGAAAATCTTCCGAATTGGATGAACTCGGAGATTACTGCAAACTTCTGTACATCAACCAAACTGACGTGTTGGGTATTGCCGACACAATTAGCGCAACTACAGGAATGATGATCGCTGCAATATCTGATACTCATCACCTTCTTGCTAACGATATAACTCCCAGGTTTCCGAAAATATACGAAAAATATTTTAGCGATTACGTAAATCCAAAACTCTTAAGTGAATTTAGCGATATGTATGAACGCACATATCTAAAATTAAGCCAAGAGTTTCCTGAACAAGAATATCGCAGACTCATGGAGAAAGAATCCATTAAGAAATTACTGGGAACTAGTACTTCAGGAAAAGCAGATAGCGATGCAATACGAGATTCTCTAATACAAAAATGCGCTTCACTAGGTGCAGATACATCTGTAAATGACTGGTCAATCAAAAATCTTCTTGATTATTACATTGAGCATGTTGATACAGATAGCCAGTTTAGAAAAAGTGTTATCCCATTTTTGACAGCAGATCAAAAAGCACATCTTAATAGTAAATTACTTTCATTAATGTAAATATGGCATATATAACTTTAGATTTTGGATCCTCAAATTCTGGAGCAGTACTAAACACTGCTTTTGGAAAGGAATATAATCTTTCTGATTTAATTTACGTACATAGGCAGGACGGGGATGCCGGGTTTACTAAACAACCAACGGTATTTTGGATTAAACGTTCTCTAATAGACAAAACATCTATAACAGAATCTGACATAAAAATTTTTTCATGTGTCTTTTATGACGAAGATAAGTATGCCGAATCTGCCAACTTTATTTGGTGTCAAAATCAGGTAAAGAAGATGCTCCCGTCATTAACACATAATTCTGAATGGGTACGAGTACAGCACCCTAAGATGGAATTATATAAAACGGGAAACGCCACACCGAGCCAGACCTTAATCAGAGCTAGTGATGGAAGTCAACTGCCATTAAAGAAAATTCTAAATATTTTCTTTCTGGTAATAAAGAAGGAATGCCTGCATAAGGCTGAAGAAGCAGGTCTTGTTCTAAATTCAGACGATATAAACTGGGGTATAACCGTACCGGGGTTGGCTATTTGGAATCAAAGTGCTGTAACTGTTATAAAAGATATAGCCCATTCTGTTTTTGGGGAGCATCTTACACTATGGTCTGAGCCAGAATGTGCGCTTATTGGAATAAATCTTTCAGGAAGAGCAGAACTTGATTTCGTCAAAGATCGCTATTCCTTAGTCGTTGATTTAGGTGGTGGCACTGCGGACATCTGCGTTATGAAAGAAACTTTAAATTCAGATGGAACGACAACATTCGATGAAATTAAGTCTACAAGAGAGGGTAAGGATTCTACAACTAGCGAAAGAGCTGGCGGAAATGATATTGACAGAAATTTTAAATCTTTCTTCTGTGAATATCTTGCAAAGGACGTTGACATGAACGATACTCCCATTTGGCTGTTCACAAATTTTTTATTAGACAATCCCAAGGGAGCAATGGAGTTTGACGAGCAATGGCGTCTTCTTCAATTTTCTGATAAAATTGAAGAAGATATAGTCCATTTTAATCCAGGACGTGCTTACAAGGAATGGTTGATGACCCATTGCCCTGCTGCTGCAAAGAAAAGAGATGAGTATGGAGAATTTTCTTTCAATGGCAATGAACTCCGTGAATATGTTTTTAATCCAATCTATGGAAAAATTCTAAAATCCGTAGAAGACAATTTATCTGTTTTGAAACAAAAACAAATAAATCTAGATGCTATCTATTTTGCTGGAGGACTGAGCCTTGACAAAAGACTAAAGAAACTTATTAAAACCTTATCAAGCAAGTATTTCCCTTTTGCAAGATTCAAAGAGACCTCTGATGGTACTGTAGTTGGAGCTATACAACGTGGAGGAAATCATATAGCAGCAAACAAAGAGACTCTAATTCGAAGAATGTCAAGAAGAACATTCTACACAGAATTTGTTATGGATTACAATGGGAACAAAGAAGAATTGCGAGACTCTTTGGGAGGACGAATCCGTAACGACTATTCTGAACGGTTTGGCATCTGGTTGGATGATTCTGAAATTAAGAAAAAAGTAAGTGATCAGTGGAACAACATGGTAATTGACTATAGCGATGCAAGTGTCCCATATTATACTCCATTATGCTTACGTTTTGCTCCAGTCACAAAAATACAATCCTTTAATATAATGCCGCATCATCCTGGGAAGCAGACTGCTGTAACGATTAAAGTATTTTCTTCTGATCAAAATTTTATTCTCTTTAAAAATAGTGATATTAAGGACGAAGGAGAAATTGAATATGATTTCGGATATAACTGGGAAAGCGCAAAATTGATTTTTGACCCCACATCTAATGCAGTAGAAGGTACTGCATTGTTCTACTTGGCAGATGAGAATGGGAAAAAATTGAAAGAGTTTGTAATACAGAATGTTAGTAAGCGAGGTATCTAAAATGAGAAATAGACAATATATTTATATTGCTGAAGAATCAGAAAATGATGACAGCATAACCCCAAAATGGAAGAATATGAATTTCTTAGAGAAAATAGTTTTTAAAATTTTAAACCCTATTAGGGAAGAAATAGAAAAGTCAATAAAATCAGGGTTAAAAGAACTTAGAGAAGAAAACGAACTCCTCAAAGAACAAGTCCTTGAATTGACTGAGAAAATGAATGGTCTTATGACCGACATTGAGAAATATGAGAAGAAGACAAACACCTTGATGGCTGAGTATAACACTAAGATAGCAAGCTCAGATTCAAAATACAAGGCAGGAATCGATGTTCTCTACAAGCTAAATCTAAAGTTTAATCAAAATGTACCCACTTTTGGAAGGGCACAAAAGTTAGAAACTCTTCAGATGCTAGTAAATTACCTCTACCACCCAGAAGAATCTATAAGAGAGACTATTCTCGTATCTTCTCAAGATGACGAGAAAACGATTTCTATTCTTTCGGATATTGACAAATTTAATAGTAACTTTAAGACTGACCTAGTTGGATATCTTAAGAAATCTGGGAAAACATGGGAAGACTGTGTTAGTTTCCCATCAGATTTTCATTACAATCCACAAATCATGACTCCTTATAACGACATTGAAATTGAATCTGGAACTCCCATTTATGTCGTATCACTGGGGCTTCACCTTCCTAACTCCAATTCTGACGAACAATTACCATGTGTGTTTGTACGAAAAAACAATAGCTTATGATTGATACATTACTAGATGGAATAAGTACTCCAGAAGAACCGGAGGTGATGTCGGAAACAGCTAATGATTCTACCTACGAAAGTGGTAGTTCAACGCTTGGCACTTCTATTGGTACTACAGATTCTGTTTCGCAGGATGAATTTATGCAACAGGGCCAAATGGTTTTGTCTTCTCATAGTTTGTTAGACATGACAGCCGTACCAACTCATGAGCAAGCCATACAGTCCTCTAGCCTTGATAATTCAGTTGCTGGTGAGAATTTTCCCAATGTTCAAGAATATAATCTTCAGTATAATAATCTGGAAGCCGCTTCTGCAGCTAGTGCAATAGAACCAACTGTTGATGCGATAGCTTTAAACCAATCTTCAATAGTATCATCAGCGTCTGGATTAGACGTAGATAATTTAGTGAATACACCAAGAACGGACAATCTTGATGTCTCTAACGATGATATTGAGGATTTACAAAACAAAGCAGAGGGTATAGAACGAAGCGAACATAGGGGAGAGATCTCATTTGGTCGAAAGATGTGTCCTACAAGACACGGGTGTCAAGGAGCAACCGATTGCGACTATAGCTATGGCGGATACCCAGGATAAAACAGGCCATCCTGTTCATAGCGGTGAATGTAGTGAAGCAGTTGGGCTGTTGACTACATATCGTTGCAACTTAAACTGTAAGTATTGTTATGTCCATACAAAACGCAACAAAAACATGACCTTAGAAATGGCTCAATCTATCCTTGAGCCATTTCTACTGAAAAAAGAAGGTCTTCTTAATATTGCTTTTATGGGCGGAGAAACACTTATGGCCATAAATGTAATACGCCCTCTTATTGAGTGGGTTGAATCAAGAAAATGGAACAGACCTTATCGGTTTTTCGGTAGTACAAACGGAACACTACTAAATGATGAACTAAAAAAATGGCTTGAAACACACAAAATCCATTTAACTTTAGGGCTTAGCTACGATGGCTTACCAACAGCTCAGATCAACAATAGAGGGATTAGTAACATAGACATTGATTTTTTTATCAAGACGTGGCCAAAGCAACCCATCCAAATGACTATAAATACCGAAACGGTAAATTG
>ERZ773260.1949-NODE-1949-length-24909-cov-3.985596_pt1 | contig 24909 bp, 24 predicted proteins | sample MGYA00511387_ERZ773260 | MGnify/ENA primary metagenome ERZ773260 (study PRJEB29015, sample SAMEA2737745) | human gut metagenome | biome: human gut; feature: human-associated habitat; material: faeces | place: China | collected 2012 ... | reverse complement strand
GGAGAAATGGGATGCATATCAACGTTGATGTGAATGTCGATGAAATGCTGCAAGAAAAGCGCGTGCAGATATTCGTAATGGAAAAGGGAAAAATCGTTCGGAAAGAGTTTTATCTGGAAAGTTGGCATCGGCTCAAAGTAAAGATGCAAGAAGAAAAGAATTATATCTAGTCGAAGGTGATTCTGCGGGGGGTTCTGCAAAACAGGGTCGTGATTCAAAATATCAAGCAATTTTACCTTTGCGTGGTAAGGTTTTAAATACAGAAAAGGCAAGTCTTGAAGCCATTGAAAAAAATGAGGAATTGAATACGATCATTCATGCCTTAGGGGCAGGTGTAGGTGCTAATTTTACGGCTGAAGATTCAAACTACTATAAAGTTATTATTATGACCGATGCGGATGATGATGGAGCACATATTCAAAACTTATTATTGACATTCTTCTATCGCTATATGCGTGAATTGATAACGCATGAAATGTTATATATTGCGCTTCCACCACTATATCGTATTGCCAAGGGTGGAAAAGAATATTATTTATATACAAATGAAGAGTTGGATGAGAAAAAAGCGGAATTGAAAAATGGCTATACCATTACACGATATAAAGGTCTTGGTGAAATGAATGCTACTCAGCTTTGGGATACGACAATGAATCCAGAATCTAGAACTCTTCTTTGTGTGACCATTGAAAATGCGATGATGGCCGAAAAAAGAGTGACTGAACTAATGGGAGATAAGGCAGAACTTCGTCGTAATTGGATCGAAGACAATGTTGTATTCACATTAGAAGATGATTATAGGGAGGTAAGTGCGTGAAAGAAAAAGAAGTAAAACATAATGTTTTAAAGAATTCTTTAGAAGATATCATGGCGGATCGTTTTGCCAGATATTCAAAATATATAATTCAGGAACGTGCTTTACCTGATGCTAGAGATGGACTAAAGCCAGTTCAAAGACGTATTTTATATGCGATGTATGAAGATGGAAATACATACAATAAGCCATACCATAAATCTGCAAAAACAGTAGGTAATGTAATTGGTAATTATCACCCTCATGGAGATTGTTCTGTTTATAATGCGATGGTTCGTATGTCACAAAATTGGAAAATTACCAATCCTTTAATTGATATGCAAGGAAATAATGGATCTATCGATGATGATCCAGCTGCTGCAATGCGTTATACAGAGGCGCGCTTAGCTAGAATTAGTGATTTTTTACTACAAGATATTGATAAAGATACAGTGGAATGGGCACCTAACTTTTCGGATGAAAAAATGGAACCAACCGTACTTCCTGCACGTTTTCCAAATTTATTAGTCAATGGAATTACAGGTATTGCGGCAGGATACGCCACAAATATTCCTCCACACAATTTGAATGAAGTCATTCAAGCAAGTATTTATCGTATTTCGCATCCAGATTGTTCATTAGAAGAATTGATGCAGTTTGTGAAAGGTCCAGACTTTCCAACTGGCGGCATCGTGATGGGGCTTGATGGTATCAAACAAGCTTTTCAGACAGGTCGTGGACGTGTTTTGATTCGTTCAAAAGTAGAAGTAGTACCTTTGCGAACAATTAAACAAATTATTATTCATGAGATTCCTTATGAAGTGATCAAATCGAATCTTGTAAAGAAAATTGATGAGATTCGTTTAAATAAAAAAATAGATGGTATTTTAGATGTTCGTGATGAAAGTGATCGTACTGGACTTCGTATTGTGGTGGATCTTAAAAAAGATAGTAATGATGAACAGATTTTAAATTATCTATATAAAAATACAGATTTACAAATTTCATATAACTACAACGTCATCGCCATTGTAAATAAAGCGCCTGTACAAATGTCTTTAGCTATGATGTTAGATGCCTTTATTAGTCATCGTGAAGATGTGGTAATTCGAAGAAGTAAATTTGATTTGAAAACAAAGAAAGAGCGTGCTCATATTTTAGAAGGTTTGATCAAAGCGGTAAGTGTAATGGATGAAATTATTCACATCATTCGTAAATCGAAAGATAAATCACATGCCAAAAAGAATTTGATTGAGCGTTTTGATTTTACTGAAAAACAAGCAGAAGCTATTGTTGTTATGCGTCTATATCGTTTGACGAATACAGATGTAAAAGAATTAAAGGCAGAATTTAAACAACTTCAATGTGATATTGCAGAATTAGAAAAGATTATTCGTGATAAATCTGAATTGCACAAAGTGATGGTTGAAGAACTTGAGAAGGTGAATGCAGAATTTAATACGCCTAGACTTTCTAAAATCGTTCATGAAGTTAAGGAAATCGTGATTGATGAAAAGGCGATGATCTCAAAAGAAGAATGTATGATCACTGTAACTCGTGATGGATATATTAAACGCGTTTCTATGCGTAGCTATAATGCATCAAGTGATTCAATGACACAAAGAAAAGATACAGATTCTTTGGTTTGTTATGGGGCGAGTCATACATTACAGACTTTGATTTTCTTTACAAATCGTGGAACATATGGATATATTCCTGTTTATCAAATTGAAGAGGCAAAATGGAAAGATTTAGGAAATCATATCTCAAATTATATTAAGATGGATTCAAGTGAAAAAATCATTGCGGCCTATGTATTAGATGCTTTTAAAACAGGGGTACATGTTGTGAGTGCAAGTCGTCATGGCATGATCAAACGTACAGAATTAAAAGAGTTTGAGGTTTCTCGTTCAAATAAAACGATGACTTGTATGAAAATTGGTGGTATGGATGAAATGATATCTGTATCTCTATCTTATAAACCAGATGATCAAGTGATTTTAGTAAGTGAACAAGGATATGGTTTAATGTATCCGGTTGAACAGATTCCATTGGTTTCTAATAAATCAAAAGGTGTTAAGGCAATGAATCTTGCAAAGGATGATTGTGTTGCTTCTATTTGTATTCGTAAAAATAGAGATGAACAAGTATTGATTTCTACAACCACACTTTCTTTAAAGCGTATGAAACAACTTGAAATTGCACCATTAAATCGTCCGGCTAAGGGAAATCGTATTTGTAAGTTGGTAAAATCGAATCCAAATGTTATTTTCAATTTACAAATGGTGGATCTAAATACGAAAATTGAAATATATACAGATGAAATCCTTACATTTGAAGCGAAAGAAGTCAGTTTGATGAATGCACAGTCAACTTTCTCAATGCCATATGGAAAAGTTGAATCATTTGAATGGATCTGCCCTCTTGAAAATGTATTGGATGGATCTTGGGTAAAACAAGAAGATTTTAAACAACCTTCTTTATTTGAGGAGAATAACGCATGAGTAAAAAACAAGCAAATTTAGTTTGCTTAATTGTTGCAGCCATTTGGGGTGGTGGATTCATTGCCACAGATGCTGCTTTACAAACGTTTGATCCTTTTACCGTTTTAATGATTCGTTTTATGGGTGCAAGCCTAGTTAGTATTGTGGTTTGTTTTTGTAGTCATGTTAAAGTTGCAAAACAAGCACTGTTTCGAGGAAGCATTTCAGGGGTGTTAATGTATTTGGCATTCGCATTTCAAACTTTTGGCTTGGCCATGACAAATACGGGTCAAAATGCATTTTTGACAGCTGTCAATGTAGTGCTTGTTCCATATATTGTATGGCTTTTATGGAAAAAGAAGCCAAGCAAAAGACAACTTGGCGCTAGTGTAATATGCTTAGTAGGCATTGCTTGTTTAAGCTTATCAAAAGGCTATTTCCAATTTAGTTTTGGAGATTGTTTATCTTTGATATGTGCCTTGTTTTTTGCGTGTCACATTATTTCTTTGGAGTATGCAACCGAAAATTCCAATTCCATTGCGATCAATGCCGTACAGATGAGTGTTGCTGCTTTACTTTCAATTCCTTTCGCATTGTCTTTGGAAACAATTCCACAACATATTTCAATGCATGCTTACATGAGTTGTGGCTATATGATTGTAGTGGCAACATTCTTGGCATTTCAATTACAGACCTTGGCACAAAAGTATACAGATGCATCGAGTGCAAGTGTACTTTTATGCACAGAATCTTTATTTGCAAATATATTTGGCTTTGTTTTGCTTCATGAAACAAAGAGTCCAATTATGATTTTAGGTGGACTTTTGATCTTCTTTTCAGTGATTTTAACTGAATATAGTGGTCAATTCGTATTGTCAAAAGCTTAAAAAGATAGTAAAATAGATGAGTAGATAGTGAGGTTGACTAAAATATGGGTATATCAATTTTTTATACGATAGTGGGAGCCGTCATTGGTGGCCTGGTTACTTTCTACTTCACTCGTAAGAAGTTTGAAAAAGAAATTAAAGAAAATCCACCTATTAATGAAAAGATGATTCGTGCAATGTTCTTACAAATGGGACGTAAACCTAGTGAAGCACAGATTCGTCAAATCATGAAATCGGTAAACGCAAACCGTAAATAATGATAAAGTGTCGCAAGACACTTTTTTTGTTTCGTTGCCTAAATTAAATTTTGGTTATATAATACTGTTGGTTAGTTATATATTTTTAGAAGAGGGTTATTATGAGAGATTTTGATTCAAATCGCATCTATGAAATACTAGGCGAAGAATTTAAAAACATCTATATTGTTGATTGCAAAACTCAACAGATTCATGCTTTTAAGGAAACAGATGTGTTGCCTGGTTTTTCTGCACATATGCTTTATAATGACGCGATGAATCAATATATTGATCATTGTGTATACGAAAAGAATCGTGATATGTTACGTATTGCGCTTTCGTTTAATTCCCTTTATACTCGTTTAGAAAATGCGGAACATTTTAATATTCATTATCAATCTAAAACGGATTCCGAAATTCATTTTATGTATACACACTTTGGTTGTATTAAAGATCATGATAAAATTACTCAAATTGTCATTGGTTTTGCGAATGAAGATTTGGATATTCGAAGAAATAATTTGGATATGATCAACAATGTGATTACACCAAGTGGTTTGAGAAGAAAAGTTTTAATTGTTGAAGATAATGAATTAAATCGAGAAATGTTAAAGGCTACTTTAGAGGATGAATATGATGTATTAGAAGCTGTAAATGGGGAAGATGGTTTACAAATTCTATCTCAGAATTATAAAGATATTTCAATTGTTTTATTAGATGTTGTAATGCCTGTGTGTGATGGATTTGAATTCTTAACTCGTCAAAAATCAGATTCTTTGTTAGCTAGTGTTCCAGTCATTGTGACAACGGGAAATAATTCGCAGGAAGATGAATTGAAATGTTTAGGTTTAGGTGCTGTTGATTTCATTACAAAGCCCTATAATACAAGAATTGTAATGAGTCGAATTGATAGTGTTATTAAGTTAAGAGAATCAAGTATGACTTTGGCAGCCATTGAAAAAGATGAGTTGACAGGTCTATATACAAGACAGGCTTTTTATCATCATGCTCGTACATTGACTAATTTTATGACAGATGAAATTTTTAATATCGTTGTTTTAGATGTGGCTGATTTTAAATTGATCAATGGAACTTACGGAACAAAAAAGGGAAATGAAGTTTTGATTTACCTTGCGAATGCGTTTAAATACTATATCAAAAATGGATTGTTGACGCGCTATGAGGGGATCAATTATTGGCTTTATTCCATAGTAAAGAAAAAATTGATGTGGGTCGTATCGAAAACAATTTAAATAAGATTATGGAAGAAGCACCTATTCCAAATATTCGTGTGAAATTAGGAATTTATGAAAATGTAGATACAAGTCTTCAAATTCCAATCATGTGTGATCGTGCATTGATGGCTGTGAAGAGTATTTCAAAAGATTTTAAGCAGAATATTGCCTTCTTTACGCAGGAAATGAATCAAAAATTACTTGCGCAAAGACAAATGGAAAATGATTTTAAAGATGCCATTAAAAATAGAGAGTTTGTAGTCTATTTTCAACCAAAATATGATGTTCAATCCGAACAAATTGTAGGTGCAGAAGCTCTTGTTCGTTGGCAAAAAGAAGATGGAACATTGATTTCACCAGGTTTATTTATTCCATTATTTGAAAGTGATGGTTTAGTTGTTCAACTTGATGAATATGTATTTGAAACAGTATGTCGATTCCAAAAAGATCGCATCGAACAAGGTTTACCAATTATTCCTATTTCTGTCAATCTTTCTCGTGCAAGCATTCACTTTAGTGATGTCGTACAAAGATATGTCAATATCATAAAAGAGAATGAGATTCCTTTTAGTTGCGTTCCAATTGAGTTAACGGAATCGGCAGCCTTATATTCGCAACAAATTCTTGAAATTACAGATCAAATGGTCAATGCAGGCTTTAAATTGCATATGGATGATTTTGGTTCAGGTTATTCTTCATTAACAACTTTAAATGAATTGAAATTTACAACGGTTAAGTTGGATAAGAGTTTAATTGACTATATTGCCAAACCGCGTGGAATGAAGATTGTGCAACAAACAATTGATTTGGGGCATGGCTTAGATATGAAAGTGGTTGCGGAAGGCGTTGAAACCAAAGAACAAAGGGATTGTTTGATCGAAATGAATTGTGATGAGATTCAAGGTTTCTATTATTCAAAGCCTTTAAAACAAGATGATTTTATCGAAAAACTAAGAGCTTAACAAAGCTCTTTTGTTGTATAGGAGGGCTTATGCCAATAAAAATAATTCGTCAGGATATTACTAAATTAAAAGTGGATGCGATTGTGAATACGACAAATCCAAGTTTGGATGCGAAAGGTGGCTTAGATCATTACATACATCAACTTGCGGGTAAAGAATTAAATGTAGAGTGTAGAAGAATAGGAAAATTGAAAGTAGGACAAGCTTGTCTTACAAGTGGATATAAATTGTGTAAGTATATTATTCATACGGCAAGTCCTGTATGGAATATACAAAATAAGAATAATGAAGCTTTGTTGAAATCTTGTTACTTGTCGAGCTTGATGTTAGCAAATGAATATAAGCTTAAATCAATCGCATTTCCATTGATTTCATCTGGAACGAATCAATTCCCAAAAGAGTTAGCTTTACAAGTGGCAATGAATAGTATTGTCTCTTTTCTAACAGATCATGAAATGATGGTGTATTTAGTTGTTTATGATCGAAATTCATATAAAATTAGTTCTGAATTATTTGATTCCATTGAAGCTTATATTGATGATTATTATGAGGATGAGCATATGTTGGTATGCAATTCTATCATTGCTCCAAGATTTTCTTTAATAGATGCTTTAAATCAAATGGATGAAAGTTTTTCAACGATGCTTTTAAGGAAAATTGATGAGAGTGGTATGAGCGATGTAGAGTGCTATAAGAAAGCTAACATTGATCGTAAATTGTTTTCTAAGATTCGTTCAAATCCCAACTACAAACCTTCTAAACAAACTGTGATTGCCTTTGCGCTAGCTTTAGAATTATCGCTTGATGATATGGAAGATATGTTAAATAAGGCAGGGTTTAGTTTATCGCATTCAAATAAGTTTGATATTATTGTTGAATATTTTGTATCACAAGGAAATTATAATGTTTTTGAAATCAATGAAGCGTTGTTTGCGTTTGATCAAAGTTTAATTGGCGTATAAATGTCGCTTTTAAGGCGACCATTTTGATGGGGATAAAAACTATACTGTAATCAATCAAGGAGGATACAGTGATGAAAAAGAATTGTACAGAAGTAGTTTTTGTTTTAGATCGAAGTGGATCAATGTGTGGTTTAGAAAAGGATACAATTGGAGGGTTTAATTCTCTAATCAACAAACAGAAGAAACAAGACGGAGAAGTTTTAGTTTCGACCGTATTATTTAATGATTCAAGTGTGGTTATTCACAATCGAAAACCGATAGATGAAGTTAGACTTATGACAAGCAAGGATTATGAGGCTTATGGGTGCACTGCATTATTAGATGCATTAGGTTCAAGTATTCGCCATATTGGAAATATTCACAAATATGCTCGGATCGAGGATGTTCCAGAGCATACGATGTTTGTGATTATTACGGATGGAATGGAAAATGCGAGTCGATATTATTCAAAGGAAAGAGTCAAGTCGATGATAGAATATGAGAAAGAAAAATATGGCTGGGAATTCTTATTTCTTGCAGCCAATATGGATGCGATTGATACGGCAAGTCAATATGGAATCGATAAGGATCATGCGGTAAATTATCAATGTGATTCTGTTGGTACTCGTTTGAATTATGAAGTATTGGATGAAGCCATTCAGTGTATATGTTCGGGTGTACCTTTGTCAAAATCTTGGAAATCAAAAATAGAAAAGCGTAAGTAAGAACCAACTATGTGGTTCTTTTCTTGTTTAATTGACTAAATTTTCTAAAATATAACTGATGTATAACCGTTTAAAAGATATAATGTGGTTAGATAATTGAAATATTTCTTAAAGAAAGGCAGGTAACTTATGCAGGCAATTATGCGCTATGAGTTGGTCATCAATGAAGCATTACGTTCTGCACTTATGTTTGATACACCGGATGAGCAGCTCAATGAGTTTATTCGTTTTTTTGGAAAACACATTGGGTGTGATCGCATTTATATTTTTGAAGATAATAAAAAAAAGCATGTGACAAACAATACTTATGAATGGTGTAGTAAAGGTATTCAACCGGAAATTGATTTTTTACAAGGTGTGGACATGGATATTATTGATTGGTGGTATAAAGCTTTTGACAAGAAAGAAAATGTGATCATTCAAGATGTAGAAACAATTAAAAAGGATCATGTGTATACGTATAATACGTTGAAAGTACAAAATGTTACACGTCTAGTTGTTTGTCCTATTCGCTATAAAGATGAAATTAGTGGTTTTTTTGGCGTTGATAATCCGCCGATTGATAATCATTCAAGTTTGACAATATTTTTGGACATGATCGCAACGTTGGTTGTATCTTTTTTAAAGATTCGTAATTCACAAAATAAGTCCAAACAAGAAGCTAAATTGAGTGGATATTCGGCATTGGCCCAAATTTATATTTCAATGCACTATATTAATGTAAAGACGCAAAAATATCATATTGTGAAAACGGAACCGGAAATTCTTAAATATTTACAAGTCGACAAAATAAATGATGTAGAGGATTGTTTTAGTGATCATATTTATAAGATTCATAAAGAGTTTTGTCAACAAGATTATGTGGATCGAGAAATTGAGTTTATGGATCTAGAAACATTGGATGAAAGACTGCGAGGTAAGAAATCAATTGATAGTGTTTTCTATGGTAATATTTCTGGTTGGTGTCGTGGACGTTATATTCCAGTAGATTATGATGAGGATGGTCGTTTATTACATGTATTATATTGTGTGGAATGTATTGACGAACAAAAGAGAAGAGAAGATAAATTATTATATCTAGCTCAAACGGATACGATGACGGGTGTTTCAAATCGTCGAAGTGGAGAAAAGATGATTGAGCGTGTTTTGGATAATAAAATTAGTGGAATGATGTGTCTAGTGGATTGTGATAAATTTAAATTGATTAATGATACATATGGGCATATGGCAGGGGATGAAGTTATTATCGCGATTGCGCATACGCTTCAAAAATCATGTCGTGATAAAGATATAGTAATGCGTTTGGGTGGAGATGAGTTTGCGTTATATATTCCGGGAGTTACAAATCGTAAGTGTGCAAATTCTTTCTTTAAACGTTTATTTGAAAATTTGAAACAGATCCATGTTGAATCGATAGATAATCATCCGGTTGTATTAAGTCTTGGTGCCTGTTTCTTTGATGGGAAAGAAGATTTAAGTTTTGATGAATTATATTGTAGAGCGGATTCTGCAATGTATGAAAGTAAGAAAATGGATGGTTTTAGTGCAACTATTTTCAGAAAAAAATAGACTCTTTGTGAACAGAAAGGCTAATTTGTGCTTATAATACGCACAAGTGTTAAAAAATAGTAAACATTTTGTTGTTTTTGTGGTATTATACCCGAAACGGAGGGAAATATATATGCAGAAGTATGTAGAAATCAAACGAGATGGTTTAACACTTCGTGGTATGCTTCATATTCCAAATGATGTAAGTCAAAAAGTGCCTATGGTCATTCTTCTTCATGGTTTTTGTGATGATCGAAATGAAATTAATTTTGTACATAATGAATTGTCTTTAAGACTATGTGATGCTGGTATTGCCAGTGTTCGTTTTGATATGAATGGCAGTGGTGAAAGTGATGGAAGATTTGAAGATATGACCATTTCAAGTGAAATTCTAGATGCACAAGCCATGTTGAGATATGTTCGATCCTTGGATTTTGTCGATACTAAAAAAATTGCACTTCATGGATGTAGTCTAGGAGGGTGTGTGGCCAGTATGGTGGCAGGAAAGTGTAAAGATCAGATTCAAGCTTTATCCTTGTGGTGTCCTGCTCCAGATTTAGTTTATAACTTAAAGGAGCATAAAACTTTGTGTGGCCAAGATGTTTCGAATATTGAAGCAGATGGATGTGCCGATGTAGAAGGGTTAAAATTGAGCCTAAAATTTTATCAGGACGCTTGTACATTAGATCCATATTCAGAAGCAAGCTTGTTTGATAAGAATGTATGTACGATACATGGAGATCAAGATATTACGGCTTCTTGTGAGTGTAGTTATAAATATAAAGAAATTTTTAAGGAAAGAGCAAAATGTATTATTGTCAAAGGGGCAGAGCACAGATTTAAATCGTTTGCGTTTAGAGAAGCTAGAATGCAAGGTGCTCTAGACTTTTTGAAAGAAGAATTATTATAAAGAAAGTGAAGGAATTTGATATGAATCATGAAAGAAAAGAGCCAACAACGCTATTTGCGGTTGTTTCATTTTTGGTAATTATTGCCGTACTTATTATTATGATCAACATGGGATGTAATACAACACTATCCGTATTTGCGGGTGTTATTGTATCTGTCCTCACTACTCGATTGTTGAATATTCCATGGAGTGAAGTGGAACAAAATATAATTAAAACAGCAGCAGAATGTATGCCTACATTTTTAATTGTGATTATGGTAGGTATGCTTGTAGGAATTTGGATGGCTGGTGGGACTGTTCCCACATTGATGTATTATGGTATGCAAGTGGTATCTCCAAAAATATTAGTACCATTAGCTTTTGTGCTTTGTGCACTTACAAGTGAGTTTACGGGAACTTCATTTGGTTCAGTTGCCACAATGGGTCTTGCGATGGTAGGAATTGCCTCTACTACAAGTATTCCTGTACCATTGGTAGTGGGTGCTGTTGTTTCTGGTGCATGGTTAGGGGATAAGATGTCTCCATTATCCGATACAACCAACTTGGCAAGCGGTGTAAGTAAAGTGCCTTTATATGATCATATTCATTCTATGCAGTACACTACGCTTCCAGCAGCTGTAGTTGCCTTAGTATTATTTACAATTGCTGGGCTTTATTATAGTGGGGGAAGTATGGATCTTGCCCAACAAAAATTAATTATGGATACTTTAAGTCAACATTTCACAATCAATATCTTATTGATTTTGCCAGCAATTTTAGTTATTTTGATTTCTGTATTTAAACTTCCATCTTTGTTAGGTATGGGACTTGCAGTTGTAGTATCGGCTATTTTTGCGATGGTGTTTCAAGGTGTAAACTTTGTAGATTTAATGAATTATGCATTTAATGGATTCAGTATTGAGACAGGTGTATCTATAGTAGATCCAATGTTGAACCGTGGTGGTGTTCTTTCGATGTCTGAATTGTTGGTTACATTTATGGTGGCTAGTGTAATGGGAGCTGTCATTACGTCTTCTGGTATTTTGGATGTTTTAGCTAAAAATGTTTTATTGAAGTTCATAAAGAATCGTACGGTTTTGGTGTTTGTCACTTTGGTATATTGTTACGTTGTAAATTTTTTAACAGCTGGTGGACAAACCGTATCTATTATTGTGACGGAACAGACTTTTGAATCTACATATGAAGATATGAATATTTCGCGTAAAGTATTGTCAAGAACGTTAGAAGATTCTGGTACTTTATCAGCACCAATCGTTCCTTGGGGTGTTGCGACAATTTATGTCATGGGCGTACTTGGATGTAGCACAGCCTATATTCCATATGCTTGGTTTATCTTTATTGTTCCAATTTTCTCAATGGTTTGTGCAATCACTGGAATTGGTGTTTGGGATAAGGAAGAAAAGCCTGTTCGAAAATAAATGCTATAAAACTTTACTATCTTTTAAAAATGGTGTATAAATTTAATGTAAATAAAAAAAGGGAGCTTGTAGTACAGGCTGAGAGGAAAGTATGACTTTCGACCTATAACCTGATTTGGATAATGCCAACGTAGGGAAATACTTTGTCTTTTTTAGTGTGAGTATACCTATATTGGTTGCTCACCTTTTTTAGTGGCAAGATGGGAGCACCACTTTTTGTCACGTTAAAAAATCATTTGGAAAAGGAGAATTAAAAATGAACACAAATGAAAGTACAGTAAGTACAGGCGCTACATATACCACTCAGATGGATGCTGCGCGTAAAGGTATTATTACGCCAGAAATGAAAATTGTAGCCCAAAAAGAAAAAATGACAGAGGAAGAACTAAGAGCGTTAGTGGCTTGTGGAAAGGTTGTTATTCCAGCTAATAAAAACCACAAATCATTAGATCCTGAAGGTGTTGGTAGCATGCTACGAACAAAGATCAATGTCAACTTAGGTGTTTCTAGAGATTGTAAAGATTATGATGTAGAAATGAAAAAGGTTATGGCTGCTGTAGACTTAGGTGCTGAATCTATTATGGATTTATCAAGTCATGGAAATACACAACCATTCCGTCAAAAATTAACATCAGAATGTCCAGTTATGATTGGTACAGTTCCTGTATATGATAGTGTTATCCACTACCAAAGAGATTTAAACACATTAACTGCCAAAGACTTTTTGGATGTGATTGAGTTGCATGCCAAAGATGGTGTTGACTTTGTGACTTTACATTGTGGAATCACAAGAAAAACGATTGATCAAATTAAAAAACATAAACGTAAAATGAATATCGTTTCTCGTGGAGGAAGTTTAGTGTTTGCGTGGATGTCAATGACGGGGGAAGAAAATCCATTCTATGAATTTTATGATGAAATCTTGGATATTTGCGAAAAATATGATGTAACGATTTCTTTAGGAGATGCTTGTCGACCAGGATGTTTAGCGGATGCGACAGATGTGTGTCAAATTGAAGAATTGGTGCGTTTGGGAGAACTAACAAAACGTGCATGGGATCATAATGTTCAAGTGATTGTTGAAGGACCTGGACATGTTCCTTTGAATCAAGTAGCTGCAAATATGCAAGTTCAGCAACAAATTTGTATGGGAGCTCCATTCTATGTGTTAGGCCCATTAGTTACAGATATTGCGCCAGGCTATGATCATATTACGGCGGCTATCGGTGGTGCCGTTGCAGCTATGTCGGGTGCAGCTTTCTTATGTTATGTAACGCCTGCAGAACATTTGGCTTTACCAAATGTAGAAGACACAAAACAAGGTATTATTGCCTCTAAGATTGCAGCCCATGCAGCAGATATTGCCAAAGGTGTTCCTGGAGCTAGAGATATTGATGACAAGATGGCTGATGCAAGAAAGAATCTAGATTGGGATGCTCAATTTGAGTGTGCGCTAGATCCAGAAACTGCAAAAGCAATTCGTCAATCTCGTATGCCAGAAGAAGATCACAGTGATACTTGTAGTATGTGTGGAAAATTCTGTGCTGTAAGAAGTATGAATAAGGCTTTGTCTGGAGAAAATATTGATATTTTGTAACGTTTGTACATTTTAGTAAGTGTTTGTAAAAATTAACTGAATTTAGTCAAGAGTGGATAGAATATGATATATTAAATATATAGCTTTATTGTTAGATTCATCAATAACAAACGTTAATGAATGACGTATGTTAATTATGATTCAATAGACAACGAGTTAGAAAGGGTAATTTATGAGTGAGTTTGTATTAGATTTTTTTGAGGGGAAGAATCTTGCGACGATCGAAAAAAAGAAACATTCATATTTAATGATAGATGGTCATAATCAGGCAGATATTTATATATTAAAAGATGGAATAGTAAAAACGAGTATTATATTAAGTGATGGTCGTGAATTTAACATTATGTATTTAAAAGGTTTCGATGTGCTTTCACTTTTAAAAGATGAAATAAAAAAGGTTACTTCAGCATCTTTTCATATTCGTATTGAAAGTGATATGGCTGTATTCTATCGTGTGAATCGCAAATTGTTTTCAAAATTTTTAAGTGAAAACAAAGAGTTAAGAGATTATATGGATGCATATTATCGTAAGAAGTTGTCGGAAGCCATTTATCGCCAGCAATTAATGACTATGAATGGTAAAAATGGTGCCGTATGTGCTTTTATTTATTATCTGGTTGGATTATTCGGAAGAGAAGTTAAAAAGGGGATCTTTATTGATCTTCAAGTCACAAATGATGATATTGCAGGTTTTTGCGGTGTATCTACAAGAAATAGTGTAAATCGTATCTTACGTGGATTAAGACAACAAGGTGTCATAACAATGGTATATCATAAAATCCTAGTTCTAGATGTGGATTATTTAAAGCGCTATGTATAGTAAAAGGAGCTAATTTAGCTCCTTTTGTTGTTTAATAATGTCATGTACATCAATAATTGTTTTCTTGATTTTACACCAAGCTTACTATAAATATTACGATTGTGATACTTTAATGTATTGTCCGTAATATTTAATGTTTCTAGAATATCCTTACTTGAATATCCCTTCACATAGAGATTTAAGATCTCTTTTTCTTTGCGTGTCAGTGTTGCAAGACATTCAAGGAAACGTTTATATTCTTCTTCATCTACATCGGCTTCACGTTTTTTTGCCAGACGCTCAACTTCTACCCTTGCCTTATCATATTTTCTTTGAATGAGTTCATTTTCATTTTCGATTTGTTCAAGCTTCTTGCGATTTTCCTGCATCTCAAGTTCTAAACTTAACATCTTGTTTTCGACTTCATAGTCTTGGACTGATAGAAAATCTAATAAGTCATCAATAGTAAGAACAACCCAGTAATACAAATAGTAAGAGTATGAAGGTAAAGAAGAAGAGTTCTACATTGCTTTTCGCAATAGCACGATTGTAGTCGGAATCCAAAATCATCACGAATGTTGAATAAGTTTGATTCTTTGAGATCGGTACGCGACTTTTAAAACCAATATAGCTACGATCTTGTCCTATGATTTTTAATAGGCCATTACTCATTTGTTTGACTTCAAGACTGCCTTTTGGCAAGTAATAAAATCCGTTTCGACTTCCAGTGCTAAAGCCTTCTTTTGTGAGAATCTTTTCATCTTCTGGGACCAATAGACAAGTTAAATGATTTAATGAGGAAGGTTGCGTGTGGGTAAACTTAAACCAGCTTTGACTGATCTCAAAACCACATAATCCATAGAAAGTACCATCCTTTCCAATCAATGGAACTCTTAAAAGGGCAATTCTTTCTTCGGTATGAGGAAGTTGAATAATATCCGACAGGGAATAATCAAAATCCCCCGTTTTTAACTCTTCATAATCTGGAACTAAGGTGATGTCAAATTCTTGTCGCCATTTACGATGGGGCATAATGCCATGTTTTTTGCCGATATTGGCAATTCCACGATATAAAATCAAGTCTTCTTTAGAGACAGACATAGAGCTTTTTTGTAGATAAATACCACTACGTTGATTGTTTGCATTTTCAAGTGTTGAGTTGATTGTTGTATCTAACTGAATATAGGCACCGGAACAATTAGCGCGTTCTAAAAATTGGCTTAATGGCTGAATTAAATCGTTTTCTAATGCATAAAGAGCGTTTGGATTATCTTGTAGCTGACTAAATGTCAAACCTTGTTTTTCAAGGCTTGTTTCTAAAGTATTTTGCATAGTTTCGCCTAGAGCAATATTTATAGAGGCAAGATCATCCCAATAGGATTCCATATTGTTTGTGAAGTATTCACTCTGAATGGATAGGTTTTTATGAAAGTCTTGCTCTGTTGTTCCAAGTCGACCAAATAGGAAGAGACCCATTAATAAGGTGACAGTGATGGCTGTGACAAGGAAAAACATGTAGACAAAGAGCTTTCGTTTCATGGATTTTTCTTTTTTCTTAAAGCTTATCTGCATAATTTAGAACCTCATGAAAAACTTTTTAATATGTCCATTGCCTCTTGTACAAGTACATCTATGTCTTCTCCAGCTTCATATCTTGCCTGCCATTGAGATTGATTTTTTCGAATTTGATCATAGAAGGTGTAGGCCTTACTAGAAACCGCATATGTAACATCTCTAGAAATAACGGTATAGTCGGATTTCATTTCGGTGAGTGTATTGTATAAAGATTGTGCTTCTTCATCTTCAAACTTTTCATTTTTTAAGTTTTTAAATGCTTTTTTTGTGACTGGCATGTAACCTCCTTGAATCACAAAGTCCACGTTTCGTTTTGGCTCTACAAGCCAATGTGCAAAGACACTAGCGGCTTCTTGTTTTTGTTCTGTAGTCTTATAGGCACATAATCCAACACCAGCTTGTGTCATGAGGGCATGGTCTTTATCGGCCTTTGGATAAGGCAGGGCAATCGCATTTAATGGTTCCGTTGTATTATCTGGATATGTAACGATATCATTTAAATAGAGATAGGCTGCACTGCTGGATACACCAATGAGTGTTTCTCCTGTTGTTAGTTCGGTGCTTGAATAAAAGTCAGAAGCTGAAATATGACCTTTGATTAGAGGTTCCATAAAGGTTCTAAAGGCTTCTTTAAAAGCAGAATCCTCCGTATTGTACCAGCCATTCTCTGTAAACATATTCTTTGTTCCTAATGCGATCGCATAAGATTCAATGGAATTTAATAGATAATCAAAGCATAATAATGGCTTTCCATTTGACCATTCATAATATTTTTCGGCTACATCAAACGTTTGATTCCAAGTGTCAAAATCATTTAATGAAACAGCGGTATCGTTAGAAAACTTTTCAAATTGTGTACCATTCATAAATAAAACGATTGTTGATTTTGATAATGGAAGATCCACAAGCTTATCCTCTAGCATTCCAGCATCTAAAAATTCATCAACAAAATTTGAAATTTCCTTCTCTGTAAATACATCATTCCATACAACACTCTTATCTAAGCCTACCTGTTTGGCATTATGAATATGTCCTGTATAAAGATCTGGCATTGGATCTGCACCTGGTTCTTTAGATAAACTTTCTTCAAGCTCAGAACCAATTTTACTCGCATTGGTTATTTTTGTGACATTAATTATGATGCCCTTGTCCTTGCCTTCTGTTTCATTGAATTCAGCAATCAACTGATTCATTGGAGAATTGACTTGTTCTCCATAAACATGCCACATTGTCAGGGTCACGGGGTTATCTTTATCGAGTAAAGATTTTGATGAACACCCATATAGATTGCATAGGCCTAGACCAAATACTAATAAATATTTTATAACTTTTTTCATGATTTTCCCCTTTATTTACCGCTGTTCCCACCCTTTTTGAATTTTGGGGTGGGGTAATTTTTCTAATACTTTCTATAATGAAAATGTAAGTTGATTACATAAGATTGAAAGTGCTTTCTAAAGACAATATAGCACATAATGAAAAGTCAATCAAATAAGGAAAGGAGGAAAAGGAATGGGGTTGTTTTCTAAAAAGGAATGTGATGTGTGTAAAAAGAAGATGGCATTGATGGAAGGTTATAAATGTGCGGATGGTACGATCTGTAATGACTGTAAGAAAAAAATGTCACCGCTGTTTACAGAATACAAAAACACAACAATACAAGAAGTGAAAGAGCAATTGGCATATCGTGGAGAAAACGCACAAAGAGTCAAAGTGTTTGTGGCAGCTGAAACGTTTGGTGAGTATCCAAAGGTAATGGTTGATCGAAAGCACAACTGGTTTGTCGTGACAAAGGCAACAAAGCTTAGTGATGAAAATCCAGATGTGTTTGACTTAAGTGACATTCAAAATGTTTTGGTAGAAATTGAAGAGAATAAGCGAGAACTTCATTTCACAAATAGGAAAGGAAAGACATGTTCCTATAAACCAGCAAGATACGAATTTACGTACAAATTCAAGGTAAATATTCAAATGAATCATCCATTCATTAAAATGATTTCTTTGAAGATTACCAAAGAGGATGTCAAGATCATTTCAGAAATGCAGGATAAAGAAGTAATGGTACAGTCAAACGAAAAGTATCAGGAATCTTTACAGGTGGCAAACGCATTAAAGGATGCGCTTGAATCATAATAATGCACAGAAAAGGAGGAATCATATATGGCAAATACATGTGCAATTTGTGGTGCTACAATTAATGTTTTACAATCACAGAAATTAATGGATGGAAATTATATTTGTACAAAGGGTTGTCGTGCAAAAGGATTAAAATATTATGATTATGTTCATTCAGATTTAGATAATGTTAAGGATCATATTCATCAAACTGAGGTGGGCACTCAGATTTGGCAAGATTTAATGGAACCTTTGAAAAAAACGCGTGATAAAAATCAAAAGATGCAGTCTTTTGGTCCTGTTTATATCGCACCAAGTCTGGGCTTGGTTGCGGTTATTGAAGCTCGTGGAGGTTTGTTTAATACAAAAATATATGCGTGTGTATATCGTTTAGAAAATCTTCAGATTTATAAAACCGAAAATATGCCAGCTAGAACGAGTGGTTCGGATAAAGATAAAAAGTGTGTTCACTTAGGTTTTGTACATACAAAAGGTTTAAATGATGTCTATATTCCATTTGATGATGAAACAAGATGCCATCAATGTGTGGATTATCTAAATAAATTGTTTGGCTTAGATGATTCATTTAGAAGTGGCATTAAAAAGTCTGTAACTCAATTTAAGGCAACAAAGAGTATGTGGGATTTAGCGAAAGCTAAAAAGAATGGTGAAAACTTAGAGGAAAAGGCGAAAGAAACTGTGGATGCGTTTGGGGCAACGATCATTGGAGATCGTACACAGTTTAAGGATGCAGCCGATCAAGCTCTTGCGAACTATGATCTGGACTAAATTTTGTTCGGTCTTGTTTCTTAGTTTGAATCTAATGTTTACAGGTTGTAAATCACAACCTAATGAAGAGGTATATGTTTCAGATTTCTATAATATTCATGAAGAATATAAGGATGCATGGGGAAATGTTGGTAAGTACGACATTTCCTTACCTTATATTCATTGTGATTCAAAGAGCGCAAAGAAATTGAATCAGACAATCAAAAATGAATACAAGGATTTGATAGATTCTTTAGATGAGGCAAAAGAAGAAGGGTATACGTTGCCGTACACAAAGGTTAGTTATGATGTGTATACACATTCAAATCTATTGAGTTTAGTTATTAAGGAAGAAGTAGAGACGGAATATCCTAGGTATAAGGTGTATCATTTTGATTCTAAAACGAAGAAGCGTGTTTCGAATAAAAAGTTGTATAAGAAATATAAAATTAGTCAAAAAGATCTGAAGGTATGGGCTGCACAGGCTTTTGATCAGGAATATGCCAATGAATATTATGACAATGTAAAGGAGTTAAGAGCTCAAACAATTGGTTTGTTGCCTACAAATCTGGATGTGTTTTACCACAAAGGAAAATTGAATGTATTGATTCCTGTCGCCACAAATTTTGGTTCTGGAACAAAGATGGTTTTGTATAGGCCAAGTCGCAAGAAGTCTTATAAGATAGAAGATTCTTCCACATTTGACCAGATGACTTTGACATTAAAGAATAATAAACTGTCGCTTTACTATAGTGGAACGGATAAAACGTATGAGGTGCATGGTTGTTTTAATGAGTATAAACAAGTTCATGTGTATGAAATAGTTCCTGGTGTCACTTATGGTTTTGCGCTAACGACAAATGGTTTGGTGGAAGTGATTGCGATTGAGGATGGCTTGCCGATTGAGCGTGTTTGTAGTCAAGGACCATTATATGGGTTAGATAAAGTAAAAAGCCTTCGTAGTGGGCAGGCACTGACAGAAAATGATCAGTTGATTGATTTATTTGATGCATTGAGAAATCAGCCGTTTAAAAATCTTGAGGGTACGTATACAAATGAGAGTGTAACACTTCAAATCGATGAGAATGGTTTGTATGCAATGCAGGATCAAGAGAATTCGCATTCTGGCCTATTGTTTAGTGTAGGTATGGAAGAAGATGGATTTGTGTATGGATATGATGACTATAATCAACAAGTCTTATCGTATTGTAAAGTAATGCCGTTATATGAAAAATTAGAGATCAAAAATTTGTTTGATCATGACAAATTAGAATTGGAGTATAAATATGAATAAAAAAGTATTAGTAAGTGCATTCGCATTAAGTATGGTATTTGGATTGACAGGATGTACAAGTGAAAAGCCAGAAGAAAAAAAGGAAGATACAAAGGTTGTTGAAAAGAAAGAAGAGAAGAAAGAAGAAAAGAAAGAAGAAAGTACGGATGCTGTATTAGTAAGAGAAATTTCTAGTAAGACATATACAGTCACAATTCCAGAGCTTACTTCATTCTATACACCAAGTAGAGATGGTTTAGAAGTTAAAACAGAAGTAAATGAGCAACAAATCTCATATACGCTTGAAGATGAATTTGGTGATTTTAAAATGGCTATTTATGTAAATCCAATCAGTGCTGAGAGTGCAGAAGCCTATGCGAATCGTATTAATGAAGGATTTAAGGATGATGAATCGGAACAATATAAGCCTAGCACGGTGGGTGATTTCAGTGGCTTTAGAAAAGTGACTACAAGTGAAAATCCTAGCTTCAAATGTAAAGATAACTTGTTGTTGGATTTTGAAAGTGTGGATGGTTCTGCTGTAGTGATGTCTGTAACGGTTGAACAATTCAATGATGCGGATACAGCGGATATGGAAGTAGCAATGAAGGCTGTTTTAGGCAATATGAAAGTTGAGGTTAAGTAGTCATGAATGCAAAATTTGTGAAAAGCTTATTAGTTGTAGGTATGGGGTTAAGTTTAGCTGCTTGTTCATCGAATGATCCAGAGCCTAAAAAGGAAGATACAAAGGTTGTTGAAGATAAAAAGGAAGAAAAGAAAGAAGAAAAGAAGGAAGAAAAGGCAACGAATTTTGTAGTAAGTAAAAACTATAATAAGAAGTATGAGATCATCATCACAATGCCTCAAGACTTCACAACGATTTATACGCCAGCAGATGGTGTAAAGGTTACAGGAGAGATTGTCAATGATTCCTTTATTCGCTATAGCTTTGAAAATAAAGAAGCCGATACGAAAAAGATTGCGGCTATTGAAGCAAATGCAGATGCGACAGCGGATGAAGTGGCTGAAACCTTCAATAAAGGTGAGGAAGATGAGAGTAAGCTTTATAAGCCTTATCAGGTTGGAAACTATACAGGCGTAAATAAGATTTCAGATTATTCTTATGATGATTATGTAACGTACAATATGTATTTCAATTTGGATCGAGATGGTTTTAAAGGAACAATTAAGGTTGTTGTTGAAAAGCTAAAAGATGAAGCGGATGATTCAGATACAGAAGCTATTATTACTGCAATTTTGGATAATGTAAAAGTTGAAAAGAAGAAATGTGAGTAAGCCTATGAATCATAAGCTAGCTAAGATCTTGCTTGCGCTAGGTATAGGCTTAAGCCTAGTTTCTTGTGCAAAAAAGCCAGAAGAACCAAGGTCTTCACAAGTGAAAAAAGAAGAGAAGGTAAAGATTGGCGAAATGACTGGAGTCGCACAAATGAATGGCTATTTCATTAAAATGACGATGCCAGATTTGTTGTCGATTTATACACCGAAACAAGAAGGCTTAAACATATCGGGTAAGCTAGAGGGTGGTCGTATCCTTAAATATGATTTACATTCGGATGATCGTACGTATATCACGCGAATTTCAATTGATTGCGATTATCGTAAGGCGGCCAAGGAAACGGCGGATGTCTTGAATGCGGGTTTTGAAGATGAGGCAGATCAATATAAGGCATTTACGATTGGTAAGTATTAGGGTTACAAGAAAACAACGGTATATGATTCGTCTAATAAAACATACTCTAAGATGTTGATCGATTATCCGGTTGGTGAAGATAATGTTGTCTTACAAATCTATGTAGAACAAGAAAAAGCCAATGATTTGGATGAGGTAACATTAGCCATTTTGGATAGTATCGTTGTTGAAATATGCATTGAAGAGTAGGTGATCAGAGTGAAAAGGAATAAGTTATTAACTGGTTTCTTAGTTTTGGGGTTAGGGCTTAGTTTAGTGGCTTGTTCATCTAATGAGCCAGAAGAAAAGGTAGAAGAAAAGAAAATAGAAGAGACTAAGGCGGCTGAAGAAAAAGAAGAAAAATTAAAAGAAGAGAAGAAGGAAGAAGAAAAGGTTAAGGCAGCTGAGAAAGAAAAAGAAAAGGATGGTACGATTATTAGTTATGCGAATAAAAAGGTAAGAGTTACTTTACCTAAAGATTTAACTTCTTTCCATACGTCTGCTAGAGAAATTTCTAGATATAGCTATATGGAAGAATCGAATGTTCTTGGTTATTCATTGTATGCGAAAGATCGTACGTTTACCATTCATTTCTCAATTGGAACGGATGGCTGGGATTCAGCAGAGGCTGCCAGTATTTCTCACAACAAGGTTTGTAAGGATGAATCAAAAATGTATGAGCCATGTACTGTAGGTGAATATTCTGGATATAAGTATGTGGTGTCAAGTGATAAATCGATTGGATATCATTATGTGCTTGATTATCTAGTGGATGGTCAAGATGTCGTACTAACCATTCGTGAAGAATTACGTAATGATGACGATACTTCCTTGTTAGAGCCATTGTTGCTGGATGTGGTACATAATTTAAAGATTGAATTAATAGGAGAATAATATGAATGGGAATAAGTTATTAACTATCTTCTTGGCTTTGGGTATGGGACTTAGTTTAGTGGCTTGTTCAAGTGATAAGCCCGAGTCTAAAAAAGAAGAGGCTAAGGTAGCAGAAAAGAAAAAAGAAGAAAAACGAATGGATACGCAGGATCGAACAGCTAAATTGAGTGTTCCTAAAGATCTATCTCCTTATTTTACTTCATCTAGAGAGGGTGTAGGTAAAATGGAGAGTATGTTAAAGGATAATGGTGCGATTATCTATAAGTGTTTAAACGAAGAGAATAAGTATGAGTTGAATGCTGAAATCAAATTGTTGTCGTCTAGCTCAGCTGAAAAGAGTGCGGATCTACAGAATTCAATGTATGGTGAAAATGACGAGGATAAAAAGTATAAGTCTTGTAAATTTGAGGGCTTTGATGCGTATAGTCACACCATCAATCTGGGTACAGTTGAAAATACTAGACTTCACTATTATGTGGATTATCCAGTCGAGGATATCAATAAGGTCGTTTCCATTGAGATCAACCAGAAGAATGATAAAGAAAAGGATACTTCTGATTTAGAACCTTTTGCGAAAGCAATCATTAAGAATATGAAGCTTGAAAAGGTGAAGGAAGAAAAGAAAGAAGAAGTAAAGAAGGAAGTTAAAGAAGAAAAGGTTGATGAAAACAGAAAAGAAATCGTGGGCGAATCGTCTCGTGCAAAATTAATATTACCGAGAGATTTGACTTCGTTCTATACGCCAAGTATGGAGTATGACACAATCAAGGGAAATCAGGATAAGGGAAATGTTGGTTATACATTAAGTCGAAAAGATCCTAAGCGTACAGTAAGTGTTTCTATATGCACGGATTCTAGTTCTACGCTTGAAGAGGCTATCGTTTTCCATAATGAGCATTTAAGTGATGATGAAGAACCATTTACAGAATATACACTTGGTGAATATTCGGGTTATCGTGCTACAAGGTATACGAATTATTGGAATAGTGCCAATGATACAACGTATATGTATAAGTTAAATTATCTAGTAGGCGATAAAAATGTAATATTGTCATGTTCTGTAACACTTCGTGATAATTCGGATGACACGACAGGGTTAGAAGATGTAATGTTAGCGGTTGTGCGTCAATTGAAGGTAGAAATTAAATAATAATAGGAGAATATAATATGAAAAATAATAAGTTATTAACAAGTCTGTTTGTGCTTGGTATGGGGTTAAGTTTAGTAGCGTGTGGTGCAAGTGATGGTGGTACGACTACAAAGACGGATGGTACAAAAACGGTAGAGAAGAAAGAGGAGCAGAAGTTTGCGGATCGAAAAGAGTATGAAACGGAGGGTCTAGCTTGTAATTTTAAATTGCCAAACTTGGATTCTTTCTATTTGGTGAAGGGTTTAGAAAAACCTGTTTATAATACGGAATTATCGCTTGGAAACACAAAATATGAAGTTTATGATGATTATCTTCCGGTTCTTTTAGTATATGTAGGAGATGATGCATTCGCAGAATGGAGTGATGGATATACTATTGAAGAACTTGCAACAAAAGATTTGAATGGGGAAGCTGAATATACAGAGACAAAAGTCGGTGGCTATAGAGCTTTAGTTGCAGATTTATCGGATGAGGATAGTTTAAAGAAGGAATACTATATTGAACATCCAGATCTTCCAAATGGAATCGTTTGTATTGAAGTCTGTGAATATGATGATAATGATATTTCCGATGAACTTGCAGAAGCGATCATTAAAGAGTTCAAAGTTGTTGAACTTTTAGATGTTGAATAATTGTGTTTGATACCAAAAGAAAAGAGTTGAATGTGCAGGGATTAGCTTGTACATTCACTCTTCCGAATGTGGATGCGTATTTTCTTGTGAATGATGAGCCTGTTTTGTATAAAAGTAAAGTGGTTGCTTCAGGTGTGATGTATCGCATTCTAGGTGAGAATGCAGATATTGTAGTATTTGTGGATACGATTCCTTATATTGAACATAATGCGATGTCCTATGATGAGGTTGTTCATGTTGAGTTTGAAAATCTGGATTATAAAGAAGTAGAGATACTT
>ERZ773260.1943-NODE-1943-length-24989-cov-9.684647_pt1 | contig 24989 bp, 28 predicted proteins | sample MGYA00511387_ERZ773260 | MGnify/ENA primary metagenome ERZ773260 (study PRJEB29015, sample SAMEA2737745) | human gut metagenome | biome: human gut; feature: human-associated habitat; material: faeces | place: China | collected 2012 ... | reverse complement strand
TCAGCATTTTGTGTCCAATTTCCAAGTAAATGGGGATTCCTTCGAGCTTCTGCCTAAAACTGATATAATATGTTCCCTTTGGGTAATCTTTTTTATAAGCACCCAAATCATTCTTTGTCCGTCCAACTCTTTTCCTTGCTCTACCCCGTACTTCCACATAATCCACGCCGTAATCCGCATTTTCGCTTCCATAATAATCTTGCAGCAAAACTGCCAGCACATCCTCTGCCGCAGACAGCGGCTGGTCATTTTCTTCTGCAAACAACGTTTCTGGATTCATTTCATTCGGATAATAATAGTCGCTGCTGTAATCCCAGTTTCCAAGGCGCTTTGCAAGCGGTTCATCAAGGTTGACCTGAAAAAAAGCCAAATTCGTTTCTTCTGGGTTTGCGCAAAAAATTGTTGCCGCATTGCTCACATCCACACTTAATTTTGAGAGAATACCAAAATCTTCGTAAAGGATTCCATTTCCCTGTTCTTCGAATTTGATCAGTCCTTTTTCTTCCGCAACATCTTTTCCCATTACCGCGCTTACCTGTAAAATCGGCACATTTTCCACCTCAGGCACAATAATGGGTATGTCTACGCTTACTTTGCCGTTCGGTGTGTCATAAGTCTGCGTCCACCGTTCCATAGCTTCACCCTGCTGACGCAGTTCGGAAATAGAAACCATGTCGTTGTTTGCCAATGCCAGCGTCGGCATCAAAAGTAACGCATCCATCATTGTCGCAAATCTTTTCATCATCGTTCCTCCTCACTTTTTTCAAATTGTATCCACGCACTTCATCCTTCACTTCTAAGACGTAAAAAACTGTAATTTTTGATACTTCTATTTCAGTTCTTTGAATTATTCTATTGTTTTCTCTTGCAAGCCCTCATTAACTGCCACTCATCTTTATAATCGAAAGAAATCGCTTTGTATCCATGAATTTTAAGCCGCTTTTTCTGTTTCTCTCTTTTCCAAAAATCCCATGTACAAAAAGAAGCTCGCCTGCTATGCGGGATACGCACAGCAAGCGAGCCAACCATTCTTATTTACTGAATACCGATAATATCAAATTCACGACACTTTAGAGGTATTTGTTGCAATCATGGCAAGCAATGCCTCTGGTTATCCAGAGGCACTTTGCTTGTTGGGGAAAGCCTTCCCCCAAGCCCCGTTTTCGCATGACAAGTCATGCGGCTACGCGCACCCTTCGTGGCGCTTTTCGGAACGGAAGAACGCCGTCAACGCTCTTTTTTCTTTTCTGCTTGCCGCTCCTTTTCTTTCTCCTCGACGCCAAGTATCCGTTCCACATTGGCACGTACCGTCAACAGCTGCCGCATTTCATCCTGCGCCTGATGATACGCTGCATATGCCTGCTTTTTCTTCTCTCTCAGCGTATCATACTCAGCTTGAATCTCTTTTACCTTCGGTATCTTCTGTTTACCAAGTGCCGAAAAAGCCTCCTTTGCGGCCTGATGCAGTCTAATCTCCTGTTCATGCTCCGCGACAAATTTCTTTGAATACCCTGCCATACGGTATGCCGCATAAACCTCCCGCGTTTTAACATAATTGATGATGTGTTCTTTTAACGCATGGAGTTCTGCCATGCGCTTTTCCGTTTCGCGAATCGTGACTTGCAGCTCGTGAACCCGTGCAATCGCCGCATCCGTTTTCGCCGTCAAATCCTCAATGTTCATCAGATTATTCTCAGACAGATAATTGAGCGTCTGCGCCATTTGTTTGAGGTTAAAGACCTTCGCCCAACGCTCATACCCTGCGCCTTTTCCAGCTTGCAGCTTTGCCTGAATATCGACCAACAGATTGACCTGCCGCATCGGTTGAACTGTTTTCTTTTCTCTTGGATGATGCTCTTTCTCGCCTGCGACTATCGCTCGAAGTGCCGCTTCCGAATAGTCCTCTCCCAGCGAATCCAGTCGTTTGAACCGCTCTTGTCCTTTTCCTTTCAGACTGATTCGTTTTCCCCTTTTAACCTCCCATCCGTCTGTTTGGAGCATGGTCAGCACTTCTTCAAAGTCCTTCGGTTGACGTTCCAATGCAGCGTCAATCGCTGCCCTCAGTCCATCCCGCTGAGAGGTTTTCGCTTCATTACCCAGCCATTTATTATAGCTCTTGCTATATCCTTTAGGCTGCTCGATAATCGACAAACCGTTCTGGATGCACAGTGTATCACTGAGCCGCCGGATGGCTTTTGAACTGCCCCAGAAATTGCGAAACTTCCGGTCACTATCAAGATTCACCGCCGAAATAATAATATGTGAATGGAAAGAATTTTGTCAAGGAATATTTTTATCACATAAATAAATTCCCAGAATATCAAGAATTCACTATCTTCCTGATACTCTGAGGAATGAGGATACGCAAAGCAGACTCTTTGTTAAGCCATAATATTACATCAAAATTTTTAGAGTAAATCCAAGGGGATTCCTCACAGCGCTGTCGGCATCAGCAGCGTATCATCCCATGTTTCGAATGTTTGATGATCGTTGCTCCACGCGCGCGGATTCAATCGAATTTCCTCCTGATCGCCAAAGACCAGCAGATATACGGTCTGCGCATCATCCGCTTGAATCCACGTCGCGAATTTGCTAAGTATATCCAATTCAGTATTATAATCCAGCAGCATGACCACCATTTCATCATCCTTAGCGGCCATTTCAAGGTGTTGTTTATGGAGAGGATTTCCCTCCTCGTCATAAGTTTCCATCTCCACACGATAATCGTTTTCCGTGTATTCCGCCTTGCAGACATATATGGTACCAGTCACGCCTTGCGAAGGCGCGGCTTGCAGGGTTGTGATGGTGCCTTCGTCAGTTTCGGATTGGGACACCATGAGTAGGAGGGATAAGCGGATAAGTCCACCTCCGCCAGCGTATCATCTTCTGAAATTGTAATTAAAGCATTCGACACATTCATAATGTTCTGAAATTGCTCCAGAAAATATAGGCTGTCCTCATCCGTAATTGTTTGCCGTTCCTGTTCAAGTCGATCTAGCCAACTTTGCATGGTCTGTGTTGTACTCATGATCTGTTTACTTTTTTCATCTACCATCGCCGACTCCGCAAATGCAACAGAAGTAAGAAGTACCAAATTTAAAATAATGAACGTTATTCGCCTCATTGTGTCACCGCTTTCGTCTCCGTAATCTCAGATTGATCTATTCCAGGCAAGGTTAGCCACGCATCATTCCAGTCTTTCCAAACTATGTCTCCCCACGTTAAAATTGTATCTCTGAAATTTTTTGCATTTTGTGGCGTTTGTCTAATGCCAGCCGCGTTCATATCGAAATCATTGGATGCGATATGTTGTTTATGCGGGATACGCTTGAAATGCTCGCCAATCAATGCAACTTGACTGTCAACCACTATTACCTGGAAAACCAATCTCCGCTTTATACCATCCATCTGCTGAATACTTTCTGGAATTTCTTTCATAAGCCGTGGTTTTTTCCTTACAGTGTCACGACAGTTTCGCCCACCTTTTTGCCTTCCACTTCTCTTTTATCCATGGACATTGACTTTATGGTAAAAAAAAGAGTTATTTGCTTCTTTCCAAAGACCCCGACAATCTGATTGCCATTCCCATGCCATCCGACCATCAGAGCATTTCATCGCTCCTGTTCTCCGAAAAAGCGGATATCCGCCCCATGAAAATCTCCGACCATAACAAACAGGATTATATTCGGTATCTCAATTACATCAAGGATTTGGAATATAACACTCGAATTTTTCGTATCAAGGCAGATTTGGGGCTTGAACTCATTCCCGCCGACATTCAGCTGGCAGCTGTTCGAGAAGGACCTATGCGCGGCTATCCCGCCGAAGATATGAATGTCTTGCTCACCCAGTTGTATGAAATCGAAAACGAACGCTACCTCAACAGCCTGAATAAGCATTTCCATCAGTATTTTTTGATGTCCTACAAGGCTATGCTGGATTTTGCCAAAACGGGTCTGTTCAGCGACCACTTCTGGGGTTTTCGAGCCTTTACATCGCAGGAACGTCTGTTTATCCTGAAGGATTTCTATAACCGCGTCTGCACATCCCAATATTTCCATTTCAGCTTTTTAAAGCCGGAGGTTCATTTGGTTTGGGATGAATTGATTTGGTATGAGAATGTCGGTATCTGCTTCCTTCCGCCTAAAACACACTACGACATCGACGATGATCACACGGAATTTATTCTGCACGATCCCGTTTTCAGCGACTTTTTCAGCAGCTTTTTCCGTAAATGGCTTTTTGAGCATCATGCGTTACCCTCGTCGAAAAGCAAGGTGCTTTTTAAGCGCTTATACTATTTCTCATCTAAAATATAGATAGAATCCATTTCCTGCCCGTGATGCTTTTAATGACAGTCGCGGGCAGATTTTTGATTGTAAAACATAATCTGTCGATAACAGCTTCAAGGGAGTCAAACACTTCGTTCCGGAAGCCACGCTTTCGAATTTCTTTCCAGATTTGTTCTATTGGATTCATTTCAGGTGTGTAAGGTGGAATGAAGAACAGTTCGATGTTTTCTGGAATAATAAGCTCCGTTGATTTATGCCATGCTGCTCCATCACAGATGAGCAGAATATGGTCATCCGTATATTGCTCTGAGAGCTTTTCCAGAAAGAAATTCATGCTTTCAGTATCGCATCTCGTCATCACCCAGAAGCAGCCGTCTCCAGTTTCCGGTTCTACTGCTCCATAGACATATCTGTATTCTCGAATATGGTGGCATGGAACAGTTGGCCGCACTCCCTTTCTGCACCAGCACGCTTTAGGTTTGCTGATCCGCCCAAACCCCGCTTCGTCCTGAAACAGAATTCTTACTCGTTTTGGCGAAGCCTTTTCTACAAGTTTATCGTATCGAGACTTAATTTTTTTGAGTCAGCCTGCTCTTTTTCATCGGCTGACTTTGGATGCTTCGGCCGCGGCATTTTCTTCACCCAGCCATGTCGCTTCAAAACACGATAAACATAGCTTACTGCGGTAATTCCCCCCGATCTCTGCATTCAGTGCCTTGCGGACTTCTTCAACTGTTGTGATATGGCCTTCTTCTGATTTTCTCTCGCATTCTTGAAGAATATCTTCTTCCTGCTGGTAGCTGAGCTTTCTGTTATGGCTAGTGTATTTATTCCTTGCAAACTCTTCGAGACCTTGTCTCTTAAAGCGCTTGACTATTTCTGAAATATACATCCAGTTCATATCAAGTTTCTCTGCTATTTCTTTGGATGTCTTTCCTTCGTATCGCAGTTCGATTACTCGAAGCCGACGTGCTATTCTCTTGTTTTGCGTGGCTTTCCTTGCCTTTACGACTGCTTCATATTCTTCAGTGGTTATCTCGTATTTCTTCATTTTCATCACCACTTACAGTATAACACATTTATCGCGTTTTTAGAAGAAAAATAGTATTAATCGACGTCTGTGAACAGCTCTGCGCCAAGCAAGATACCCCCCCCCAAAAAAAATGATCAGCTATCCTAAAGCAAAGAAAGTGTGTCATTATGGAAGAATTTCAAATTCAAGACAATCAACTGATTCGCTATCTCGGTCATGCTCAAAACGTCATCATTCCGAAAGGTATTTCATTCATTAAGTACCGAAGCATTTCGAGATTGTTCCGAAATCACTTCCGTCGTCGTTCCGGAGGGCGTAACGCACTTAGGCGACGCCGTTTTTATGAATTGTATCAACTTAAATGATATCCGCTTGCCCGAAAGTCTGAAATCAATCGGTGAATGTGCGTTCCTCCACTGCGTCAGTTTGAAGCAAATTGTGCTTCCTCCCGAAATCAAGTCTCTGAGCCGCCAGCTGTTTCATTCTTGTGAACAGTTGACCTCTGTTTTTCTCCCCGATAACCTCTCGCAAATCGGCATCGGCATCTTTGAAGCCTGCACAGCGTGAAAAAGCATTCGCCTTCCCGAACATGTTCTTCGTATCCCCAAAGACGCTTTCGCTTTTTGCACAAGTCTAATATGAAGCTGCAAAAGGTGCCAGTCGAGAAGCTGAAACCAGCGAAATACAATCCGGGCAAAGACCTGAAGCCGGACGATCCGGCCTATGAGAAGATCAAGTACAACATGACCACCTACGGCTATATCGATCCTCTGATCTGAAACAACGAGATCACCGACACCATCGTGGACGACTATCAGCAGTATAAGGTGTTGGTCGCAGAGGGTGTGAAGGAAATCGACTGCGTGGTGGTTCATATTGAAAGCCTGCAGGACGAGAAAGCCCTGGACATTGCGTTCAACAAAGCATTCGGCGAATGAGTACTCGCAACGCTATATGCTATGCTTCTCGCTTCTGTTGCCACAGATTGTTTTCCTGTTCATAGAGATCATGCTGCTCTCTGGACGTTGCTGTCCCAGTCAGTCATACAAGCATTCTGTAACTTATAACTACACAGACCCCTAAATGAACAGTCTCACTCATCGCAAAAGAACGCGCCGATCTAAACCTTCGATACGCAAATATCGTGCAAAATCCAGGTACATAATAGATTAAGAGATAGGGAAGATTATTAACAATTTCCTTAATCAAAGACATTCACTCACTCCTTGATATCTGTACTAATAATTGGCGGATTTCCTCCATCACCTTTACCGCCAGGGCCTTCTTCATATACAGTTGTGTATCTGTTCCTAATACGAAACTTCTTATTCACTCGTTTGAGGTATAGCGCAGATCGCCTATATTTATATTTTGTACTTTTACTTATGTGTAAAGATCTCAATTTGTTTTGCCGAAGATCAATATCATCGCCTGCTACAGTAACTGTTTTTGTCAAGGAATATTTTCGGTGTTTTGCGCTCTTATCCTTCTGTTCAAAAGATTTTTTGTATATATTCATCGAGCATATCGCCTTGACAACCGCCTCAAATCCCCCTATAATTCCTTATGGCGTAAGCCTCAAACTGCATAGCGTAGCGAAAAGCATCATGCCTTTGCGCATGGGAAGCCGGGTGAGAATCCCGCACAGGACCGCTGCTGTATTGGCTGAGCGGCTCTCACGACCCTTTGGGTCAGTCACTGGGGTGTAAGCTCTGGGAAGGCGAGAGCGTCTGCTATGAAGCCTGAGTCAGAATACATACTTTTTGCGACAATCAAGGGTCTTCCCGGTCTCGGAAGAGCTGTTTTTTCTGTACCCAAATATCCCGTTTCTCCTGACGGCGGCGGGTTTGTTTGGCGCGCTCAAAGCACTGTGCCGACCGAAAAAGATTGTCGATGCAGTGCTTTTTGTCGTCTTGCGCACCAAATAAAAGGAGGAATAATCCGAATGAAGAAACTTGTCTCCCTGCTGCTTATGCTGGTGTTTGTGTTCTCGCTCTCCTGCGCCATGGCCGAGGGCAAAAAGCACGTCGAAAACCTCATCGTCGGCACGACGGCAGCCAACAACACCTTCAACATGACCACCCAAAGCGACGCATTCGGTCGCATGAATTACAACGGTCTGACGCAGGGCAACTACGTCTATCGCGACGCGAACGGCGATTTGCAGCCCTATTTTTTCACCAGCTACGAGATTTCGGAAGACGGTAAGGTGCTGGATTTCACCTGGCATAAGGGCGCGATCTGGCATGATGGTCAGCCCGTGACCGACGAGGATATCATCTTCACCTTCGAATTCCAGCGCGACGTGAAGAAGGTCGGCGGGCTGTCCAATCTGGTCAGCGTGGAGATCACCGGCGAAAACGCGGCGCGCCTGACCTTCTCCCAGCCGGACGTGTATTATTACCTCAACACCTCCTGCATGAACACGGCATGCATCTATGCCAAGCACATCTGGGAAGGCATCGAGGATTATTCCCACTACACCGGCGAGGACGCTGCCATTGGCTGCGGCCCGTACAAGCTGGTGGGCTACGATGTGGATGCCCAGACCTCTTACTATGAGGCCGTGCCGGAGAACACGTTTCTCGGCGAAATCACCGTGGACAAGGTGACCGTGCAGACCTACGCGGATCAGGCGAGCCTGATGATGGCGCTGGCAAGCGGCGAGTGCGACGCGTATTACAACTACGCCAACCCGATTGAAGCGACACTGATCGACAGCTTCACCGGTATGGACGGACTCGACATGGGCGAAAGCCCGTTCGCTGGCAGCTATCAGATGCTGTTCGGATGCAGCCGCACACCGGGCGACGACGTGAATTTCCGTCAGGCGATTGCCTACGCCATCGACTACCCGACCGCGGCGACCGCCATCAACGGCGAATACGGCAAGCCTGCCAACCGCGGCGTGCTTGGTCCGTCCTTCAAGGGCTTTGACGATTCCATCGCGATGCTGAAGTACAACGCGGAGACCGCGAAATCCATGCTGGATGCGGCGGGCTATGTCGATGCGGACGGCGACGGCTGGCGCGAACTGCCGGACGGCGGCAAGATGGATCTGTCCGTCATTCCGCAGTATTCCCGCAGCATGGAAGTCCGCTCCCGTCTGGGCGAAATCGTCTGCAAGTCCCTCCAGAATGTCGGCGTGAACTGCCACATCGACGAGGAAGCCATCGCTAACAGCGAGATTTGGGAAGATAAGGTGACCAAGGAGGAATACGACATCTCCATCACCTTTACCACCTCTGGCATGCTCTATTCCACGCCGTTCCGCTACATGCTCGCCGAGCTGCGCGACGGCGATTCCGGCTGGCACTGGGGCAGCTGCCATGATCCGCGTCTGAAGGAATACTACTACGCGATGACCGAGGCCATCAACGACGAGCAGTATATCGAAAACAGCCGCAACCTCCAGCACCTCGCCGACGAGGAGATGTTCGGTCTGACCTTTGCGTGGCAGACGGGCTTCTTCCCGTATCGCACCGACAAGATTGAAGGCTGGGATAACTGGCAGAGCTGGGGCGTCATCAATGCCAGAACCTGGTTTGACCTGACGGCGAAGTAAGCATATCTGAATTTGGGGACTGACAAATCCTTGATCTTGGGGCTTGTCAGCCCTTTTCTGCTATAACAGGAGTGATTTCCTTTTGTTCAAACACATCCTCAAGAAAACCCTCATCGCCATTGCGACGATCTGGCTGATTATCACCATCAGCTTCACGCTGGTGCATACCATGCCGGGCGACCCGATCATCTTTCTGATTGGCGAAGAGGAATACTATTACCTGCTGGATAACAACCCTGCCTATCTGGAACAGGTCACGGAGAAATTCGGTCTGAACGACGATCTGCCGACGCAGTACGCGCGCTACATGAAAAGCGTGCTGACGCTGGATTTCGGTCTTTCCTATACCAACCAGAAGCCCGTCATCGAAAATTTCCGTTCCGCCGCGTATTGGACGCTGCTGCTCTCCGTTCCGACGCTCATCATCTCCTGCATTCTCGGCGCGGTGCTCGGCATTCACGCGGGCATCCGCCCCGGCGGTCTGTTTGACCGCATCGCCACGCCGTTTTTCCTGTTTCTGAATACCATTCCTTCAAACTGCCTGAGTCTGCTGCTGCTCATCGCGTTCGCCTACAAGCTCAAGTGGGTGCCGATCAACGGCATGGTTTCGCCCGGTCTTTCCGGCGCGGCGCGGACGGCGAGCATCGTCCAGCACATGATTCTGCCGCTGTGCATTTTGATTCTGTTCCGCACGTCGGGTGATTTCATGCTGATGAAAAGCACCGTCTCCCAGATTCGGCAGGAGGAATACATCCTCACCGCACGCGCCAAGGGCATCGGTCAAAACAAGGTGCTCTTTCGCCATGTGCTTAAAAACGCGCTCGTGCCGTATTCCACATCGCTGTGCATGCAGCTGGGCGGGCTGCTCTCCGGCGCGATGGTGGTCGAGGTCGTCTTCGGCTGGAAGGGCATGGGACAGATGATGTACAACGCCGTATCCTGCCGCGACTTTGCGACCGCGCAGTTCTGCTTCCTGCTTTCGGCGCTCTGCGTCGTGCTCAGCAACCTGCTGGGCGATATCGTCGCCGCGGCGATCGACCCGCGCATTCGGGAGGAGGCGGCAGAGCGTGCGTAAAAAGCATAACCCCGCCGCTATCGCAGGCTGGTGCATCATTTTGGCGTTCTGCCTGATTGCGATTTTCGCGGATTTCATCGCGCCATATGACCCCTCTGAACTGGGCACGGCGTATCTCAAGCCCAGCGCGGAGCATCTGCTGGGGACGAACGATTTGGGGCAGGATATTTTCAGCGAGATGGTTTACGGCACACGCGTGTCGCTGCTGCTCGGCGTGTTTTCCGCACTGCTGGTTTCGCTGATCGGCACAGCTTTGGCACTTATCGCCGGATACTTCGGCGGTACGGCGGATAAAACCATCTGCGCTGTGATCGACGTTGCGATGGCAGTTCCGTCCCTGCCGCTGACGATGCTGCTGATTGCCTACCTCAAGAGCGGCATGTTCAGCCTGATTCTGGCGATCAGCATCACCGCATGGACGGGCACGGCACGCATCCTGCGCACGCGCGTCAAGCAGATCTGCGAACTGCCCTATATCAAGATTGAAAAGGCGATGGGCGTTTCCGCGCCGGTCATCATGGTGCGCCACATTTTGCCCAACCTCAAGGATATCCTGCTCACGCGCATGGCGCTTTCCGTCTCCGGCGCGATGACGACGGAATCCGGATTGAGCTTTCTCGGTCTGGGAACATACGGTCAAAAGAGCTGGGGCAACATCCTGCATTTTGCCTTCTTCCGCAACAGCATTCTGCGCAAACAGATCTGGTGGTATCTGCCGCCGATCATCTGCATCAGCGTCGCGGTGATGGGCTTCATGCTCGTGGGCTACTATGGCCGGCAGAGAAGGGAGTGATTACTGTGGAAAATGCGATTTTGGATATTCAAAACGTTTCCGTCCGCTTTGCCAACGGCAGTGCCGTACAGGCGGTTGAACAGGTCTCCCTCTCTGTCTTTCCCAGCGATAAACTCTGCATCATCGGCGAAACGGGAAGCGGCAAGAGCATCCTTTTGCTCTCCGTGCTGCGCCTGCTTCCGGCAAGTGCTGTCGTCAGCGGCGACGTGTGCTTTCACGGGCAAAGCCTGTTCGCCCTTTCGCCCAAGCAGATGGATGGCATTCGCGGCGGTCAAATCTCCTATGTGCCGCAGGGAAGCGGCAACGGCATGAACCCGCTGCTTTCCGTTGGATTTCAGGTTGGCGAACCGCTGATAGCGCATCGCGGCATGAATAAAAAACGGGCGATTGCCCGTGCGGTGGAGCTGATGCGCCGCTTTCATCTGGGGCGTGAAGAAGAACTGGCGCGGCAGTACCCCTACACCCTGAGCGGCGGCATGCGCCAGCGTGCGCTGATTGCGATGGGCATCAGTGCCGACGCGGAGCTTCTGCTCTTTGACGAGCCGACCAAAGGGCTGGACGAAGCACGCATCCGTCTGGTCGCTGACACGCTGAACGAGCTGGACGGGCAGACGATGGTCTGCGTCACGCACGACCTGAGCTTTGCGCGTGACGTCGCCAATCGCATCGGTGTGATGTATGCGGCGAATCTCATCGAGGTCGCCGACGCGGACGAGCTGTACGCCCATCCGCTGCATCCCTATACGCGCGATATGCTCGCCGCCATGCCGGAAAACGGGCTGCATTTCCGCCCCGGCTATGCCCCCGCGCACGACGATACGCGCGTGACCGGCTGCAAATATCGAATGCGCTGCCCGAATTGCAGCGAAAAATGTGCCGAAATGCCGCCGATGGCGGACGTGGACGGCCACAAAGTGAGGTGTTGGCAGTATGTGTGAAACCATCATGGAGGCTGTTTCGCTGACCAAGCACTTCCGCAGCGCGGATAAGACGTGGTTCACCGCGGTGGACGGCGCGTCGATTTCCCTGCAAAAGGGCAAAACGCTCGGTCTGCTTGGGCAGAGCGGCAGCGGCAAATCCACGCTGGGACAAATGATGGTCGGCTTGCTCAAGCCCGATTCCGGCGAGCTGTTTTTCCATAGCAAGCTGCTTAGCTATCCCATTCGAGGGCAGGCACGCCGCAGGATTCAGATTCTCTTTCAGCACCCGGAGGTTTCGTTCAATCCCCAGCTCACGCTTCGACAGAGCCTGGTTGAACCATTCAAGTTGATGGGCAAACCGTTTGATGACGGGGCGATTCTCTCCGTTATCGAGCCGTTCGGCCTACACGCCGAGCATCTTGCCCGCTATCCCGGCGAACTTTCCGGCGGCGAATTGCAGCGTGCTGCGCTGGCACGTGTCACCGTGCTTGAGCCGGAGATGATCCTGCTCGACGAGCCGACCAGCATGCTGGACGTGATTACGCAGGCGCAGATGATCGACTTCCTGCGCCGCTATCAGCAGCAGCATCAGACCGCCTATCTGTTCATCACGCACAGCACGGCGCTTGCCGAGCAATTCTGTGACGAGATTGTGAAGATGGAAGACGGGCATCTGCTCAAAGAAAGGAATACGAAATGAAACGAATCGCAATCGTCGCCTGCGAAAATTCCAATACGGTCTGCGCGGGCTGTGCCTGTTTGAACGCCTTTTACGACCGCCGCAAGTCCTTTGAGCGTTACGCAGGCGAGGAGCTTCGGCTGATGGCGTTCATGCGCTGTTCCCACTGCGTCAAGGACGGCGACCCGATGCAGGATGCGGGCTTCGTGGAGAAGCTGGAGCGCTTTGTCAGCGAGAGCGTGGAGATCGTCCATATCGGTCTGTGTGGCGGACGCACGGAGGAAACCGCATGCCCCGGCATGGCGAAAATGGCGGCAGCCTTCCGTGAAAAGGGTTTGACCGTCGTTTGGGGGACGCACTAACTCCTTCAGTCGCGCTAACGCGCGCCAGCTCCCTCTTAGAGGGAGCCTTTTACGCCGAAATAACGTCATATATAAATAAAACCTCCCTCATCGAGGGAGGTGGCACGACGAAGTCGTGACGGAAGGAGTTCACCACGCATTCCCCGTTCATCATGCAGGAAATGCGTGGTTTTTCTTATTGTTTTATTTCAGTTCCGCCTTCAAATGCTCCACATACAGCCTCTGCACATCTTCCAGCTCGCCCAGCCCTTCCACCGTGCAATGCACGTCGAATCCAGCGGCGGTCAGATGGCTTTTCCAGCTATCCGCATCATCGCCCGCCATATCGTTTTGTGCGTGGTCGCCCGCGACAAGCATCATCGGGCGCAGCTCGATGTGCTTTGCGCCCAGCGCACGCAGCTCGTCGATGGCGTTTTCCAGCGTCGGCCAGCCCTCGACCGTTCCGACGACGACATTGGGATGGCCTTGCAGCCGAAGTGCCGTCTGCATCGCGGGATAGACCATGTTTGCGAAATGCGTCGTGCCGTGCCCCATGAGCAGAAGCGCGTCCGCATCATCAGGCTTGAGAGCCGCCAAAATCTCAGCCAGCTTAAGCAGGTCGTCGTTATTCGCAATCAGCGGTTTACCGATGCCGCCACGCAGGAATCGCCCCGCATAGCGCATATACGATGCGCGGATTTTTTCGTCGTATTCGTTGCCGCAGAGCAGGTGCGTCGGCTGAACAAACACCGTGTCATAGCTTTCGTTCGCCAGTTTTTCCAATGCTTCCTCAAGCGACGGCACAATTTCGCCGCGCGATTTCAACACCTTGCGGACGATGCTGCTCGTATACGCGCGGAAAACGTCATAGCCCTCCGCAGCCTGCGCCAGTGCGCGCTCCACCGCGTCGATGCTCCGCCGTGCCCTTTCATACGTCGTGCCAAAACTCACAATGACCAACGCTTTTTTCATCGTTTATCCTCCTTCGGTCGTTCAATCATCACCACGTCGATCCCGCGTTCCAGCGCGGGCAGAACCTTATCCGCCACGCCCCCCGGCTGCCCGGAATCCTTTGACACCATCGTGCGGATGCGGAGCTGATCGTAGAGCGCCGCGTTGAAATCCCGCGAAAACGGCCCCTGCATCGCGATGACGTGGCTCTGCACCATGCCCGCCGCCGCGCAGAGATCGAGTGCCTGATGCGTCGGCAGGACGCGGACGAACAGCCTTTCCGGCTCAATGACCTTGGCATAGACGCTCAGGGTGTGGCTTCCCGTCGTCAGCAGGATGTTTCCCGCGCAGAGCGCGGCCAGCGCCGCCGCCTCCTCAGAATTGCCTGCCCACGTCACCGCGTCGCGCCAATCCTCGCGCCTGTCCGCCGCGCGCTCGATGCGCACATAGGGGATATGCAGCGCGTCGGCGCAGGCGCGGATGGTCTGTGTCGCACGGACGGCGAAGGGATGCGTCGCGTCGATGACGCGCTCCGGTCTTTCCGCCGCGATCCACGCCTTCATGGCCGCTTCATCCAGCGCGCCGATGTGACAAGCTGCGCCTTCCGGCAGAAACTGCCGCGCGTATTCGCTCGTCACGCTGACCAGTACGCTTTCCCCGCGTGCAAGTGCCAGCGCGGCCTGCTCGCGGCCTTCGGTCGTGCCGCCGAAGATGATCGTTTTCATCGCCACAGCCTCTCCATCCATTCGGGGTGCGACAGAAAATGCAGATGCGCAAACCCTGCCGTCGTGTTCCCCTTGTGCATCCCGCCCGGCCAGCACAATTCCGGTCGGCTCGCCTTGCGGATTTCAAAATCATACGCCGCTTCGCCTGCCGCTTCCGTCGCCGCATGGTGAAACTCATGGGCGGGATACGTCCTTCCCGTCTTCAAATCCGCGACGAGCACATAGCCGAAGCGCTGCAATCTATCCGTCATGCGGCAAACCTGCGGCAGAAAGCCGACCATCTCCGCGCTGTCGATGCTTTCGGATAAATACATCATGCCGCCGCACTCCGCATAGCAGGGCAGGCCGCTTTCCAGTGCCGTGCGGATGCTTTGGCGCATGGATATATTGGCCGACAGCCGCACCTTGAATACCTCCGGAAATCCGCCGCCCAGATACAGCCCGTCCAGCCCCTTCGGCAGTTCGCCGTCCTCAAGCGGGGAAAACGGCACAAGCTCCACGCCCGCCCCTTCCAGCGCATCGAGATTGGCGCGGTAGTAAAAGCTGAACGCCTTATCCCGCGCAAGCCCCATGCGAAAGCCGTCCATCCGGGGATATTTCCTCGGCGCGACGGGCAGAACCGGCGCGCGCCTTGCCAATTCCAGAATCATCGGAAGATCAAGCGTGTCCACGACCTGCCGTGCCGCCTCCTGAATCCGGGGCAGCGCGTCCTCGACCTCCTCGGCGGGCACAAGCCCCAGATGGCGGCTCTTGAGCGCCAGATTCACATGCTTTTCGATGTAGCCCACGCACGGCAGGCCGGTGTAATGCGCCACCGCGTCGCGCACCAATTCGTAGTGATGCGCGCCGGAAACCCGGTTGACCAGCACGCCCGCGATGCCGCTGTCTTCCCGGAGCGTCATAAAGCCCTTGACCGTCGCCGCCGCGCTTGCCGCCGAACCGGAAGCGTCCACCACCAGCAGCACGGGCGTCCGCGTCAGCCGCGCCATCTCCCATGTGGATTGGCGGCAGCTCGTCGCATCCATGCCGTCGTAATAGCCCATCACGCCCTCGATGACCGTGATATCCGCCGGGCGGCTGAGCAGTGTCGGCAGATCCCTCGGCTCGATCAAAAAGCTGTCGAGGTTGTGGCTCGGCCTGCCGCAGACCAGCTCGTGAAAGCCCGTGTCGATGTAATCCGGCCCGACCTTGCAGGGCGCGACGTCCAGCCCGCGCTCCCTGAGTGCCGCCATCAGCAAAAGGCTCGCCGTCGTCTTGCCGCAGCCGCTGCTCGTGCCCGCCAACAGAATTCTCATGCCCGAACGCCCTCCATGCCGTAGAGCAGCGCGTTGACGATTGCCGCCGCCACGTTGCTGCCGCCGCGCCGCCCGCGCGCCACAATGCAAGGCAGGCCAGTTTTAAGCAGCATCTCCTTCGCCTCCACCACATGCACAAAGCCGACCGGCACGCCGATGACGACCGTATTCTTCAAATCCGCGTGGTTTTCCAGCGGCTCCAAAAACGTCGGCGCATTGCCGCAGACCAGCAGCTTCGAGCCGGGAATGGCCAGCGCGCGCTCCATCGAAACGCGCGCCCGCGTCGTCTCCCGCGCCTTCGCCTCCCGCGCGATATCTTCATCCGCCATGAAGCAGACCGCCTGACAGCCCAGCTTCTTGAGCGCCGGTTTGCTGATGCCGGAAAGCGCCATCTGCGTGTCGGTGACGATCATTGCGCCGCGCGCCAGCAGTTCCCGCGCATAGGGGACAACCCCCGGCGTGAAGACCATCGATTCCGCAAAGGAAAAATCCGCCGTCGCGTGAATCACACGCTTGACAATGGGCTTGATCTCCGGGTCGAGCGCCACCTGCAACTCGCGCTCGATGATCGCCATGCTCGCCTGCTCGATCTCCATTGGTTTCATAGGCTTGTACTCCTTCCCAAAATCTGCCCCTTCGCATCCAGCATCACCGCGTCCACGCGCATTTCCCCGTGAACGCGCGCTGCCGCATAAGCCGCCGCCGCGTCGGCCAGATGCGTCCAAACCGCGTCAAACCCCGCGTCGTAAATCGGGGAGATGCATCCGTCGAGCGTCACACTCTGACGCACGAATTCCAGCAGCTCAACCGGCGCGCCCATCAGCGCCAGATGCGCGATCAGCGTTTCGCGCCGTCCGTCGCCGTATTGGCTGTGCGTCTGCATGCTGCCGCCGGAAACCTTGACCAGCTTCCCCGGCTGCCCCAGCAGCGTGGCGCGCGCAAAGCCCAATTCCGCCGCGCAATCCAGCGCAAAGCCGACAAAGTTGCTCATCTGCACCGCCTGCATGCAGGGAAAGAGCGCGTTGGCCGCGCGCTCGCCCTGACTGCCGAAAACCAGCCCGATTTCTTCCGCGCCCTGACTTTTGCGGACGGATAATTCCAGCCGGATCGTCTCCTTCAGTGCTTCCTCGCTCATCGGGCGCACAACGCCCGTCGTCCCCAGCACGGACAGCCCTCCGACCACGCCCAGCCGGGGGTTGAACGTCCTTTTCGCCAGTTCCTCGCCGCCGGGGATGCTGACTGTCACCTCCGCCGCGCGCGCGGGGAAAACCTGCCGAACCGCCTGCTCGATCATCCGCCGCGGCACGGGGTTGATCGCTGCCTCGCCGACGGGCAGCTTCATGCCCGGCAGGGTGATCGTCCCCACGCCGTCGCCCGCCAGAAAGCGGATGCCGCCGTCGCTCTCCATCAGCCGAACGCGTGCGCGGACCTCACTCCCGGTGGTGATATCCGGGTCGTCGCCGCCGTCCTTGATGACCCCGCAGACATAGCCGCCGTGCGCGATGATCTCCGGCGCAAACGTTTTGCCCGCCGGAACGACGATCTCTACGCGCTCGGGGCATGCACCGTCCCTCTGCCAGAGACAGCTCGCCAGCGCTGCCGCCGCCGCGCAGCTCCCCGTCGTGAAGCCCTCGCGAAGCGCCTTCACAGGCGATACCCCCGCGGCGTGAGCATCCGCCCAAAGCGCTCCTGTGTTTCCGCGTTACCGATGAGCACCGTCGTGAACATATCCAGCGGCTCATGCACCAGTTCGCCCAGCGTCAGCACACGGCTCTTCTGCCCGTCGCGCCCGATGTTCTGCACATAGCCGCAGACGGTCGAAGCGGGCAGCGTCTCCATCAGAATCGCGCAGGCGCGGGCGAGGTGATCCGGCCTGTGGCGACTGCACGGGTTATACAGCGCAATCGGAAAGCCACCCGCCGCCGCCGCGCGAAGCCGCCGTTCAATCGTCGCCCACGGAGTCAGTTGATCGGAGAGGCTGACGACGGCAAAATCCCCGCAGAGGGGCGAGCCGAGCACCGCCGCCGCGCTGAGCGCCGCCGTCACCCCCGGCACAACCTCGATCTCGTCGCCCTCTTCCGCCATGCCCAGCAGGAGCGACGCCATGCCGTAAACCTGCGCGTCGCCCGAGCAGATCAGCGCCACGCGCCTGCCTTCCCGCGAAAGCAAAAGAGCCTGTACACACCGTTCCTTTTCGCCGCGCATGCCCGTCGTCACAAACCGCTTTTCGGCAAACTCGTCCCGAACCAGCTCGACATACGTCGTGTAGCCCACGATCACCTCCGCACGGCGCAATGCGTCGTCCGCCGCAATCGTGCGCCCCTCGCGTCTCCCCGGCCCAATGCCCACGACCTGAATCATACGTTTTCCTCCCCGGCCAGCGCGAGCGTCACGCCCTGCATCGCCGTTTTGCCCACGAGCAACCGCCCGCCGGTCATCACCGCCGCGCGCTCGCACACGCAGCCGCAGCCCACCGTTTTCATTACAAAATCCGAATGGGCAAACACACCCGGCACGGCGTTCAGCTCCGCCGCCGAATACGTTTGCAGCGGAAAGCGGTATTTTTCGCAGAGCGCGAGAATCGCCGCCTCGTCCTTTTTCACGTCAATCGTCGCAACCGCCCGGATGGACAGCGGCGACACGCCGTTTTCATGCAGAAACGCGCGGAAGCAGTCCTCCAGATGTGCCGCGTCCGTGCCGCGCTTGCAGCCCACGCCCAGTGTCAGCGTCCGCGGCCTTAAAAAGAGCGTCACGGGAAACGGCGGGCGGATCTCCCGTTCCGTAATCGCCACGCCGACCGATTTTCCCGCCAGCGCGGCAGCGGAAACCGCCTGAATCGCCGCCTTGTTTTCAATCGCGCAGTCGTTTTTCATCGCCCAACTGTCGATGGCCGGAACACCGCGCACATCCGTCGCAGTCGTCATCACGGGCTCCGCGCCCGTCCGTTCCGCCAGCAGCAGCGCGAGGTCGTTTGCGCCGCCGATGTGTCCGGACAGGATGGGGATGATGTGCCTTCCTATTTCATCCATGACAAGCACGGCGGGGTCGGCCGCCTTATCCCGGCAGAGCGGCGCAATCGCACGCACCGCAATGCCGCATGCGCCGATGAACAGCAGCGCGTCCGCATCGGCAAACGCCTCCCGCGCCCACTGCATCACAGGCACGCCGCGCGTCACGGGGAAGCCGAGCTTTTCCTGCCAGCCCTGCCCCTTTTCAGTAAAAGCAATGGCGCGGATGTTCATGGCGTTTCGGCCTCCCGACAGGCGTGGGCAAACGCCGGATCGTAGAGCTTGGAGCGCTTGTCGCTCTCCCGCAGAAAATCGCCGACGAGAATCAGCGCGGTCTTTTTGATGTGCGCCGCCTTTTCCGCGATATCCGCGAGCGTGCCGCGCACGACCTCCTGCTCCGGCCACGTCGCTTTGTAGACGACGGCGACGGGCGTATCTTCCGGGTAGCCGCCCGCCGTCAATTCGGCGCATACGTCCTTGAGCATCGAGACGCTCAGGAACAGCGTCATGCTCGCCCGATGCGACGCCAGCGCGCGCAGGTTCTCCTGCTCGGGCACGGGCGTTCTGCCCGCCATGCGCGTGATGATGAGCGTCTGGCTGACCTCGGCGGGGGTGTACTCCGCCGGGATGGCCGCCGCCGCGCCGCAGAACGAGCTGACGCCGGGCACGACCTCATAGGCCAACCCAAGTTTATCTAATTCGCGCATCTGCTCGGCAATCGCACCGTACAGGCACGGGTCACCCGTGTGCAGCCGCACGACGGTTGCCCCCTCGGGCGCATCCCGCATCGCCGCGACGGTCTGCTCCAGCGTCATGGACGCGCTGTTATAAATGGTCGTTTCGGGTCTGCAATAATCCAGAAGTTCGGGGTTGACGAGCGAACCCGCGTAGATCACCACGTCCGCCTTTTGCAGCAGGCGCATGCCGCGCACGGTGATGAGGTCGGTTGCGCCCGGCCCCGCGCCGATAAAATAAATCATAGGAACTCCTTTTTTGGGGCGCCGCCCCAAACCCTGCTCGGAACCTCCCGTTTCGCTTCGCACTGTTTTTAAGTGACGTTAGCGCTGAAAATGAAAACCGGGTTTTCCGCTTTGAACATCGTATAGCGCCCGACCGATTCGAGCGCCGAAACGGCGACCTGCCGCGCCTCAAAATCCACCATCGGCCGCATCAGGCGCAGAAGCGCCTGCGTGCTTTCCATCGTGACGGCGGTTGCGACCAGCCGAATCGGGCGTTGAAGTCCGCGCAAAAGCTCCACGATAGCTTCTGCCTCGCCGGTCGTCCCGCCGAGGAAAACCGCGTCCGGCGCGGGCAGCGCCGACAGCACCTCCAGCGCGCGGCCGGGAACGACGCGCAGGTTGAGCGCGTGAAATCTTTCGGCGTTCCGGCGGATGAGGTCGAGCGCTTCGTCCTTCATTTCAACGGCATAAACCTCGCCCAGCGGGCACTGACGCGCACATTCGACGCTGACGCTGCCCGTCCCCGCGCCAATATCCCAAACGACGCCGTTCGGTTTCAAATGCAGCGCCGACACGACGAGCGCACGCACATCCCGCTTCGTCATCGGGGTTTTGCCGCGAATGAACGCCTCATCCGACAGACCAACAGGCGGCAGGCCGCTCTCCGGCGCGTCGTTTTCGATATAAGCCATGCAGAGCGGGTCATACGTCGCATCCGGGTCATAGGCCTCCGTCCGCTCGTCGGGATAGGAGAGCCGTTCGCCGACAAACAGCCGCACATTTTCCAGCCCGCCGAGGTTCAGGCTCTCCCGCACCCACGCAGGATTGTGCGCCGCGTCGAGAAAGCAAAACGTCTGCCGATGCGTCCGCACGGCGTGGCACAGCGCGCTTTCCGAAAGTGCTCGGCCATGCGCGGAGAGGATTTTCGCGTCCTGCCACGAAACGCCCAGCCGCGCGGCAAAGAGCTGCAAGGCGCTGACGCCCGGATGCACACGCAGATATTCGCCGCCAATTTTCCGTTTGAGCATTTCCAGCAGGCTGTACAGTCCCGCGTCGCCGGAAACCAGCACGGCGGCACTCTGTCCTGCTTCGCTGGATAGACGCATCTGTTCAATTGCACCTTCCAGCGGCGAAAGCGGCCTTGCCTTTTCGGGCGGCACGAGCACGGCATGGCGTGCCGCGCACCAGACCGCATCCGCACGATCAATCGCCTGCTTCGCGTCGTCGGTGAGCAGAACGGCCTCACCCGGACCGACGCTGATGATATCAAGCATGGCGCACCTCCACACAATGTTCTTGAGCAAAACAAATCAGTTCATCGTCCCATGCATGGGCTTCCAATCCATCGGGAATAAGCAGCGCGCCGCAATTCAGCAGCGTTTGCCGGGCTTCCGTCAACACGGCTTCACTCGGCGGCGCGAACGGCGCTGTCGTCAGTATGCGGGCGGCCAGATGGCGCGCGGCAGGGATATCCATATCGTTTTCCGCCAGAATACCCGTTGCAAACGGTGTTCCTTCCCGCGTCAGGCGGCGGTAGACGGTTGTCGCCTTCCCCATGCCGCCGAGGACAAACGCATATGGCGCACCTTCCGCACGGGGAAGCTCCATTGATCCGGAAAGCGCGTCATAAACACCAGACGAAATGCCGTACAGCTGCGTGATGTTTTCTTCCGTAAAGACTGCTTCGGGCGCGCCGAACATCTCCACGCCGTGCGTGCCGATGCCCATCACGAGGTCGGATACCCGTGCAGCGAGGTCAATTTCGTGCAGGCTCATCACGATGGTCACGCCCTGCTCCCGCGCGAGATGAAGCAGAATGGCGGACAATTCGATTTTATATCGAATATCCAGAAAGGAGGTCGGCTCGTCGAGCACCAGCACGCGCGGCTGCTGGCAGAGCGCACGGGCAATCATCACCCGCTGACGCTGACCGTCGCTGACGCGGGCGAACGGCTTGTCCGCCAGTTCTTCGACACGCACCAATGCGAGACTCTGCGCAATCACGTCTCTGTCCAGCGCAGTCAGCATCCCGAAACGGCCGGTATAGGGATAACGCCCGGAAGCCGCCACGTCGTAACAGGTCATCAGTTCCGGACGGACGCGCTCGGTCAGCACGACGGAAAGCCGCTTTGCCAGCTCGTAGCTGTCCATCCGCTCGATATTTTCGCCGCCGATGCGCACCACGCCGCCCATACACGCGAGGTGATGCGAAATCGTCTTGAGAATGGTCGATTTACCCGCGCCGTTTGGACCGATGAGCGTCAAAATCTGCCCCGGCAGAATCGACGCGCAGAGGTCTTTCAACAATACACGTCTGCCGTAACCGACCGAAAGGTTGTCCAGCTCCAAAGTCGGTTTCACCGGTGTCCGCCTCCCCGCTTGAGTGCCATCACGATAACGACCGGCGCGCCGAAAAACGCCGTTACCGTGCTGATGGCCAGCTCCGTTGGCGAAAACGCCGTTCGGGCGATCCAGTCGCATGCCATACAGAATACGCCGCCCAGCAGGAAACAGCCGGGCAGAACAGCCATCGGTTTGGCCGTGCCGAGCAGCTTTTTTGTCATATACGGCACGGCAATGCCGACAAAGGAAATCGGACCGACAAGCGCCGTCACGCACGCGGCCAGCAGACAGGAAAGTCCGATCAGCGCCGCACGGAAACGGCGGACGTTCACACCCATGCTCGCCGCGTAATGTTCGCCGAACTGATATGCGCCGATGGGCTTCGCCAGCAGCAGGCACAGCAGCAGGCAGACGGCAATCACCGCCAAGCAGATGCGCAGATTTCCCCACGACACGGCAGAAAAGCTGCCCATCGACCAGCTGGTGAGGTTCGCAATATCGCTTTCTTTGGCGAAGGTGACGAAGAAATCCGTCGCCGCCGAACAGACGTTGCCAATCATCATGCCGACGACCAGCAGCATCGCCATGCTGTGAATCTTTCGGGAGACGATCATCACAAAGCTCGCGCAGAGCATTGCCCCGACAAATGCCGCGGTCATCACCGCGCCGAACGGCACGCAACCCCAGAGCTTCATGCCGAAGATCATCACCGCACCGACAGCCAACTTTGCGCCGGAGGACACGCCCAGCACATACGGCCCGGCAATCGGATTGCGGAAAAACGTTTGCAGCAGAAAGCCCGACACGCTCAGCGTGCCGCCCATCACCGCCGCCGCCAGCACGCGCGGCAGGCGGATTTTGAGCAGCACGTTGTAGGCCGCTGTGCCCGCGCCCTCTCTCAGCAGCAGAATCCGCAGGATTTCATGCGGGGACAGTGCCGCGCTGCCCGTGCCCACACTGACCGCCAACAGCAGCGCAAAGCAGACTGCGAGCACCGCATAGCACAGCGCGCACCGCATTTTTTTCACCCGTTCCTCACTCCAGCTTCATGATATGGTTTAGTGCCGCGTCGTCACCCGAAAGCATGCGGTTCATGTCCTCGATGAGGTCGCCCAGCCGTCCGGCCTGCTGAAAATAATCTGCGCCGGTGCAATAGACGCGTCCATTTTGCACCGCTTTGAAATCGGCCAGCAGCGTGTTTCGCTCAATCAGCTGCGAAAGTGTCTTCGGCTTGCCGCCGAGCTGACCCATATAGAGGATGCAGTCCGCATCGCCCGCCACGAGATAAAAGGCTTCCATCTCCATCTGCCGCGTGCCGGATTCGCCGGTACCCAGTCCTTCCGGCGCATACCGCCCGCCAGCCAGCTCAAGCATTTTGACCATATAATCACCATTGTTGCGCACATACAGCGCGCCCTTGGAGGTGATGTAGAACATGGCGACGGTCACGTTCTCCTGCATCGGCTCAAGCGATTCGATTTTCTGCTTCTGCGCGTCAAACGCGGTGCTCGCCTCGTTCTCACGCCCCAGCAGCACGCCGTAGAGCTTCATCCACTCCATGCGCCCCAGCGGAGTTTCCTCCAATGCAGAGCTGTCCACCAGCAAAGGAATGCCTAGCTCGTCCAGCTTTTCCCTCACATCCGGCGTGCCCTCGATCATCGTGGAGAAAACGGCCAGCTTCGGCGGGTTCAAGGCAATACGCTCGAAATCTGGCTGCTTATAGTGACCGATGTATGCGATTTGTCCATCCTGAACCGCTTGTTTCACGCTTGGCAGATACCAGTCTTCCACGTCATAGGTCGTCTGCGTCACGGCGGAGAGCGCGCCGATTTCATCCATCAGTGCCACCGTCGAGGTGGAAGCCACGAACAGGTTGTCAAGCGGCATGTACAGCAGCATGATGTCCGCATCCAGACCATCCGGTGCATCCATACCCGCCGGAATCAGCAGAAAGCGCCCGCCGTTCTGCACGGTAATCAGTGAATAACCGCCTTCCAGCCTGTCCACGGCAAAGTTTTTCGCGGCTTCCAGATCAAGCTTTTCTGTGACGACGGGCAGCTCCGCTAACGCGGTTTGAACAGCAAAAAGGCTCAAAAGCAGCGCAATCATCTTTTTCATAAACTTCCTCGCAGTTTTTCTCAAAATAAATGAAAAGCGCCCATCTCGGACAAAGATGGACGCATAGCAAACAAACGCTTGACCTGCCTTCTCCAACTGCCCGAGAATCGGTTTCATCTCCGCAGGGCAGGTCTCCTGGCTGACGGCTTCACGTGCGCCGCCTTCTCGAAATCGCTTTCAATGGCTCATGGCACACGCATACCGAATACAGTAATGGCTGTTGCGCCGGATTTGAACCGGCTTCCCTTTTCATTTGAATGGCTTCAAACACCCTGCGCGGTATAGATTTTTCTCGTTTATTATACGGGGTTTGAGGGAGGGAGTCAAGATGAGAGAGGAATGGATTTTTCTTAAATCGCCAGGAAATGAATTGGTGCAGATTTATTTGTTTGAAGTGGATCATCCGATTGTCGGAGGGCGTTCTTTTCAGCATCATTTATAACCTGCTCCAATTCTTTCCGATTGACCGCCGTTTCCATCGCGTCCTCAATCGAACCCCGTCCATCCGACACGCGCGGCAGCGCGTCAGGGATGACCTTGCGTGTCCAGCATCGGATGCGGTTCAGTTTCGCCAATTCAGCTTTGACTTCTTCGAGTTTGGGAAGAAGGGCTTCGCGTTCCGCTTTCAAATCATGGACAGCGCCTTTTTCCTGTGCATAGCGATTCCATGTTTCGCGCCCATCCTTTCGCATGTCCAGATAGGCGGTAATCACATCGCTCAACGGGTAATCGTCCGGGCTTTCGATGATCTGCTGGCGGCTGACCGCCTTGCGCAGTTCATCCAGCCAAGCGCCGATCTCGCGAACGGTTTTCTGCAAAAAAGCCAGCATCTTATTCACGCTGATGATCTTTCGATTCTCGTCGCCGCGTTCGCTGGAAACGCCCTTGCGCT
>ERZ773260.1937-NODE-1937-length-25043-cov-57.989195_pt1 | contig 25043 bp, 20 predicted proteins | sample MGYA00511387_ERZ773260 | MGnify/ENA primary metagenome ERZ773260 (study PRJEB29015, sample SAMEA2737745) | human gut metagenome | biome: human gut; feature: human-associated habitat; material: faeces | place: China | collected 2012 ... | reverse complement strand
TGGGCGCCAACAAGAACTCCATCAAGATCATCGGCGACCACACCGACAAGTATGTGCAGGCATACTTCCAGTATGACTCCAAGAAGACCGGCGGCGTGACCATCAGCCATCTGCGCTTCGGCGATCACCCCATCCGTTCCCCGTACTACATCAACAAGGCCGACTTCGTGGCCTGCCACAACCCCAGCTACATCACCAAGGGCTTCAAGATGGTCAACGACGTCAAGCCCGGCGGCGTGTTCATGATCAACTGCCAGTGGGACTTCGATGAGCTGAACCATCACCTGAAGGCCGATGCCAAGCGCTATATCGCCCGCAACAACATCCAGCTGTATACCATCGACGCCATTGACCTGGCCATCGAGATCGGTATGGGCAAGCGCAACAACACCATCCTCCAGTCCGCATTCTTCTCCCTGGCCAAGGTCATGCCCGAGGAGGACGCCATCCGCTTCATGAAGGAGAAGGCCAAGGCCTCCTACCTGAAGAAGGGCCAGGACGTGGTGGATATGAACTACAAGGCCATCGACCTGGGCGCCACCGCCTATAAGAAGATCGATGTGCCCGCCGAGTGGGCCGACGCCGTGGACGAGACCGAGCACAAGCAGCTGGAGGGTAAGCCGGAGCTTGTGAAGATGGTCAAGGAGATCCTGGAGCCCGTGGGCAAGATGGACGGCGACAGTCTGCCCGTCTCCGCCTTTGCCGATCATGTGGACGGCCAGTTCGAGCTGGGCGCCTCCGCCTATGAGAAGCGCGGCGTGGCCGTGTCCGTCCCCACCTGGGACGCCGCCAAGTGCATCCAGTGCAACCAGTGCGCCTATGTCTGCCCCCACGCCACCATCCGTCCCTTCGCTCTGACCGCCGAGGAGGCCAAGAACGCTCCCGAGGCCGCCAAGATCGTGGACGTCAAGGCCGGCAAGGGCAAGGGCACCTATCAGTTCACCATGGCCATCAGTCCTCTGGACTGCATGGGCTGCGGCGTGTGCATCGGCGCCTGCCCCGTGAACGCTCTGTCCATGGTGGCCCAGGAGGGCGAGCTGCCTCAGCAGGATGTGTTCGACTACTGCGTGGCCAAGGTCGCCGAGAAGAAGGATATGCAGGACAACACCGTCAAGGGCAGCCAGTTCAAGCAGCCCATGCTGGAGTTCTCCGGCTCCTGCGCCGGCTGCGCCGAGACCAGCTATGCCCGTCTCGTCACCCAGCTGTTCGGCGACCATATGTACATCTCCAACGCCACCGGCTGCTCCTCCATCTGGGGCGGTCCCGCGGCTACCTCTCCCTACTGCACCAACAAGGAGGGCCACGGCCCCGCATGGTGCAACTCCCTGTTCGAGGATAACGCGGAGCACGGTCTGGGCATGTTCGTGGGCCAGGATAAGATCCGCCAGGATCTGGCCGACGAGACCCGCCAGCTGATCGCCGTGGAGTGGGCCCGTCCCGAGCTGAAGGCCGCCGCTCAGGCCTGGCTGGATACCATGGAGGACGGCACCGCCAACGCCGAGCCCGCCCGCGCCTATGTCAAGGCCCTGGAGGAGAGCATCGCCACCGTGGAGGAGCTGGCTGCCATTCCTCAGTTCGCTGAGCACGCCGCCCAGCTGAAGGCCCAGGGCAAGCTGCTGTGCGACTGCGCCGCCTGCACCCTGGCTGCCGACATCCTCAGCAAGAAGGAATACCTGGCCAAGAAGTCCATGTGGATCTTCGGCGGCGACGGCTGGGCCTACGACATCGGTTACGGCGGCCTGGACCACGTCATCGCCAGCAAGAAGGACGTCAACATCTTCGTGTTCGACACCGAGGTGTACTCCAACACCGGCGGACAGGCCTCCAAGGCTTCCAACATCGGCCAGGTGGCTCAGTTTGCCGCTGCCGGTAAGGAGGTCAAGAAAAAGAGCCTGGCGGAGATCGCCATGCAGTACGGCTATGTGTACGTGGCCCAGGTGGCCATGGGCGCCAACCCCGCTCAGACCATCAAGGCCATCACCGAGGCCGAAGCCTATCACGGCCCGTCCCTGATCATCGGCTACAGCCCCTGCGAGATGCACTCCATCAAGGGCGGCATGATGAACTGCCAGAAGGAAATGAAGAAGGCCGTGGACTGCGGTTACTGGAACCTGTTCCGCTTCAACCCCGCTGCGGAGAAGAAGTTCACCCTGGATTCCAAGGCTCCCGCCGGCGGCTATCACGACTTCCTGATGAACGAGGCCCGCTACAGCCGTCTGACCCGCGAGTTCCCCGACCGTGCGGAGAATCTGTTCGCCCGCAACGAGGCCGAGGCCAAGGCCCGCTACGATCACCTGCTGAAGCTCATCGAAATGTACGACGACTGAGCCATACAACGAACCTTACTCATGTCATAAATAGCACCGAAGCCGCCCATCCGGGCGGCTTCGGTGCTATTTAAAAAAGGCTTGCAGTCTGCTGCGCGCATAATTTGTTCGCTGAAAGCGAACAAATTCCACACTTGCAGACTGAGAAGTGTTTTTTGCGACGTACACGCCCAACGGAAGTCCCCTTGGGGGGCGCCGCCGCAAAAAACGGATTGCATTTGATTTGCCGCCTGCGGGCGGCAAACTCTGCGAGGCTTTTTCAAAAGCTGGCAGGACACCGGGCATTCTGTCTTGCAATCCCTGTAAAGATGCCGTATAATAGCTTTATCTGACAAAATAGGAGGGCAACGCAATGCGCCCTGATGGAACCCGCGTAAAGGATCTGCCGCCGCTGGTGGCGGCCATCCCCTATATCATGCCCAAGCGCTACGACGCATGGAACTCCGTTACCGAGAACATCGACGAGGAGGTCATCAAGGACTTTATCCGCACCCACCGCCGGGCCGGAGTCCGGCTGAACCATATGAGCGTCATCATCTCCGCCTATTACAAGGCGGTGCTGCGCAATCCAAAGCTCAATTATTTTGTGATGAACGGCCGCATTTATCGCCGCAACCACTTCTGCGTGTCCTTCGTGATCCTGAAAAAGCAGGCCGACGGGGTGGTCAACGAGACCACGCTGAAGGTGTATCTGGACGAGAACGACACGGTGTTCACCGTGAACCAGAAGATTAAGGACGCCATCGACGCCAACAAGGCGGAGCATCAGTCCAACAGCACCGACAAATTTGCCAGGTTCATGTTCTCCGTGCCGGGGCTGCCGAAATTTGTGGTGTGGCTGGCCTATCACCTGGACAAGCACGGCCTGCTGCCCCGGAAGATCATCGATCTGTCCCCCTTCCACACCAGCATGTTCATCACCAACCTGGCCTCCATCAAGACCAGCTATATCCACCACCACTGCTATGAATTCGGCACCACCAGCGTGTTCGTGTGCATGGGCAAGCCTGTGCCCAACTACATATCCGGCGACCTGACCAAGAAGATGATGCCCATCGGCGTGGTGATGGACGAGCGCATCTGCACCGGGTATGAGTACGCCGCCTTCTGCAACGACTTCCGGCGGTATATGCGCCTGCCCCGGATGCTGGAGTATCCCTTCTGCCAGGAGGAGCCCGCCAAGGAACCGTCCCCGGAGACCGCTGCCGTGTGAAAAAAATCATCCCCGGAAAGCTATGCTTTCCGGGGATGATTTTTGCGCTTTACAGCCAGGTCTCCGGGGCGGCGGCGCGGAGGAACAGGGCCAGGGCCAGCAGATCGGCGCTGCCGCCGGGGCTCAAATGCCGGGCGATGAGATCATCGTCCAGGGCCTCCAGCGCCGGAGCCAGAGCATTCTCCGGCAGAGCGAGAAGTGCCGACGCCGCCTGCTGTACATAGGCCAGCCCCTGGGGGCCACCCCGATAGACCAGGGTGCTGTCGTCCAGCCGGGACATGGCCCACACCAGGGCCGACAGCGGCCCGGCGCTCTCCAAAATCCCCCGCATATGCCGGGCAGTGGGGAAGCCGGACACGGCCTCCTGCCGGACGCCGCCGCACTGGCTGCGGACGGCGCTGCCGTGGGTGTTTTCCGCCGGAGGCAGTGCCGCGGCAATGACGGCCGCCGTGTCAAAGGGGTCGCCGCCCTCCGCCAGGCACCGGCCCAGGGCCGACAGCAGCAGGGCGAAGCTATACAGCGCCCCCTTGTGGGTGTTGACGCCGCCGGTGGCGTCCAGCATGGCATGCTCCGCCTGACGGCCCAGGCTTTGCAGCTCCCGGGGCGAGGCCCCGGCCATGCCCAGGGCGGCAAACTGCCGGAAATACGGCGCCAAGGCCCCGGCGCTGCGGTGAAACAGGGGGCGGTCCATGTCGTCATGGGCCCCGGTGTTGCGGCGGTCCACCAGGCCGGGCTTGGGGGTCAGGTCCACCTCGTCCTCCAGGGCCTGGCGGGCCAGGGCGGACAGATGCCCGGCGGCAAAGTCCGCCAGGATATCCCGGGTCCTTGCCCGGATGGCGGCAAGGCCGTGGGCCCGGCTGCGGGAGCACACCGTCACCGGTCCGCCGCAGATCAGGCACCGGCGGCTCTGGGGCCGGGACAGCTTCTCCCCCTCCGGGGACAGCACGTCCAGGTCATACAGGCGGCCCACCGCCTCCCGCTCCTCCAGCAGGAGACAGCGCTCCTTCACCCAGGGGGCCGGGCGGTCATAGACCAGCAGGGCCTCGGGGCCGGTGGGGGCCTGGATGAGCTCCCGGTGCAGGGGCTGCCCCAGGTCCCGGTCCAGCGCCGCAAGGCCCGCCTGAAAGGCCAGGCGGACCAGAGGCGTGTCCTTGACGGGACCGGCGATATTCATGGTGAAGGACAGCAGCGTGCCGCCGTACTGCCGGTGCAGCGCCTGCTGGCGCTGCACCCGGCGGTCACGGGCAAGGAGCACCTGCTCCAAAGTGATCTCGACAGTATGCATAGGTCGTCTCCGGCACCAGGGGTTGGAGCTCCGCCAGGCGGCCCTGGCGCAGCAGCTGACGCACCCGGCTGGCGCTGATGCCCTCCAGCCGGGGGATTTCCTCCACGCGGATGCCCCACTGGGGCAGCAGGGCCTGCATCCGCTGGTTATACCGGGCCGTCACCGGGGAGTAGGGCTCCTGGCCCACGAACCGCCGGGTGATGCCCAGGGCCGGGGCGATGCGCTTTCCGAACAGGGTCAGCTCCAGGTCGCACCGGGCCTGCTCCGGGTCGCCCTGTAAAAAATACGCGGGGAAGGTGGCCCGGGAGATGATATAGTCCCCGCCGGGGACCACGTCCACGTTGGGAAGGTCCGCCGTGCCCCGGCGCACCAGCTCCAGCCGGTCCGCCGCCGGGAAGTCCCCGGTCTCCTCGCTGAGGACGAACACGTACAGGTGGGGACAGCGGGCGGCGGCATATTCCACCAGGTGCCGGTGGCCCCGGGTGAAGGGGTTGGCGTGGCACACCACGGCCCCGCTTTCGCCGTCATACGCCGGAAGGGAGGCAATGTACCGCTCCACGCCGCCCCGGCGGTGCTCCATCATCAGCATGTCCGCCGTTTCCGCCACCGGGAAGAAGCCCAGACTGCGGAACAGGCGGGCATTTTTCGGCTTGGTATACAGAAACGGGTGGGCCACGCCCCGCCGGGCGGACTCCTCCAGCAGGGCGGTGATGATCCGGGCGCAGGCCCCGTCGCCCTCGGCCCAGGGGGCCACGGCGATCTGCTTGAGGACCCGACCGCTGACGGACCCGCAGGCCAGCAGGGCCCCGCCGCCGGACGACAGCAGGGCCGTGCAGTCGGCGTCTCCCTCGTCCCGCAGCCCGGCGGAGGCCAGCAGGGCCTCATACGCCGGGCGCAGGGACTGGGGCAGCGCCGTTACAATACGCAGATCAGGCATCCTCGTCGATCTGGCGGATCACGTCGATGATGGTGTTGTCGCGGTACATGACCACGCCCACGATGCGGTCCTTATAGCGGATGGGATCGGGCACGCCCACGAGCTTCTCGGCCCGCTTCTGGAGCTGTTCGATGGTGAACACGTGCAGGCCGGCCTTTTCCAGCTTTTCCTTCACGTCGGGCCGCCGGGGATTCACGGCGATGCCCTGGTCGGTGACCACCACGTCCACCACGTCGCCGGGGGTGACCACGGTGTTGACGTGCTTGACGATGGTGGGAATGCGGCCCCGGGTCAGGGGAGCCACCACCACGGAGAGGCTGGCCCCCTCCGCCGTGTCGGGATGGCCGCCGATGGCGCCGCGGATGACGCCGTCGGAGCCGGTGAGGACGTTGACGTTGAAGTCGGTGTCGATCTCCAGGGCGGAGAGGATCACGAAGTCCAGCTGGTCCACGGCGGCGGCCACCATGTGGCTGGCGTAGTAGCTGGCGCTGATCTGGTGGTGGAAGTGGTTGTTTTTCAGGCTCTTGGCGGCGTCCAGGTCGAAGCTCTGCACGTCCAGGATGCGGTCGATGAGGCCCTCCTCGTGCATGGCGGCGATCTGGCCGGTGATGCCGCCCAGGGCGAAGCGGCAGTGGATGTTCTGGTCGATCATCTTCTGGCGCAGGAACCGGGCGGTGGCCAGGGACGCGCCGCCGGAGCCCATCTGCATGGAGAAGCCGTCGTACAGATAACCGGCGGCCTCGATGACGTTGGCGGCGGTTTTGGCGATCAGCAGCTCCTTGGGGTCCTTGGTATAGCGGGTGGCCCCGGACATGATGCCCTTGGGGTCGCCGATGTCGTCGGTCATGACTACATAGTCCACCTCGAACTCGGGGATGGCCCAGGGGGCGTTGGGATAGGCCACCAGGTGGTTGGTAATGACGATGACGTTGTCGGCATAGGTGGCGTCGGTGCGGGCATAGCCCAGGGAGCCGCAGGCGATGCCGTCCTCGTCGTCCCGGCTGTAGCCGTTGGCGTTGCCGTAGGGGTCGCAGGAGGGAGCACCCAGGAAGGCCACGTCAATGTGCAGGTCGCCGGAGCGGATGGCGCTGGCCCGGCCGCCGTGGGACCGGAACACCACCGGGCAGTCGATGAGGCCCCGGGACACCTGCTCGGCCAGCTCGCCCCGCATACCGGAGGTCTCGATATGGGTGATGACGCCGTTCTGGATGTGGCGGATCAGGGGGGCGTGGACCGCGGCCAGGGAGCTGGCCGCCAGGGTCAGGTTTTTATAGCCCATTTCCGCCAGCTTATCCACCACGGTGTTGATGATGTGGTCGCCGTTGCGGAAGTGGTGGTGGAAGCTGATGGTCATGCCGTCCTTCAGGCCGGTGCGGCGGATGGCCTCCTCCAGGGAGGGCACCAGCTTGTTCTGACGGGTGGAGCGGGCCTGGAAGGTGGCGGTGTTCTTCTCCCGCGCGCCGTGGTACGGCCCGTGGTTGCTGATCTCGTGGATATGCGGGATCTTTTCAAGCTCGATCATGTCAAATCTCCTCCACTTCGTCGATCTTGCTGCCGGCCTCGTACAGGTCCAGCAGGCGCTTGGCCCGGGTGACCACGGGCTTGTCGATCATCTTGCCCTTGAGGCTGGCCACGCCGCTGCCCCGGGCGTTGGCCTCGGCGATGGCGTCCATAATGGCCCGGGCCTTGTTCAGGTCCTTCTCGCTGGGCATGAACACCTGGTGCAGAGGCTCGATCTGGCGGGGATTGATAACGGACTTGCCGTCGAAGCCCAGCTTCTTGATGAGGGTGGCCTCGGCGATGAAGCCCTCCTCGTTGTTGACGTCGGAATACACCGTATCCAGGGCGGCGATACCGGCGGAGCGGGCGGCGTTGAGGATCATGCAGCGGGCAAACAGCAGCTCGATACCGTCGGAGCGGGTGGTTTTCAGGTCGGTGACATAGTCCTCGGCTCCCAGGGCGATGCCGATGAGGCGGTTGCTGGCGTGGGCGATCTCGGCGGCGTGGAGGACGCCATTGGCGCTCTCAATGGCGGCCATCATGCCGGTGGTGCCCACGGGGATCCCGGACTCCCGCTCGATGCGCTCGATCTCCCGCTCGCAGTCGATGACGTCCTGGGCGCTGTCGGTTTTGGGCAGGCGCACCACCTGGACCCCGGCCCGGACCACGGCCTCCAGGTCCTTGATGCCCAGGCCGCTGCTCAGGTCGTTGATGCGGACCACGGTCTCCTTGGAGCCGAAGTGCAGGGTCTTCAGGGCGTTATACACCAGGAAGCGGGCGGTGTCCTTTTCGGTATAGGCCACGGAGTCCTCCAGGTCGAACATGATGGAGTCGGCCCCGTAGATATGGGCGTCGCGGATCATGCCGGGGTTGTTGCCGGGCACGAACATCATACTGCGGCGCAGTCTGTCTTTCACATACATGTTATTTGACCTCCCATTCATAGGCGTCGGACTGGGCGGACCGGAAAATGGCGGCGGTGACCCGGGCCCGGACGGTGCAGTCCAGGGCGCCCTTGTCCACGGCGGTGACCTCGGCATTCTCAATGCCGTAGTGGGTCAGGGTGTCCCGGATGACGGCCTCGATCTGGCGGCCGAACTGCTGAAGAACGTTGCTGGTCAGGCTGATCTGGATGCCGCCGGACTGGGCGGGCTCCAGAGTGACCATGATGTCGTTGGACTCCATGGTGCCGGCGGTGGCGGTGATGAGCAGGTTCATTTCTCTGCCTCCCTTTTTTACAGCTTCGCGGCCAGACGGTCGTGGATCGCGCCGATGAATTCGCTGCTGTTGACGGCGGTGACGGGGGTGCCCTCGTCCACCAGGCCCACCAGGTCCTTGGTCATGATGCCGTCGCCCAGGGTTTCGAAGCAGGCGACCTCCAGCTTGTCGGCAAAGGCGGCCAGGTCAGTCAGGCCGTCCAGCTGGCCCCGCTTGCGCAGAGCGCCGGACCAGGCAAAAATGGTGGCCATGGGGTTGGTAGAGGTCTGCTCGCCCTTCAGGTGCTTGTAGTAGTGCTTGGTGACGGTGCCGTGGGCGGCCTCATATTCGGTGGTGCCGTCGGGGGACACCAGCACGGAGGTCATCATGGCCAGGCTTCCGAAGGCGGTGGACACCATGTCGCTCATGACGTCGCCGTCATAGTTCTTGCAGGCCCAGATGAACCCGCCCTGGCTGCGGATGACCCGGGCCACGGCGTCGTCGATGAGGGTATAGAAATAGGTGATGCCCAGTTCGTCGAACTTAGCCTTGTAGCTTTCAAACTCCTCCTCGAACACCTTCTTGAACTCGCCGTCGTAGACCTTGGCGATGGTGTCCTTGGTGGAGAACCACAGGTCCTGCTTGGTGTCGATGGCGTACTGGAAGCAGGCCCGGGCGAAGGAGCGAATGCTCTTTTCCTTGTTGTGGGCGCCCTGCCACACGGCGGGACCGTCCACCTTCTGCACCAGCAGGGTCTTTTCCTCGCCGCTCTCGCCCCGGAAGGTCATGGTGCACTCGCCAGGCTCGGTGGTGTACAGATCCACGCTCTTATATACGTCGCCATAGGCGTGACGGGCGATGGTGATGGGCTTTTTCCAGTTCTTCACCACCGGGTGGATGCTGTCGATGAGGATGGGGGCACGGAACACGGTGCCGTCCAGGATGGAGCGGATGGTGCCGTTGGGGCTTTTCCACATCTGGGTCAGCTGAGGATATTCCTCCATGCGCTGCTTGTTGGGGGTGATGGTGGCGCACTTCACGGCCACACCCAGGCGGCGGGTGGCGTTGGCGGCGTCCACGGTGACCTGATCCTGGGTCTCGTTGCGGTGCAGCAGGCCCAGGTCATAATACTCGGTTTTCAGGTCCACAAAGGGCAGGATCAGCTGGTCCTTGATCATCTGCCACAGGATGCGGGTCATTTCGTCGCCGTCCATCTCCACCAGGGGGGTGACCATCTTGATTTTTTCCATGAGCGATATTTCCTCCTTCAATATTCCGGGGCGGTTTGTATGGTTCGGGGTGCCCGGGAGGCGGGAAGCCTCCCGGGCGGGGATATATTACATTCTGGCGGCGTAGTAGTTCATCAGGCAGCCGTCCAGGATGATCTCCTTCTCGTCCTGGGTCAGGCCCCGGACGTGGAGCAGCAGGTCATGGGTGCTGCCATCGCGGCAGATGACCTGGGCGGGGATGTCCTCTGCGCCGTTTTCGATGGCGGCCCGGATGCCGGGGACGAACACGCAGTCGCCGGGCTGATAGTCGAAGGGCGTGCCCTGGTCGATGGTGAAGGGCAGGATGCCCCAGTTGATGCAGTTGCTGCGATAGCGCTTGGTGGCGTATTCATAGCAGATGTTGGCGAAGCCGCCCAGCACCTTCTGGCAGGAGGCGGCCTGCTCCCGGGCGGAGCCGTCGCCGGGCTTGTTGGCGAACACGCAGGAGCCGAACTGGGTGTTCTTAGCCAGCGCCTGGGCGTCGCCCACCCGGCCCAGAACCTCCAGCAGACCGGCGGGGACGTCGCCCTGGCGGCGCTGGGCCTCCCGGGCGGCTACATCCTTGGCCCGGGGCACATACTCCGGCACCCGGCGGGACAGGGTGAACTCCGCCAGACGCAGGGGGTTGGAGCGATAGGAGGAGGTCTCGCCGGAGGGGATCAGCTCGTCGGTGGTGGTGACGGGATCGTGGATCACGGCGGCCAGCTCCACCAGCAGGTTCTCGGTGAGATTGTACATCTTGGGCCAGTCGGTGATGTTGGGGCCCATGACCAGCTCCACGCTGGGATCGGCCTTGCCGAAGCCGTAGTACAGGCGGTTGTCATACACTTCCTTGTCGAAGTGGTACTCGTGATGAATGGGGGTGTATTCCACGTCGGTGGCGGCGGTGATGCGTCCGCCGTTGGCGGCGGTGGCGGCGATGGACCGGGCGTCCATCAGGCACACGGCGGCAAACTGGCCCTCGCCGGGCTTGGAGCCCTCGCGGTTGGGGAAGTTGCGGGTGGTGTGCCGCAGGGACAGGCCGTTGTTGGCGGGCACGTCCCCTGCGCCGAAGCAGGGACCGCAGAAGCTGGGCTTGATGATGGCGCCGGAGGCCAGCAGGTCGGCGGTGGAGCCCACCTTCATCAGCTCCAGGGACACGGGCACGGAGGTGGGATACACGTCGAAGCTGAAGGCGCCGGAGCCGGTATAGTGGCCGCGGACGATGTCCGCCGCCTCGGTGATGTTGTCAAACAGACCGCCGGAACAGCCGGCGATGACGCCCTGGTCGGCCCAGACGGCGCCGTCGTGGATCTTGCCGGTGAGCTGGGGATTGGCCTTGGGGAAGCGGCGCTTGGCATCGGCCTCCACCTTCTGCAGCAGCTCCTCCGCGTTCTCCAGGAACTCGTGGATGGTCCAGGCGTTGGAGGGATGGAAGGGTAGGGCGATCATGGACTCCATCCTGCTCAGGTCGATGGTGATCATCTTGTCATAATAGGCGTCCTGGCCCGGGTGCAGGGGCTTGTAGTCCTCCGGCCGCTTGTGGGCCTCATAGAAGCCCTGGGTGACCTCGTCGGTCTCCCAGATGGAGGACAGACACGTGGTCTCCGTGGTCATCACGTCGATGCCATTGCGGAAGTCGATGGGCAGGCTCTTGATGCCGGGGCCGGCAAACTCCAGCACGCAGTTGTTCACAAAGCCGCTTTCAAAGGTGGCCTTCACCAGGGCGATGGCCACGTCGTGGGGGCCGATGCCCTGCCGGGGCTTGCCGGTGAGATACACCAGCACCACCTTGGGCATGGGGGTGTCCCAGGTGTTCTTCAGCAGCTGCTTGGCCAGCTCCGGGCCGCCCTCGCCCACAGCCATGGTGCCCAGGGCGCCATAGCGGGTGTGGGAGTCGGAGCCCAGGATCATGGAGCCGCACTTGGCCATCTGCTCCCGGGCGTAGGAGTGGATCACGCTCTGGTTGGCGGGGACGTAGATGCCGCCGTACTTCTTGGCGGCGGACAGGCCGAACATATGGTCGTCCTCATTGATGGTGCCGCCCACGGCGCACAGGCTGTTGTGACAGTTGGTCAGGGCATAGGGAATGGGAAATTCCTTCATGCCGGAGGCCCGTGCCTGCTGGATGATGCCCACATAGGTGATGTCGTGGGACACCATGGCGTCAAACCGGATGCGCAGCTGCATGGGATCCGGGGACTCGTTGTGGGCCTGCAGGATCTGCCAGGCCATGGTCCGGCGGCGGGCTTCCTCCTGGGCCGTGGCCGCAGTTTCCTGGGGAACGCCGTTTACCAGGTACATGCCGTGGTCGGTGAGCTGGATCATAATGGATATACCTCCTACACATTTCCTCTGCGGCGGGCGCAGAGTCCTTCTTTTTCTGGTCCATGTTAAATGTAGCACACCCGCCCGGGGTTGTGAATCGGTTTTCCGCAAAAATCCCGCCCGGGGCGCATTTTCTCCATTAAGCACATGAAAACACCGAATGGTTTGGTAAAAATGCGTTCGGTGCAGGGCAGACTTGCAAAATGTTTCGCCAGAATAGAATCTGTAGCCCGGTTTACAAAATCACAGGGCGGGCGTCCGGTTTCATACTGCAAAACCGGCAAGGGAAATTGCACAAATTTTCCGTCTCAAGGATAAACTTGCGACACCTGTGCGTATATGACAAACAAAAAGAGCAGGAATACACGATTCCACGCTTTAACTTGACAAAGGGATTGGCGTATGATAAGCTGATAGGAGTTTACAACACGTCAACTATATAAAGGAGGTCATTTGATATGCGTGTTCGCGATATGGAGATCGGTGAGGTGCAGGAGCGGTTTGCCAACCTGGTGTGGGACCATGAGCCCATCCCCTCCGGCCAGCTGGTGAAGCTGTGCGAGCAGGAGCTGAACTGGAAAAAACCCACCACCTACACGGTGCTGCGGAAGCTGTGCGAAAAGGGGCTGTTCCGGAATGAGGACGGCCTGGTGTCGGCGGTGCTGACCCGGGAGCAGTTTGCCTCCCGCCGCAGCGAGCAGTTTGTGGACAACGCCTTCCACGGCTCCCTGCCGGCCTTTGTGGCGGCCTTTACCGCCCAGAAGGGCCTGTCTGCCCAGGAGGCGGAGGAAATTCAGCAGATGATCGACAAATTCCGGAAGGAGGAGTGACCGTGCTGAGCCGGATCTTCCTGGCGGTGGCGGGCATGAGCGCCAACGCCGGACTTCTGGTGCTGGCCATCCTGGCGGTGCGGCTGGTGACCCGGCGGCGGATGCCCAAGTGGGGCAACTGCCTGCTGTGGGGGCTGGTGGCGGTGTGCCTGATGTGCCCGGTGCTGCCGGAAAGCGTTCTCAGCGTCCGGCCCCAGCCGGGGCAGGCGGCGCTTCCCGCCGCCGCGGCCATGGAGACGGCCTCCCCCGGAGCGGGGATTACCCTGACGGACCTGGCCTGGGTATGGCTGGTGGGCATGGCGGCGGTGCTGGGCTGGGCGGCGGCGAGCTATCTGCGGCTGCGGCGGCAGGTGGCGGCCTCCATCCGGGTGGGGAAGCAGGTTTATCTCTGCGACGACATCTCCTCCCCCTTTATCCTGGGCATTTTCCGGCCCCGGGTGTATCTGCCCTCGGGGCTGGAGGGGGAGACCCTGAAAAGCGTGCTGCGCCACGAGGGGGCCCATCTGCGCCGCCGGGACCACTGGTGGAAGCCGCTGGGTCATCTGCTGGTGGCGGTATACTGGTTCCACCCCCTGATCTGGGCGGCGTATGTCCTGCTGTGCCGGGACATTGAGCTGGCCTGCGACGAGCGGGTGGTGCGGGATATGAACCGGGCCCAGCGGGCCGCCTATTCCCAGGCCCTGCTGGACTGCGCCATGCCCCGGCGGCGCAGGCTGGTGCTGTGTCCCCTGGCCTTCGGCGAGGTGGGGGTCCGGGACCGGGTGAAGTCGGTGCTGCACTATCGCCGCCCCGGGGTGTGGCTGTCGGCGGCGGCGGTGCTGCTGTGCGCCGCGCTGGCCATGACCTTCCTCACGGAGCCAAAGCCCGCCCGGACCGGGGTATCCCCGGAGGCCGCCGGTCAGACAGACCCCGACCGTCTGCAGGAGGTCAGCTCCAAGGTCCTGATCGTCTCCTCCACCCTGGACCCCGCCGCCCAGCGGATCAGCTACACGGTGCAGCTGACGGAGGAGCCGGAGGACTGGATCGCCCAGAAGCAGTGGTACGGCGTGGCCAGCTACGCCGACGTGGAGATCTTCTATCCCGAGGCGGGGTCTTACTATCGGCAGACGGACGTGCCCCATCTGCGGTTTTATGAGTGGGGCCTTGCCGACCAACCCACGGACCTGGAATCCCAGCGTCCGGACACGGGCACCCGATACAATGACTACATCGTGGATTCCGTAACGGTGCTCAGCGTGGACGGGGTGCAGCACTCGACCTTCCGCCGGGTGGGCCAGTCCCTGCTGCTGGAGGAGGACCCGCGGTATTCCGGCGGCAGCGTGTCCTTCCACGCCTGGCTGCAATAACATCCATTACATAACGGAAATCAAAGAAGGGGGAAAGGCCGTATGTTTGCCAGACACGGCATTCAGAACGCCCTGCGCACCCGCAGGAGATCGGTGGCATTTCTGCTGCTGCTGACCCTGCTGGTGACGCTGCTGGGCACATCCCTGGGGCTGAGCTTCGCCCTGCAGGAGACCCTGCGCCAATGCCGGGAGAATTATTCCACCATCGGACTGGTGGAGTATTTGGGCCCGGGCTACCCCTCCACCGCCCGGGTGGTGGAGGACGCCGGAGAGGTTCTGACGGAGTTTGAAAGCAGGCTGGACCGGTCGGACCCGGCCCTGGTGGACTGGGAGCCCACCCGTATGGCCCTGGGCTATACCCCGGCGCTGGAGTCGCTGACGGACTACTCCGTGCTGGAAAACCGCTTTGCGCTGGTGATCCGGCTGACGGAGCAGGCCACCCGACGCATCAAGGGCCAGGACCCGGATTTCTATCCGCTCCTGGACCCGGACGGTCAACTGGTCTGGCAGTGGGGCACGGGTACCCCGGACCGGGAGGTGAAGCTGCCGTATTACTATGCCAACGTCGTCGAGACCCTGTTCAGCGGCGAGCGGCTGGCTGCAAATCAGCCGGTGCTGCTGGACGTGCAGGAGGGCAGCAGCGCCGACCTGAGCCAGGATTACAATATGCCCTCGGACACCATCTGGAAGGCCGGGCACTACTATCTGGTCCAGGGGGTATACACGGAAAACGAGCTGCTGGGCCCGTCCTATAAGCAGCTGTCCCCCGCCCCCTATCAGGTCAACGGTGTGTCCCTGAGTCAGGTCAGCGCCATCGACATCACCCGGCCCGACGGCTCCTGCGCCCAGCTGGACGGCAGCACCGATATCGAGGCCGTGGGCCAGACCTTCCAGGTCACCAGCCACAGCCTGACGGCTCAGGCCACGGACCGCCCGGCGGACCTGCTGCCCTTCCAGCAGGATGAGCTGACCCTGGTCCAGGGGGACTATTACGCCGCCGGCAGCAAGGGCTGCTTGATTTCCCAGACGCTGGCCGATGACCTGGGCCTGGACGTGGGCGGCAGCCTGCCCCTGTCCCTGGCCGCCCGGGAGGACACCCTGGTCCCCTACAGCTATTGGAACGGTCAGGGCTTCGATGCCCAGGACACCTATACCGTCAGCGGCATTTTCTCCGCCAACGAGGAATACGACTCCATGGTGTATATCCCGGTGCGGGACGACGTGGACATGACGGTGAACCACTGCTCCTATACCCTGGGGCAGCTGCAAATTCGGAACGGACAGGCCCAGGCGTATGTGGAGCGGCTGCAGCAGCAGCTGCCCGGCTCCGTCCAGATCACCGTATACGACCAGGGCTACACCGCCGTGTCCCAGTCTCTGGAGGATATGCTGCGGATGGTGCAGATCATCGCCGGGGTGTGCCTGGCGGTGGGTCTGGGCTTTTTGGTGCTGTTCGGCTATCTGCTGGTGTATCGCCAGCGGGGCGTGGGCCGCACCATGATCCGCGTGGGCGCTGCCCGGCGGAACGTGCATACCTATTTCCTGTTCTGCGCCGGAACGGTGGCCCTGCCTGCGGCGGTGCTGGGATGGATCCTCAGCCGGTGCGTGGGGCTGGGCGTTCTGAAGCTGCTGGAGCTGATGCTGGAAAACGGCGCGTCGGCGGAGCTGTATTTCAGCAACACCGCCCTGGCCATGCAGCGCACGGCCACGGAGTATCTGGCAGCCCCGGGCTGGGGGATCCTGGCTCTGATCGCCCTGGCCACCCTGGTCCTGGCGCTGGTCTCCTGCCTGGTGTTCAGCGTGGTCAGCCTGGAGCGGCGGCATAAGCGCCGCCGGGTCCGCTATACCGCCCAGGGCGCCCGCTCCCGGAGTCTGAAGGGCGGAGCCCTGACCTATGCCCAGCTTTCGGCCCGGCGAGGGGGCTTCCGGTCCCTGGTGCCGGTGCTGGCGGGCATCTGCGCGGCGGTGCTGTTCTGCCAGCTGACGGGCACCGTCACCCGCTATGACCATCAGCTGATGAAGCTGCGCTCGGACAGCTCCGTCCGGGGCTTCCTGACGGATATCCGCGGCCAGTCCACCAGCGGGCTGGCCCTGGGCGACGGCGTGGTGGAGGGGATCAGCCAGATCCCCGGCGTGGCCGATGTGACCTATCTGACCACCGCGCCCTACTATTTCAACGGCTTCTACCGGGACGGCAAGTTCGCCGGAGGTCCCGGCCAGCGGGAGCAGCCCATCGGCTCCTTTGCCGCCGAGCGATATGAGGACGAGCTGCGGTCCGGGCCCAAGCTGGTGTTTACCAACAGCCTGAAAGGCGCGCCGGAGTTCCTGTCCCGCACCTCGGTGGAGGTGGAGTGGCTGGAGGGCTATGACGAGGGCTTCCTGGCCGCCGACCCCACGCTGGAGATCGACCCCAACACCGGTCACATCGTGAAGGATATGCCGCCGGAGAACCGCTGCCTGATCCCCACGGACATGATGGACGAGTACGGCATCCGGCTGGGCGACTGGATCTGGTTGGAGGCTATCACCTATCCCTACACGAACTCCAACGACACCCAGATCATCCAGGTGGCCTTCCGGGTGGTGGGAGCCTTTGTGCAGACGGGCCGGGCCAACAACATCTATGCGAACCTGGATATGCCCAAGTATTTCCTGGACCTGTCCATGGCCTCCGTTTATGAATGGAGCACCCAGGATCTGCCGGGCGGGACCATCCTCACCCGGGGCGGCATTTGTATGCGGCAGGCGTACAGCGGGGCCACGTTCTCCATCCCTAGCTGCACGGACCTGACCTCCGTGAAGCAGGCCCTGCACGACATGGGCCTGTCGGAGGTGGGGCGGATCAGCAGCATCCGCAACTTCGTCATCATCAACGACGCGGCGTACCTGACCACGGAGCGGGCCGCCGCCCAGCGCCTGTGGTATATGCAGCACCTGTTCCCGGTGGTGTACGCCATCGCCCTGGGCCTGGCATACCTGATCGCGTTCCTACAGGTGCAGTCCCGGCGGAAGGAGCTGCGCACCATGCGCAGCGTAGGCGCGGACAGCCGCACCGCCTATTGGAGCCTGTATTGGGAGCAGCTGATGCTGGCGGCCCTGGGGGCCGTGCTGGGGGCGGGCCTGTGCCTGGCTCTGGGCTGGGGCACCGCCCTGGGCCTGGGCCTTACTGCCGCCTTCGCCGTGCTGTGGCTGCTGGGAGCCCATGTGGCTCTGCGCAGGGCCAACAGCCGCCATATTCTGAAAAACCGCAGGGAGGTTGAATGATATGTCCATTCTGGAACTGAAAGATGTCTGCTATAGCTACAGTGCGGAAAAGCCGGTGCTGCGGGGCATGAACTGCACCTTTGAATGCGGCACGCTGTACGCCCTGGTGGGCAAATCCGGCGCGGGCAAGAGCACGCTGCTGAGTCTGATGGCGGGACTGGACCTGCCGGAAAGCGGCCAGGTGCTGTTTGACGGCACCCCCACCGGGGACATGGACCTGGACGAATACCGCCGCCGGAAGGCCGCGGTGATCTATCAGGACTTCGCCCTGTTCCCCATGCTGACGGCCCTGGAGAACATCGAGTACCCCATGGAGCTGTGCCATGTGGACGCCAAGGAGGCCCGGCAGCAGGCGCTGGCGCTGGCCCGGCGGGTGTCCCTGCCGGAGGAGCTGCTGGACCGCTATCCCACCCACATCAGCGGCGGCGAGCAGCAGCGTGTGGCCATCGCCCGGGGCCTGACCATGGACCGGCGGCTGCTGCTGGCAGACGAGCCCACCGGCAACTTAGACAGCGAGAACAGCGACAACATCATCGACCTGCTGTTGAAGCTGGCCCATGACGAAAACCGCTGCGTCATCGTGGTGACCCACGACCTGTCCGTAATGGACCGGGCCGACGTGGTGTACCGCATCAACGATGGCCTGCTGGAGCGCCGGTAACGGAAAAAACGCAGATAATAAGAGGGAGAGGCTCCGGCCTCTCCCTCTTGCGGTTGGGTTATTGTTTTTTCTTCTGGCGGGACTCGATCTTCTTTCCCGCCCACTGGGCCAGCTTCAGGCAGGCGGCGGTGGCCGCCGTCAGCAGTGCGCCGCCCAGGGCCAGCTGCTTTTTCATGTTCATGGCTGGATCAATACGCCAGTTTCTCAGTGAGGTACGCCTTCAGCTCGCTGATGGGAATGCGCACCTGCTCCATGGTGTCCCGCTCCCGGACGGTGACGCAGTGGTCGCCGGGATTCTCGCCGTCGCCCACGGTGTCAAAGTCCACGGTGATGCAGAAGGGGGTGCCGATCTCGTCCTCCCGGCGATAGCGCTTGCCGATGGAGCCGGTCTCGTCAAAGTCCAGCATAAAGTCCTTGCACAGGTCGTTATAGATCTCCATGGCCGGCTCCGACAGCTTCTTGCTCAGGGGCAGGATGGCCGCCTTATAGGGGGCCAGAGCCGGGTGCAGGTGCAGCACCACCCGAACGTCGTCCTTGCCGTTCTTGTCCTGACCCACTACCTCCTCGTCATAGGCGTCGCACAGCACCGCCAGGACGCTGCGCTCCACGCCCAGGGACGGCTCCACCACATAGGGGATGTACCGCTGGTTGGTCTCGGGGTCGAAATAGGTCAGGTCCTTGCCGGAGGTGTTCTGGTGCTGGGTCAGGTCATAGTCGGTGCGGTCCGCCACGCCCCACAGCTCGCCCCAGCCGAAGGGGAACAGGAACTCAAAGTCCGTGGTGGCCTTGGAATAGAAGCACAGCTCCTCGGGGTCGTGGTCCCGCAGGCGCAGGTTCTCGTCCTTCAGACCGATGGAAAGCAGCCAGTTGTGGCAGAAGGTCCGCCAATACTGGAACCACTCCAGATCGGTGCCGGGCTTGCAGAAGAACTCCAGCTCCATCTGTTCAAACTCCCGGACCCGGAAGATGAAGTTGCCGGGGGTGATCTCGTTGCGGAAGGACTTGCCGATCTGGCACACGCCGAAGGGCAGCTTGCGGCGGGTGGTGCGCTGGGTGTTGACGAAGTTGGTGAAGATGCCCTGGGCGGTCTCAGGACGGAGATACACGGTGTTCTTGGCGTCCTCGGTGACTCCCTGGAAGGTCTTGAACATCAGGTTGAACTGGCGGATATCGGTGAAATTATGCTTGCCGCAGGAGGGGCAGGGGATGTTGTGCTCCTCGATGAAGTCCTTCATCTCCTGCTGGGTGAAGGCGTCGATGGGCTTGGGCAGCTCCACGCTCTCCTGCTGGCACCAGTCCTCGATGAGCTTGTCGGCCCGGAAGCGCTCCTTGCACTCCCGGCAGTCCATCAGAGGATCGGAGAAGCCGGACAGATGGCCGCTGGCCACCCAGGTCTGGGGGTTCATGAGGATGGCGGCATCCTGCCCCACGTTGTAGGGATTCTCCTGGACAAACTTCTTCCACCAGGCCCGTTTCACGTTATTTTTCAGCTCCACGCCCAGGGGGCCGTAGTCCCAGGTGTTGGCCAGGCCACCGTAGATCTCGGAGCCGGCGAAGATGAAGCCCCGGTTTTTGCACAGGGCCACGATCTTGTCCATGGTCTTTTCCGTGTTTTTCATGTGTCAAATCTCCTTTATGTGATGTTTTTGGATGCAAAATAAAAGCCGCCCCGAGCCATAACAGCTCAGGGCGAACGAAATAACGTCCGTGGTTCCACCTGAATTTGGATATATCCACACTCTTGCGCCGGTAACGGGGCGTCCGGCGGGCATTTCCTCCCGCGGCTCCGGGCTGCCGCACCCATCATCGCCTGTAACAGCATGAGGATACCATGTTTTTCCCGCCGCGTCAAGGAAAATTTGCGGCCTATTCCAGGGACATGATATACACCTGGCAGGGGTTCCATTCGTCCCACAGGGTGGGGAACACCTCAAACTCCCGGAAGCCCAGGGCCAGATAGAACTGGTTGGTCCGGTCGTACTCCTCGTATTTCCCCATCTGCACGGTTTTCACCTGCATAAAGGCGTACCCGGCCCCGGCGGCGGCCTCCCTGGCCTGCCGGAACAGCTGGCGGCCTATGCCTCGGCGGTGATACTCCTTCCGAATGCCCATGACGTACAGCTCCACGGTGGCGTTTCCCGTTTCCTTCAGACACAGAAAACCCACCGGCCTGTTCCGGTCATAGGCGCAGAAGAATATCCTGCCTGCACTTTCCCGGATATACTCCTCCCGGGCCTCCGGAATGCCGAACCACTCCGGCAGCGCCTCCAGAATCAGGCGCGTTACGGCCTGTTTTTCCGCCGCATCGGTAAGCTGTCTGATCTCCATAATTCCCCTCCGTCACATGGGAGACGTGACCCACAGGTATCCCAGCACGGCTATGCTGACGGCCATAACGGCCAGCGCTCCGCCGCCCAGGGCCTTGCGCCCGGACCGGAAGGCAATGACCGCAAGGCCGGTCAGGGCCAGACAGGCAAGCAGTAAAATAAAGGTGAATCCCATGGCGACCTCCTTAAAAACACATTGGAATGCCCTGTATTCTATCACAGAACCGGATCATCCACAAGCCTCCGCATGAAAATTTGCGGATTATTCCGCCGGGTCCGCAGTTTCTATGTATAGCTCCTCCGCATCCTCCAGCGCGCGGCGAAGAACGCTTGCATAGGGGATAGCCAGGGGAATCTGCTCCAAGGGGTCGATCACATCGTCCACAGCTCCGCACAACAGGGCATACATTTTCTGATAGTCCGCCATTTCGCACCTCCAAATCGTCTATGCATAGCCTATAGTAGCACGCGTAGCCTATTTTGGCAAGCCCTTTCGGATATGCTATAGGAAAAAGTCCGGGAGGTGCAGCATGAAAACCAACGAGGCGGTCCGGGACCGCATTCTTCGTCTTTGCCAGGAGCATGACATGACCATCAACCGGCTGGCCACGGTCAGCGCACTGCCGCCGTCCAGCATCAAGAACATCCTGTATGGGAAAAGCCGGAACCCGAAGCTGCTGACCATCAAGCTCATCTGCGACGGCCTGGGGATCACCCTGGGGCAGTTTTTCACCGCCCCGGAGTTTGACAACCTGGAGCAGGAGCTGGAATAAAATAAAAAGAATGTCCCCGACGGCCCGCGTCAACCCCGGCGGGTTCGGGCGGGGCACACGGGCCCTGTAGGCCCTCTCAGTCACCTTCGGTGACAGCTCTCCCAAAGGGAGAGCCAAGTCCGTAGGGCCCGCTGCCCTCAGCGGGCCACGCCCCCGGAAATAAAAAAGGACGTCCGGCGGGACGTCCTTTGGCTTGGTTTCATCAACCGATCTGATTCAGCTTCAGAGTCAGAGCGCTCTTCTTGTGGGCTGCATTGTTCTTGTGCATCAGACCCTTGGCAGCGGCCTTGTCGATGGACTTCACTGCGACCTTGTAAGCGCCCTCGGCCTCGGTGCGATTGCCTTCCACGGCAGCAGCCTCGAACTTCTTGATAGCAGTCTTCAGCGCAGACTTGTTGGCCTTGTTGCGAGCGTTACGAACCTCGGCGATCAGCACGCGCTTCTTAGCAGACTTGATATTCGGCAAACCAAACACCTCCCCGGCGATAAATTTTCTTGCACGGGCACTTAAATACCCAGGCAGGATAGTATTTTATCACCTTTGCCAGAAAATTGCAAGCACTTTTTGAAATTTATCTGTAGTTTTTCGTATAATTTCTTCTCTCCCGGGGAAACTGGGCTATAGCCACAATATTTGGTGTTTTCTGGGGGGCGATGACCATAGATATGAGCATGACACGAACGGACCTGGCGCTGGAATCCGTCCAGGCCGCTGCAAAGGCGGCCCGGGAGGATGCGGTTCCCGGGGTCCGCAGCCAGGAGAACCGGCGGGAAGGCTATGCCATAACACACATCCGGATCGACAGCGACGTCGGGGCCCAGGCGCTGGGGAAGCCTGTGGGCCGATATGTCACCGTGGACCTGGAGCCGTATTTCCGCCGGGAGGAGGACTATTTTGACCGGGGCGTCCGGTGTCTGGCGCAGGAGCTGCGGGGGATGCTGCCGGAGGGACCGGTGCTGGCGGCGGGCCTGGGGAACCGGGCCATGACCTGCGACGCCGTGGGCCCGGCGGTGGTGGACAATCTGTTGGTGACCCGCCACATGATCCGGGCCATGCCCCGGCAGTTCGCGGATTTCCGCCCGGTGGCGGCAGTGTGCCCCGGGGTGCTGGCCCGGACGGGACTGGAGGCTCTGGAGCTGGTGCGGGGAGCCGTGGAGCGGGTGCGCCCGGCGGCGGTGATCGCCGTGGACGCCCTGGCCGCCCGGGACAGCGCCCGCCTGTGCGCCACGGTGCAGCTGTCAGATACCGGGCTGGTGCCCGGCTCCGGCGTGGGCAACCGCCGCAGCGCCCTGGACCGGGGCACCCTGGGGGTGCCGGTGATCGCCGTGGGCATCCCCACGGTGGTGGACGCCGACCCCCGGGCGGGGCTGTTCCTGACCCCCCGGGACATCGACCAGCGGATCCGGGAGCTGGGCCGCCTGCTGGGTTACGGCATCACCCTGGCCCTGCAGCCGTCCCTGACGGCGGCGGACGTCACCGCTCTGCTGGGGTAGGGGAGGGCAGCTCCGGGCCCAGGTCCGTCATGCTTTTCAGGCTGATGCCCAGGGTGGACATGTTGTGCAGCAGGGCGGAGGTGGTGGGCGGCAGAAGGCCCGCCACGCCCAGCAGGATCAGCGACAGGTTGAAGCCCACGATGAACCGGTAGTTCCGGTGGATCCGGGCCATCAGGGCCTGACTCAGCCGGCGCAGGGTCACCAGCTCAAACAGATCCTCCGAGGCGATGGTGATGTCGGCGATCTCCCGGGCAATGGCCGCGCCGGTGGAGATGGCCACGCCTGCGTCGGCCTCGGACAGGGCAGGGGAGTCGTTGACCCCGTCGCCCACCATGATGACGGTGCGTCCGGCGGCCTTCTCACTGCGGATGAAGGCGGCCTTGTCCTCCGGCAGTACCTCGGCATACACGGCGTCCACCCCCACCTCCCGGGCCACGGCCTGGGCGGTCTGGCGGTTGTCGCCGGTCATCATCACCACCTTGCCAATGCCGCAGGCGTGAAGGGCAGCCACGGCGTCCCGGGCCTCCCGGCGCAGGGGATCGTGGATGCAGATCACGGCGGCCAGCTCCCCGGCGATGCACAGGTACAGGTGGGAATAGGCGGGGGAGAGGGTCCGGAACTTCTCGTTCTCCCCCTCCGGCACCCGGCAGCCCTCGTCCTCGAACACGAAGTGGGCGCTGCCGATGAGGACCTTTTCCCCCTCCACCATGCTGGAGATGCCGTGGGCCACCACATACTGCACTTGGGAGTGGTACTCCTCGTGGGACAGGCCCCGGGTCCGGGCCTCCTCCACCACGGCGTTAGCCATGGAGTGGGGATAGTGCTCCTCCAGGCAGGCGGCCAGCCGCAGCATTTCCTGGGGGTCACGGCCGCCGAAGGGCACGATCTCCGCCACCCTGGGGGTGGCATAGGTCAGGGTGCCGGTCTTGTCGAAAACGATGGTGTCCGCCTGGGCCACGGCCTCCATGAACCGCCCGCCCTTGACGGAGATATGGTGCCCGCTGCACTCCCGCATGGCGGAGAGCACCGCAATGGGAATGGCCAGCTTCAGGGCGCAGGAGAAGTCCACCATCAGCACCGACAGGGTCTTGGTGACATTCCGGGTCAGCAGATACGTCAGCGCCGTGCCGCCCAGGGTATAGGGCACCAGGCGGTCCGCCAGCCGGGAGGCCCGGTCCTCGGCGGTGGATTTCAGCTTTTCGGACTCCTCGATCATGCGGACGATGCGGTCATACCGCCCGCCGCCGGAGGCCTTTTCCACGCAGACCACGCACTGGCCCTCCTCCACCACGGTCCCGGCGTATACATAGCTGCCGGGCCGCTTGGCCACGGGCATGGACTCGCCGGTCATGGAGGACTGGTTCACCATGGCCTCGCCATCGGACACCCGGCCGTCCAGGGGGATCACGCTGCCGGTGCGGATGACGATGCGGTCCCCGGCCCGGACGGCGTCGATGGGGGTCAGCACCTCGGTGCCGCCGGCCTGGAGCCAGACCTGGTCCGCGTGCAGGGACATGGCCCCGGCCAGATCGGCCACGGACTTCTTGTGGGTCCACTCCTCCAGGATCTCCCCCAGCCGCAGCATGAACATCACGGACCCGGCGGTGGCGAAATCGCCCCGGGCCATGGACACGGTGACGGCGGTGGCGTCCAGCACGGCCACGGACAGGCGGCCATGCCACAGGGCCGAAAGCCCCTCCCGGATGTACTTCACCGACCGGATGACGGCCAGCGCCGTGGTCACCGGCGCCGGAAGGAACAGCCGGGAGATGATCCGGCGGGCCACGGTCATGGTGAGCTTGTCCTCAAACTCCCGGTTCAGGGCCCGGGAGGTGTGCTCCGGCACCAAGTCCATGGCCTCCGCCCGGGGGAAGGAAAAGGCGGCCAGGGCGGCGATGACGTCCCCCCGGCCGCAGGCGAAGCAGACCACCGCGTCCCGGGTCCGGTCATAGACCTTCACCTCCGTGACGCCGTCCACCGCCCGCAGATAGTATTCCAGAACGTCCGCCTGGCGCAGGGTCATGGCGGGGCAGTGCAGGCGGACCCGCAGCCGTCCGGCGGACTCATGGAGAATGCTGCACTTCATGGCTTATTCCGCCTCGGAAGCATCCTCGATCACGGCGTCGGCCTCCTGCTGGGCCCGCTGCTGGTTGATGGACTTGGCGTCGGCATAGATATCCTCCGCGTTCTCCCGGACGGTGGTGACGGCCTCCATGACGCTGTCCTTGGCCCGCAGCACGGCGGCGGTGGTGTGGGTATAGACCTTCTTGGCGTCCTTGCTGGACAGGACCTTGATGCCGGCGGTGCCGAACAG
>ERZ773260.1888-NODE-1888-length-25614-cov-2.979420_pt1 | contig 25614 bp, 21 predicted proteins | sample MGYA00511387_ERZ773260 | MGnify/ENA primary metagenome ERZ773260 (study PRJEB29015, sample SAMEA2737745) | human gut metagenome | biome: human gut; feature: human-associated habitat; material: faeces | place: China | collected 2012 ... | reverse complement strand
TCTTTATTTTATTGCGTTGGATTTTCCAACGTAGGATACCATCCGATGTGATACTCCGCCAGCTGGCGGCGAAGGATCGCCGGGTCCGTCCGCCGTCCGATCAGCAGATTGTCCAACAGCGTTCCGTTCAGCCGGATATACTGCTGCTCCAGCTCCTCCTCCCGCAGGGCCTCCAGGCTCAGCAGGGACGCCGCATAGCGCAGCACGACCATCTCGCTTTCCTGCAGGCTGGATTCCGCGCACTGTACGCCCAAAAACAGCTTCGGCCCGGCAGCGTCCGTTTCTGCCGGCAGAATATAAAATGATAAGATCGTTTTTCTGGTTTTCTCGCTTTGTACGCCTTCTTTCAGCTGTTCGTCCAAAAGCGGGAACCGTTCGCTTCCATAGCACATCCGCCAGGCGGCATCCCATAAGGCGACCGTGCGGCACAGCCGTTTTTCCAGCGCACTGCAGATCCCGCGGATGCCGTCATGGATCCCGGCCTGCAGCAGCTCGTTGTGCAGATGCGTCACTATGCGCAGTTCAAACAGTCTGCTGTCTTTCAGGAGGTCATAGGCCGCCTCCATGCAGACGCTGTACGGCATATCTTCCGGCATCTCCAGCAGCGGGAACCCAAGCTGGTCCGCCCGCGTTATCATTTCCCGCGGCACCACGGGCATATATTTTCCGGGTTTCAGAACCAGCGCAGTGATCCTTCTTTTTACAAGCGCGCCGATCAACTCCGCCCCCTGCGCTCCGTCGCCGCCGAAGGCATAGCCGGCAGAAAACAGGATCTCACCGCCCCGCATCCAGCGGAATGTGTCAGGCACTTCAATAATATTTGTCTCACGGACCTCTTTATCAAGCCCTGCCTCCCCAGCGAGGAGCCTTGCCTTCCCCAGCGGCGTTTTTTCCATCACGTGCCGCAGCGTTACGATTTCTGTCATGCCATTCCTCCGCACGCATTTGATGCTCTGATTATAACCGGAACCCCCCGCCTCGTCAACGAACATCCCGCGGCCGCCGCAAATAAAGATCCCGCCCCGGTTTTTCGGGGCGGGATCCTGCGTTATCGGTTCATCATCCCGCAGAAGCGCATGAGGATCACGGCGACCTCGGCGCGCGTGGCGTTTGCCTGCGGGCGGAGCTGCCCGTTGGAGCCCTGAATCAGGCCCTGACCGACAACCCACTGCATGGCCGACACGGCCCACGCACTGACAGAGGATGCGTCCGTAAACTGAGACAGATTCTCAGCGAGCGTAACTGCTTCCAGACCGTTCTTCACGGCATAGCGGAACAGCATCGTAACGAGCTGCTCGCGCGTGACGGGCGCTTCTGGATTCGTGCCGTCAGAAACGGAGGCCGTCTTGGCCCAAGCCATGCCTGCTGCATACCACGGAGTGCCCACGGTGTTTTGGCCTGACATGCGGGCGAGGATGGTCATGACCATGCCACGCGTGGTGTCCGCGTTCGGAGAAAATTTATTGCCGCCCGTGCCGTTCATCAGACCGTTTTTCACCGCGTATTCCGCCGCCTCTGCATACCAGCTTGCCGCAGGAACGTCGGAAAACTGCGGTGTCTGCGTCGTTTCCGCGGGGCCGCAGTGCTCGGGCTGCCGCCGGGCGCGACAGGCGTCACGGGGTCCGACGGCGTTACAGGATCAGCCGGTGCGGTGCCCTCCTGCACGGTATAGACGCCGCCCGCACGGACAGGGAACGAAACTTTGCCGTCTCGCAGCGTCGAAGCAATGACAGTTCCACCAAATGTGACATAGCACGCGGAGAACGGGCAGGCGACAGTCAGCGTGGGCTGGAGCGTTTCAAAGCTCTCGCTGTCGCTGTCAGCGACGGTGACGAGGATCTTTCCAGCCTGGGAATCATCGATCTGGATACCGGTATTCAGGCCGCTCGCCGCAAGGCAGCCTACGCTCAGCGCGAGCAGCAGTGCGGCTGCGAGCAGGAACGCGCAAAACTTTTTCATTTCACTTCCTCCTTGGGATGCAGTGTCCACGTGCCGATCAGCTGGTCGTCTTCATTGACCACATCCACGTCGACAATATCGCTGACGCCGGAGATGACCAGCTGATCGGACATAGAGCTGATGATCTCGGCATACTGTCCAGCCTGCACGAACAACGTTCCGTCCGGCAGGCGGCATGGATTTGTAATCACAATGGCACCGTTGCTGGTCTTGAGCTGCACAGGCCGATACTTGAGCAGAGCGTCGTTTTCGCTGTCGTTATAAGCGTTTCGATAGAAATAGAACTTCCCGCTGACACGGACATCGAAGTCCAGCGCATTGGAATCATCATGGATAAACGTGTTGTCATAGAAACGGAACATGTAGGGACTGAACATGTCGCCGGACATGGGGAGCGACTCGATCAGGATCGCAGTGCCGCAGTGCGCGAAGGTGTTCTCCGTGCCTGAATAGCTGCCATACAGTCCGATGGTTTTCTCCTTGCAGTCGTAGTATAGTCCAACCCCGCAGTTGCGGAACGTGCAGCGATCGGGCGGAGAGAAATAGCTGCTTTCCATCGAAACAGCACCATAGCCGAAGCCGCTGAACCAGCAGTCGCTCATTTTGCCGAGATCTGCGAGCCTCGGCGGGATCCAGCGGTTCTCATCCTCAGACGCGGGATACGAGGTGCTGAGCAGCGCGCAGGTCTTATCATTGTAGCGCAGAAGCTTTGATGGATCTGCGGCATACTTCGGATCAAACGCGATCCCGCTGAGATGGAACAGCGATGCACCATTGAGATACAGGCCGCACATTTGGGTCTGCGGCGCTCCATCTTGATCGACGCTTCCGTTCAGGCACAGCAGCATCGAACTCGGATAATCGGCAGCGACAATGATCGGCTCGTTGTAGGTGACGGCGGGCAGATCCAAAACGATGCTGTAATCTCCGGTAAAGGAATTTGCGGTAGAACGTCGATATGCCGTATACGCCTCCGGATCGGTTTTCTGCAAGAAGTCGAGCAGATTCGCCGTTGAGGAAAGCACTTCGTTGAGCTTGGTCGCGCTCATATTTTTATCAACTTTAAAATGCGCTTCGCCGCTGCGCGTGTAATGCGCGCCGTTGCTGACGGTATAGGTCTGTTCTCCCAGACCGTATGCGGTCAGGTCCAGCGTGAATTTCAGTTCCAGCCGTGCGCTGAAGAACTTGCCCGCGTCCGCATGGAGATGGACGCGCGGAATGCTCCTGCCGCGGAGCTCCAGATTCGGCATCTGCTCCATTGTGATGTTCGCTGCTTCGTCTGCGCCCGGTACGGAAGAGACGCCACTGGCGTCCATGTTGGAAATGCTGGTCAGCGTGAAGGAAACATCCTTCACGCAGTCATACAGCCACGCCGGGGCCTCCGCGCGCTCGCTCATGTCGCTGTTTGCAAAGATCGCGAGGAGCGCATCCTGATCAAAGTCACACGGCATCTCCGCGGTATCAGACGAGCCGAACGTGGAGCCGCTGCCATACTGGATCATGGTCTCGCCGCCAAAGTCCGTTTTCCCAAGGCCGAAGGTGTATTCCACGCCTTGAATGGTGACGACCGGAAGCGGCATCGGGTCATAGAGACTGGAGTGCGAGCTGAAGCTGATCCCGAACCCTGAGCCGTTCTTGAAGTCCAGACGGAACTGATACTGATTGTAACTGGTGATCATCGGGACGAACTTTACATAGTTTGCAGTTTCGTTCGGCGTAAACGTCACGCCATAGAGCGCCGGGTATGTATCGGTGTCCAGCAGATTGGTGATTTCAAACTCCATGCCGCCGTCCATGCCGGAGGCATAGATGCCTTTGATCTCGTCGGCGTCGCAGGTCCAATGCAGATAGAGCTCCGGCGTGGTGCCCTGATCAAAGCTCTGCTCCATGGTGCCCACCAGAGACGCCGCGGACCAACTGGTGTCTCGATAGACGCCCAATACCGGGAGTCCCAGTTTGAAGGCCATCCGGTAGCTCTTTCCGCCCGGAGCTTCGTAGACGATCGCGTCCTCGGTGACGCCCTTCTTGTACTCTACGGAAAAGCTCAGTCCGTTCTCCTGCTGTTCAAATACAATGCTTCCTTTCTCACTTTTGAGCTGCGAGCCCGTCAGCACGGGGTCGGACGTATCGCCCGAGCCAAAGCAGATGTCCGCGCACAAGGTGTCGCCGTAATTCAGCGTATCCGGCGGGTATTCCCAGATACTTCCGCCCCAGTCGCGCAGATACAGGTGCGGAGTGGTATTTCTCCAGTTGAAGCCGACCCAGTATTCCGAGCTGCTCTGGCTGCTATCCCGGTCCGCCGTATAGGTGACACGCAGATTCAGCCAGCCGGAGGTGCCACGTCCTTGTTCAGGTGAATTTTCCACGCTTCTGATGTGTCCTCCGGCGCCTCGGCCGTAAGCAGATTTTGACCCTGCTCGACGGATACGTCGGTGATGTGCACCGCGTCTTTTCCCCGCAGGTAGACCGTGTCCGGAAGCGACGCCATGTCAGTGTCGTTCCAGATGTAGCTGTCTTTTGAATAAGCCTCCGTTTTGAACAGCCCAATGAACGGGAGCGCGCCGGTCACGGACAGCTCTGCAACAGTCTGATTGGTCCCATCGCCCACATACCGGATCTTCCCGCCGCCAAAATCACTGATCCGAAGATTACAGACGCAGTCCCGATATTTCGACGGAATGGTCACATCTTCTGCCGCGGCAATATCGATCTTCCCGCTGGTCGCAAGTCTGCTTCGGGGAATCGGATCGTCTCCATAGAAAAAGATGACCATCTGGTTGTTGTCAACCACCAGACAATTCGTCTCATCGCCGCTGGACAGCGCGACATCGTCAAATGGCTTCTGCGCATTCCGGTTATAATACCGTGCAGTCAGCAGCGGTGCTTCTGCTCCCGCGTTCGCATTGCCCGCTGCGGCGGCCGGCAGCACCAGCACGCACAGCACCAGAAGCAGCGTCAAGAGCTTGCTTGCGACTCGTTTCATGATCGTCCTCCCCTGCAAAGAGAAAAACTGTTTCCCAGTGTTTTCATCTTCTGCTAATATTTATTTTAATATTAGCATAACCACCCGTGGTTTTCAACCGAACGCCCCGGAAAACTCGTCTATTTTCAGCATAGTCCCCTTCCCATAACAAATGTCCCCCAGCGTCCCCGCTGTATGTCAAAGGACCGGAGCACACAGGTTTTGATATGCTCCCCTATACAGCGAACAGTGAAATATAACACTGAAAGCTATATAGGGAGCATTCTTGTATGAGAGGAAAAATATCACCAGCAATCAAGCAAAAGGCAGTAATGGAGATAGAATCCGGAAGATTGTCCCAAGGTGAAGTAGCAAGACGACTACGTCTAGCCGGAGAAACCGTCCGTAGTTGGCTGACAGCGTACAGAGGTGTGGGCAATGCCAGTCTAGAGTGTGGCAGCAAAAATCGTATATATACCGTACAAACGAAGCAACAAGCAGTAGAAGCCTATCTAACAGTTCAATACAGCTTACAGAAAATATGCGAGATATTCAAAATTCGTAGCAAAACGCAGCTGTTGAATTGGCTAAAGGTGTATAATAGCGGCAGAGACTTCAAAAGAATGTCAGGAGGCAGCCGTACGAAAAGTACGCACAAGGCCACACAAGAGGAGCGCGTTCAGATTGCCAAGGATTGCGTTGTAGCCGAGAACAACTATGGAGAAATAGCTAAGAAGTATGGCGTAAGCTACCAGCAGACTCGCGCATGGACGCTGAAATACAAGGAACTGGGCGAGGTCGGACTGGAGGACCGCCGCGGCAAACGCAAGTATGAGCAGGAACCACGGACAGAGTTAGAGCAGGCACAAATCGGAATCGCACAGTTGAAACGCCAGTTACATACGGCAGAAATGGAGAACCAGCAGATTGCAGAAAAGGTGGAGCATATACAATATGCAGCATCCAGACAAAGGTTACCGCCGTATTCGGGATGACTTAGAACACCACTTCGGTATGGATGTAAACGACAAGCGCGTTCTGCGGATCTGCCAAGCAAAGAAGATCAAGTCGGCCATTAAGTACAGCAACCACAGCTGTACCCATAACGCTTCCAATCCGCAGTATGTGGCTGAAAATGTACTCAAGTGTGATTTTCATGCACCAAGGCCAAATGTGAAATGGCTTACCGATGTTACAGAGTTCAAATGGTATGAAGGTGTTGCAGTCCACAAAATCTATCTGAGTGCAATCCTCGATCTGTATGACAGACGTATCGTTTCATATGTTATTGGTGACCGCAACGACAACCCGATTGTGTTCAACACATTCAAAGCTGCTGTGAAGGCCAATCCAGACGCACACCACTGTTTCACAGTGACCGTGGTTTCCAGTACACCAACCGAGCCTTTCACCAGATGCCGGAAGATGCCGGTATGATGCGGAGGATGTCACGTGTAGCCCGCTGTATTGACAATGGCCCGATGGAAGCTCGTGGAAGGGGTCTTGACTGCTTTCAACCCCAGCCACGGCAGCCTGTCTTGCGTCGAAACAAACTGCGGTGTGATCCGCGTTGCTGGTTATTCAGTTGTTTGGGATTGTGATCCCACCTCCATATTTCCCCTAAAGAGCACCAAAAGGAGCGCTGCGGCCATTCTCGGTCGCAGCGCTCCTTCATTACTTTTCATGGTGCGCTTCGGAATATTCTGTTGTCGGTAGGATTTCCTACTATGTTTCACATGATAACATCGGAACAAACGTTTGTCAACAACCTTTCGCAGAAAATTTTTCTTCGTATGTGTTCGGCTGTGGTTGCCTCTCTTGCGGGTGCTCAATTCTTCCGCTCCACGCTTTTGGTAGTCCTCAAACCATTGCTTCAGCATACGGTATTGAATGCCAGTTTCCCTCGCCAGATCAGCTACAGAAATGCCATCCTCAAAGTGTCTTTTTATGACTTGCAGTTTATACTCCGCTGAATGGTACCGTGTGTTCTTTAGTGATTCTTTGCCATTTTCACGGTAGTCTTTCAGTATGTAACATTCCGGAAAAGGTGATTGTGTTAGTGGATCGCGGATATGAATCCTTCAATAAGATCACCCACTTACAGGAAAAAGAGTGGAATTTTATCATCCGAGCAAAAGAATCCCACGGCATGATTTCGAAGTTTCAGCTGCCAGATAGTGAAGAATTCGATGTCGATACAACATTGACTCTAATGCATCGGCAAGCGAAAGAGACATTAGCACTGTTATCTGCTTATCCGGAAAGATACCGTTGGATCCAGCCGCATACTACATTTGACTACATTGCGCCCATAGCTCTCAATATGTATGATCTGCACTTCCGCGTTGTCCGCTTTCGAATTTCTGACGGATGCTACGAAACCGCCTATACGAATCTTGGTCCAGAGACCTTCCCCGTTGAAAAAATCAAAGCGCTTTACCATTTCCGTTGGGAAATCAAAACTTCTTTTAGAGAGCTTAAGTATACCATTGGGGTAGCTTGTCTGCACGGCAAGAAAACAGACTTCTTACTGCAGAGATTACTTCATAAACTATGTGATTCTTGAGTGATGAAATAGCGCTGCAAAAAAACACAATCCACGCAGAATGCTCAGAATTTCCGATATTCTGCGTGAATTTGTTTGTGTTTGGTTATCTTTGTGTAAATTGGCGTTGGATTGACACCGTGTGCGCTTTCTGTTAATTCAACGAAATCGCACCGGTTGCGATGCTTTGCGGGGGGAGGGTCAGGGGAGCGCAGACATTTTGAATTCGCAGGTACAGGTCGAGCGGCTCCGTGGTGCGGTTGAGGAGAACGACTGTGATTTGCTCGTCGGTCTGGAAGGCTGTGGCTTCAATAGTCTCGGTATATTTGCTGATACCGATGCGCATAGCGCCGGGAGTGAGGAAGTGGCTGAAATGCCAAAGGTAGCCTTGCAGCTCCTGCTCCATTAGTTTGCCAACGCTTGTGTCAAAAAGGAATGGTGCGTCGCAGAAATTGCCGACGTAGTTTGGTCCGCCCTGCTCGTTCAGTACCAGATTCCAGTCCAAAAATGTGGACGTTCCGGCATTGAGGTCGCCGATGATGTCATGCGCATACTTTTGCGCGTTTTTAAGGTGCTCTGCGGCACTGTATTTGCTGAATTCAATGCATGCCTCGGACAGCAGGAGTTTTTTGTCGGGGAAACGTTCACGTATCATTTGCAGTGCCTCGAAATGGTCTCCGCTGTACCAGTGAAATGCAAGACCGGCAATCATGGGGGCGGTTTCTGCATCGATCATCGTTTCCGCCCACTCCAAGGCACGCTCCTTGTTGTGATCCCAAATGTAGATTTGGATGCTCTCCATCCCATGTGCAACCAAAGACGGCCATATGAAATCCCGCAGGAATTCCTTTTCCTCCTGCGCCGTATAGATGCAGGAGTCCCAAGTCTGCACTGCTTTCGGCTCGTTTTGCAGCGTCAGCATGGTAACGCTGAAACCGCGCTTGAGAAATTCGTCAATGTAGCGGCAGATATATTCCGCCCAACGTTTCCAGTAGCAGCGTTTCAGCGTGCCACCGTGGTCGCGTTTGCCATTGGTTTTCATATAGGCTGGGGGACTCCACGGCGAGAGCATGATCTCAAGCTTGCCGCCGTAAATCCGCTCCGCATCCGTCAGCATCGGCAGAATATACTGCTCCACGCGTGCAAAGGAAAAGTTTTTCAGCTCGGCATCGTTCTCATCGCCGTCTGCCTCGTAGTGCCCCAAAGAAAAGTCGCAGCTGTCGATGGGAATGCGGACGTAGCGGTACTTCATAGTTTCGCTGCCGAAGTAAGTCTCCAAAAGATGCTGCTTTTGCTCCGAGGACATCCGAGAATAGATGTAAGCAGCCGATTCCGTGATTGCACCGCCGAAGCCCGCAATGGACTGATACGTTACCTGTGGGTAAAGATTAAGCAGCTGCTCCTCGCGACAGCCATCATCAGTGAAGGGAATGCGCGCGGCAACGCTTTGCCGGGTTTTCCCGGAATAGGTCGTCGATACAAGGTTAAGCTCCATGGATTGCCTCCTGTCTGACTTCACAAAAAACGTCGATTTTTTTAATGCGTCTGTCGCGGATCTGCTTTGCCCATTTTTCCGGAATACGGTCACCCGAAATTCGGACCTCGGAATCCAAGCAGTACCCGATAATTTGATAGTTTTCGGGTACCAGCGCGGAAAGCTCGGATAGATGATAGGTGACGGAAATCGTGCCGAGGAAGGTGGCGCTGACGGTTTGCCTGCTGCCGATGAGGTATTCCGGAATCGCCGGACGGAATCGGAGACAAAGGCTGCTGTCGTATTGAAACGGCTTGCCACCGAAAAACATCTCCAGCCAAATGGAGATCAGCTCCGCCGTGCTGCCGGATAGACGTGAAACGTAGCCTCTGCCGTGCGCGGTAGTGTTCGCATTGAGTGAGGACACCAAAAAGCTAGAATTTTCCATCGTGCTGCGCCCATAGTGCTCCGGTGAGAGGAAGGGGATTGCCGCGTTCCGAAAATCGGCGAAAAACTGCTCGTAAAGACCGCTTTTCAGCAGGGACAGCAGATATTTATACTCCATATGGAGCCAAATGGACGCGTTTTCGAGCCAACCGTCGGGGAAAGCGCGAATCCTGCCGATTTCAAAGCTCTCGTTTTTCAGCGAAGCGTTCAGACGGTACATTTTCAGCGCATGGTCGTATAAGGTGCTGTCCTGTACGGCAGTTGCCATTTGAATTTTTGCCGCGGTGGATCGGCTCGTTCGCAGCCAGCGGGTCGGACCCTCTAAAAACAGCGGCAGTGACTTTTTTACAAGCTTTGTCGGGAACAAACCGTCCTCCGTGCTGCGGACGCTACCGGCTTGGTAGGAATAATAGGTTGGGCAAATGCCGCCGTTTTCCGCTGTTGACGTGTCGATTGCCATTCGCAGGGCGGTAGCCAGCGTTTTTAATGCTTGCAGGAGACGCTCGGCGGGTACTGCTTCGTTTTTTCCAGAAAAGCCTTGCCGCGTCTGCGCCCGATAGCGGTCGCGGATGCGGTTGCGTTCATACCACCGCGCTTCGTCGGTACATTTTTTTGAAGTAAGCGCGGATACGTCCCACAGCAGTTCGGTGATCTCTTCATGTAATTCGATCTGTCTTGGGTAGAGCGGCTGTCGCGCGATCAGATAGTCCAGCAGGCGCAGCAGCTCGCAGCCCTCGGCAAGACCGGCACCGAATTGTGCTGGGAGACCGTTGAGCGCATCGTTCCAACCAGGCTTTCCGCCCTCCATCTCGACGGCGGCACCGGAAGGGTCGAGCGTTGCGGACTTGACGGTGCAAAGCAGCAGCAGCTTTTCAAACAGCGTGCTGTATACCACGCTTCCGTCCTGCGCTGTGACCCATTTTTTTTCGTTGGTTCGCGGTGCGACGCAATGATACTGCCTCAACCCGCGTTCGGTTTGGCAATAACGCTGCGTTTGTGGCAGAACATCCGCCTGAGCGAAAAACCAGCGGTACTGCGCTGCGCCGAACAGCAGTGCAGCCTCTTGCTCTGGGTAGATTGCCAGCTCCGATTCCAACAGATCCAGCAGATAGGTCCAGTGATCCGACCAGTAACCTGCCTGAAACTCGGCGTTCGGCTCCATGACGGAATCCCCCAGCACGGCGGCGAGAAAAGCTGCAGCATCAGGGAGATGCCAATTATCTGCCGCCATGGCGAGATTGCCCATCGTGAACGGTGTGCTGAGTAATTCCAGTGCCTCTTTGCGATACGGTTCAGTAAGTTGCCACGTTAGCTGCTCAGGATGCTGCGCATGATAGCTGACCGGTTCAAGTACCAGCGGATTATAGCCGTCTGGCTGTAACAGCTCGAAGAATAACTGCAAATTAAACTGCCCCGCGTTGGGGTGAAAGAAGGTGTCGGAGCGCCGGTTTTGACAGATGTCCCGGAAGTTGGCGTTGCCCTGACTGAAATAGGCGCGGTCAAGATAGAATGCATTATATTCCCGCTCCGGATCGCCGTGCTTGCGGGAATACAGATAGACCGGCAGCGTATCCTGTCCGCTTCCGAGACAGTACGGGAAGCCGCCGCGCATCACGTTGTCCAGAAAGGTCTGACTGATATAGCCGTCAAAAATCGGGTCGGCGGTTTTGCAGCGAACCTGCGCGGTAAGCGCCTCTGTCAATGCCCGCCCCTGTGTGAGCTTTCCTTCAAAAAATGCTTTATTTTGAGCCTTTGCGCAGAAGGCGCGCAGTTCCTGCTCGTCGTTTGCCTGACCGTAGAACTCCCACAGCTCGACAGTGCCGTTGACCGGGAGTGTCCCTTGCCACGCCGTCATGCAGCAGGGCAGAAAGTTTTCGTTGACCAACTGCCGGTGCAGCAGCGCGGAAAGCGGTGCTTGCTCGAAGGCAACGGGACGCAGCAGGGAAGTGTCCCAACCGAACACCAACTCCGGCCGGACGAGGACGGGCAGCAGCCGTTCATCCTCGGCAAAGGCAAGACGGAAATTCCGCCCGCTGATTTCGGAAACGCGCGTACTGTCCTCCATGCTGGCGCGGATGCCGAAGCACGGAAGGTGTTCCTCCGCCTTTTCTACACGCATCCATGCCGTGCTAAGATTTGGCTCCTGCTTCAGCTTCTCGTCGCAAACGCCGTAGGGGACGATGGTTGCAAGACCGTCGAGCAACTCCAGCACCGTTTCCGCAGACGAAAGATTTTGAATGCGCAGCCTGCGGCAAAGTCCTGCCATCCGCTCATTCGGCAGCGTGAAATATACGACCTCGACGGAGGTCTGCTCGTTCTTCCACGTCAGCCGCAGCGCGTTCGGTTCGAGAATCATTGTTCCCATGCTGTCAGCAAACGGCTCTACAACTATTCCGCCCTGCTTCAGAAAGGTGCGGAAGCCCGTTAGCGCGGTGCAGCGATAGGCGGTCGAGGCGGCGATGAACTCTAATATCGCGTGATTCTTGTCCTGTACGCCAAAGCTGCAGATTGCCTGCCCGCGGTTGTTATAGTTACACCACGTTGGAATACCCCACGGACCGGCAAAGGCGGGAAGAAAACCGGAGAACGGCGGCTGCTTTCCATACTCCGTCTGCACAAAGTGCAGTTCTGCATCAAAATAACTGTTTCTCATAGATCACTCCGTGACTGCTACCTCGACGGCTTCGATATCGACCGTGCTGGACGTGCAACGTACCCATATCAGCGTGGAATCCGCTTCGTCGTACTGCGTGATGAGTGTGCCGCTGCCATGCCGATGTACCGTAATTTTTGCACGCGGGTCGGCTGTTGCTTGAATACGATAGGCGACACAGTCGCCCTCGTGCAGGCGGAGCAGCATTCGTTCGCGTTCGGGCTGCGGCTCTCCACCGTATCTGCGCCAGTCACCCGCGCCAATGTGTCCGTCGGCGTACAGCAGGGTCGCGCGGCTGGTGCTGCGGAAATCGGCACCGATTTCTCGTGTGCTGCGGATCTGCTCGGCGTCAAATGCCTCCGCAGGGATCCGAAGCGGTGGTCGACGCAGTATCGCGTTCACGATTTCAGGGTGGTATGTACTACTGCGGATGCACGAAAGCAGACCGTCGAATGCGGCAATAGCGGCGCTGCGGCTCGGTTGTGCGCCGCCGTCGAGATAGTCTAAAATTTCCTGCCATCCGTTCGGCTGCGCAAAGGTCACAGGCGAATTGGGCGTTTCCATTTTCTTATACGACCAAAAGCACCAGCCGATGCCGAGACGTTCGTACAGCGGAAAGACCGTCGTGTACCACGGCAGGTTGTTTTCGCCGCCCTCACCCATCCAAAGCGGGACGTTCAGCCGTTTTGCGGTTTGCAGGAACGGTGCGAGGCTTTCCTCATCCGGTGCGCTCCAATATTTATGGAATTGCAGCAGGAGGTTGTTGGCGGCTTCCACTTTTGTCATGCCGTCAAAGACAGAAAAGTCCGTCGCCCAGTGCAGCCCCTCCAAAACGATGAGATGCTTTGCATCGATCTCTCGAATTGCCGCAATCAGGCGGCGGTAGAGTGGCAGCAGCTTCGGTGCGTATTCGCCGAAAAAGTTCGGTAGTGGCTCGTTGAGCAGGTCATAACCGCCGATGGCAGGCTCTTCTCGGTAGTGCTGCGCCAAAAGCTTCCACATTTCGACTAGCGTATCTTGATGTGCTTCGTTGGTGAACAATTCCGGACGGTTGTGCTCGCAGTCGTCGATATTCTGCCCCGTCTGGCCGCCCGGTGCGCCGTACATGTCGAGAATGACGTAAATGCCGTGCCGCTTGCACCATGCGACGCAGGAATCGACAAGATGCAGCGCCGATGCACGGAAGGTGGCCGTACCGTCGGGTGCGACCTCGAAAAGCAGCCGGGAATTGAGCGCAAGCCGCACGGAGTTCATCCCCTGCGCGGCGATCCATGCAATGTCTTCCTCGGTGATATAGGTCGCGAAATACTGCGCCCAAAACGAAGCGGCATATTCCACGCCGCACAGCCGCTCAATGAGTGCCTCAATCCTGCGCGGTCGGTCGCACTTGGTATAAAATTTCCACATATACCCTTCCGGAAGCAGCCAGCCGCCGAGACCCATGCCGCGCAGGAGGATCGGTTGAGCTCCGCAATACAGTTTGCCGCCTTTTGCGTGAAGAAACTCCATTGTCGTCACCCCTTTACCGCGCCGTCCGAAATGCCCTTCAAAATGCGCTTTTGGAAAAACGCATAGAAGACGATCACCGGCAGCGCTGCCAGAATCAATGCGCTTAAAATTGCCGTCCAGTCGCTGCTGTACTGCCCGAACAGCGTATTGGTCGAAAGCAGCAACGTATATTTCTTATTGTCAGAAATCATGACGAGCGGCAGAAGGAAGTCGTTCCAAATCCAGAGCACATTGGTGATCGTAATGGTGGCGGTGATCGGTTTGAGCATCGGAAAGACAATTTTGAAAAATACCTGCAATGAGCTGCAGCCGTCGATGGCGGCTGCTTCCTCCAGCTCAACCGGAATGCTTTTCACGAAGCCGTGATAGAGAAAAATTGCCATGCTGACCCCCAGCCCCGCGTAGACAAACGACAGACCGACAAGCGAATTCGTGATGTTCATGCTCTGCGTAACACGATAAAGCGGGATCATAATGGAGCTGAACGGGATCAGCATGGAGAAAATGAAGAGCTTCAGCAGAGAACGAGACAGCCGCGTTTTGGTACGGCAGAGCTTCCAGCCCGCCAGCGCCGAAAAAAGAATCATCAGCGACACGCTCAGACCGCTCAGAAGCACCGTGTTCAAAAAGCTGCGGAGGTAGTGCATCTTGTCGAAGGTACGGACGTAGTTTTCCAAGCGCAGCTCCGTCGGCCAACTCAGCACGTTGATCAGCAGCTCCTGATTGCTTTTAAAGGAATTCATCAGTGCCATCAGCAGCGGGAGCAGCGTGAACAGCGCCGCAAAGGAAAGCAGCGCATAGACGATGATATCCGAAAGGATCCGTTTCTTTTTCACAGCTCCTGCTCCTTTCTGCCGGTAATTTTCAGCTGAATCGCGGTGACAATTAAGACAATAATAAATAACACCGTTGATTTTGCGGTGGCATATCCGTAGCGAATATTACCCCGAAAGGCTTCCTGATAGATGTTGATGGCGACGGATTGCGTGGCGCGTCCCGGTCCGCCGCCGGTCAGCGTATAGATGACGTCAAACACCTGAAAGCCTGAATTCAGAGACCAGAATACACAGATGGTGATGGCGTGGGAAATCAAGGGAAATACGATCTTCCAGAAATTCTGCCACGCGTTTGCGCCGTCGATGGATGCAGCTTCCTTGAGATTTGAAGGAACGCCCTGCAGAGCTGCCATGTAAATAATCATTAAATAGCCGACTGCCCCCCATGCTGCAACGATAATAATTGCGATAAACGAGTAGTTGGGGTCACCAATCCACGAATGGTCTAAAAAGGTCCAGTCCCAGTTGTCGGCAAGATAGTAAAGCACTTTCGTAAAAACAAACATCCACATATAGCCACCGATGACCATGCTGATCATATTCGGCATATAGAACAGGGTGCGGAAAAGTCCTTTTCCTCGGCGGCGACTCTCGATAGCTACCGCCAACGTCAGTGCTATTACGTTGGTAACGATCACGATTACGATCACGTACTTGAACGTGAACCACATGGAGTCCCAAAAGTAGCCGTCGGTCAGAAGCTCTAAGAAATTCGATAGACCGACAAATTCGTAGTTCTTTTTCAGACCGTTCCAGTTCGTCAAGGAATAGTACATTCCAGAAATTGCGGGAAACAGCTTAAAGGCAAAGTAAACAATCAATGCCGGCAGGCAATAGAGCAGCAGACTGAGATTTAAATTTTTCGTATTTTTCATTGTGCCGTCTCCTTGAAAAAAGAGGGCAGGTGAAACCTGCCCTCGCAAAGAACAATGCTTAGTTTTGGGCGTTCGCTGCTTGGAATGCGGCGTCCAGACGTTCTACAATCTCGTCAACCGTTACGGTACCAACGTAGTATTCCTGCAGCAGGCGGCCCTGCTCATCGGTAACGGAGGAGGGCAACACCAGATCCTGATAGGCACGACCGGCGGCAACGTAGGCGGAGGCGTCAGCGACCCAAGAATAAGCCTCATAGTTGTGGCAGGTTGCCACTGGGTTAAACGAGCAGGACTGGAATAGCGCGGAGGAATCCTTCTCGTCGAGCACATAGTTTGCAAACTTCAGTGCCAAATCTAGCTCCTTGCTGTCGGGATGAACGGCAAGCGTCGTGGAGGTGGACAGGTTCACGCGGGTGCAGTTGGGATCATCGTTGATCGGCAGTGCGAAAACGCCGAGCTGCATATCCGGATTGGTGGTCATGATGGTGTTGGACGCCCAAGTGCCCTGAACGAACATCGCTGCCTTGCCCATCGCAAAGTCGGCCGCCCCCGCCTCGGAGCCTTCCTCCATTGCGCGGTTCGTGCCGTTTGCCATGATCAGATCAATGACATCAAAAATCTCGCGAACTTCATTATAGGAGCCTTCGTCCTTGTACATCCGCTCCAGCCAATCCGGAAGCTTGCCAGATACAATGTCACCCAGCGTCAGACCGGTCATGAGCTGCGGGACCCACTGCTCCTGGAAAGCCAGCATGAAAGGAGTGTAGCCCTTCTCCTTCAGCGTTTCACAGATTGCCGTCAGGTCAGCCAGCGTGTCAGGCGCTTCCAGACCGCACTCGGCAAAGATTTCCTTGTTGTACAGAACCCCCCATGCCTGGCTCTCAATCGGCACAGCCAGCAGCTTGCCGTCCACGGAGACGGTGGCTTTGACATTCTCATAAATCACGTCTGCGAGGGGTTCATTAGACAGGTCATACAGATAACCGGCGTCGTTGTAGGTACCGATGTTGTTGCAATGCAGGGTGTACAAATCCGGGGCGTCGCCGCCGCTCAACCGTGCCTGAAGGACGCTCTCGTACTGGTCGGAGCTGGGCATTTCCAAATTGACCTTGACCTTGATGTTCTCCTCTGCCAGCATTTTGGCTTCAAACTGCTTTGCGTAGGTTTCCCACTGGTCTATAAACTGCGGGAAGCTCATCATGATGTTCAGCTCTGCCTCGCGCGGCTCATCCGTCGTTGCGCCGGAGTCGGATACGGGGGCTTTGACCTCATTGGATGCGGGGGGATCGGTCTCCTTTGTCTCGCCACCGGCACAGGCAGCAAGAGAAAGCAGCAGGCAAAACGCCAGAAGAATTACGATAATCTTTTTCATTGTTTACCCTCCTGTTTCATGTTTTTTAGTGGTTTTGCTATAATTAACTGTATCACCAACGCATGAAAATAGCATTCTCAACTAAGGAGTTGTTGCATTGTCAATTTTTAATCCGTCGCGAACCTCTCCCGGCGTTTTGCCATAATATTTCTTGAAGGTTTTATAAAAATGTGCCAAATCGTAGTAGCCGACCATGGCACCTGCTTCCTTGATGGGCGCATGGTAGAGCGTGATCAGCTCGTATGCCCGCTTCATGCGCAGAGAGGTTACATATTCGGCGAAACCCTCCTTGCGGTGCGCCTTGAACGCCTTGCTCAGATATTCCTTTGAAACGTGGAAGGCATCTGCAGTCCGTTCCAGTGTGACACCTGCTGCGTAGTTTTCTTGCACGTATTTGCAGACGGCATCCAAATCCAAACGACTGCGGCTCTGGCGGTGCTGCTCCACGGCGCGCACAGTGCCGAGATACAATGTCTCCAGAAAGCGCCGCAGCTCTCCGACGGTATTCTCACGACGGAACACAAACACCGGCTCCGCTGCGCCGAAGACTTCGTTTTTGGGCAGCCCAACCGAGTTTATGTAGACCTGCAGCGGGTAGAGCATGGAATAGTACACGCCAATCATGACCGGCATCGCCGGCTTTTCTCCCTCATGCGTCAGAAGCACGGCTTGCAGCTCCTCAAACTGCTGTGAAATGATGCCGCAATTTCCCACCTGCAGCGCTGCCTCCAGCTGTTTGCGAATGCTGCTGTAGCGATCCTCCCAGCCGTTTGCGAAAAAGCCCGCCTGCATAGCAGGCTTTGCAACCTCCTGACGGTCGAGCGCCTCAATGCAGCGCAAAAGCTGCTGGTGCAGATCCTGCGCTTTGACAGGCTTGAGCAGATAGTCCGTGACGCCCAGCTTCAATGCGCTGCGCACATAGGAAAAGTCGTCATAACCGCTGACAATCAGAATCGGGACGTTGTAGTTTTCTGCGCGTAGCTGCTGTACCAGTTCAATGCCGCCGATGCGCGGCATCCGGACATCGGTAATGATAATATCAGGCAGCAGCTTGTGGATCAGCTCCAGACCGACCTCGCCGTCTGCCGCCTCGCCGACCACGGCAAGACCGAGCTGATCCCACTGCCCCAGCTTCAAAATCACCCCGCGTGTCCACGGTTCATCGTCAATAATGACAACCTCTCGCATCATTCGCTGACCTCTCCTTCCCGTGCCGCGGGCATTAAAACCCGAATTGTTGTTCCGACCTCCGGCGAGCTGGTGATGGTAACGCCATGCCGCTCGTTTTGGCTGCGCAGCCGAATTCTCGCGTGGACGTTCGTCAGCCCGATATGCAATCCGGATTTCAGCACCTGCGCCGTGTCCTGCCGAATCTTTTTTCGCAGCTCGTCCAGCCGTTCCTTTTCAAAACCGATGCCGTTGTCCTTCACCAAAATGAGCAAATCGCCGTCCTGCGTAAGGCTGCTTTCAATTTCCAGCAGCCATGGGCCTTCCTTTTCCGGCAGACCGTGCTCAAAGCTGTTCTCCGCAAGCGGCTGCAAAATTAACTTCGGGATCAGGCATTTCTGCGTTTCGGGCGCAATGTTAAGATTCAGATGCACCCTGCCGCCGAACCGTTCGTTTTGTATCATAACATAGCTTTGAAGGTATGTTATTTCTTCTTCTAAAACAATCATTTCCTTCGAGAAATTCAGACAATAGCGCATAATATCGCTGAGCGCCAGCGTGATGGAATAAATCTCTGGTGCGTTCTTTTCCAACGCCATTCCGCCGATGACCTGCAGCGTGTTATACATAAAGTGCGGATTGATCTGTGCCTGCAAAGCGCGAAGCTGCGCGTTGCGTTTCTCGATTTTAGCCTGATACTGCTGCGCAATCAACTCCTTGTTTCGCGTGATCATGTGGCTGAAGCTGTCCTGCAAAATCCCGATTTCGTCCTCGCGGCTTTCCAAAACGTTGCCGGAGTACTCGCTCAGCGTGAGGTTCTTCATCTCGGAAGAGAGCTTGCGAATCGGGCGGCTGACCGCCTTAGAGTAGACCACCGAGCAGATGATGCTGGCGGCGACTGCGATGACCGCAACGAGAATACAGCTTGCAACCGTGGGGCACAGTGCGTCCACGATGGTCTTGTTTGGAACCGTCAACAGTACCTGCATTTTTCCGTTATCGACGCTGCGATAGAACCAGAATTGGTTGTGATAGGAGCCTTCTTTCCGCTCGCCCGAGGCAAGCTCGCTGCGTACCACCTCAACTGTCTCCGCGCCTATGTCCCATGTTGTCCCGTAGTCTGCCTCCAAAAGCTCGTTTTGGTCGTTGAAAACGAGAATGGTTTCCTCCGGGACAGTTTTGATTTCGTCCAGCACATTTTGCAGCTGGTACGGTCGAAATCTCGCAACAACAACGGCAATTGGCAGCTTGTCGTCAAACCGATGAATCTGGTGAATGGCAAGCAGCTCGTTTTCCTCCCGCAGGAATACGAGATTGCTCTGTAAGCCGGTGCCTCGCGCGAACCATCGGTCGAGCCGATCACCCCGAATGTCCAGATGTGCGCCAGAACGCGCGGCAATCAGGACGGAATCGTCAGAAAGATTGTGAATTTCAATGGAATTGATGCGGCTGTCCATGCTGATGAGCGTATTCATCAGTGTGATGATTTGCCACTGCGCGGCGTAATTGAGCGGTTCGCCCTTGACGCACCATTGGTAAATATCATTTTTGACCGCCTTATCGACCTCAAAATCGTAAAAATGATCCAAAATGGTGTTTACATCCAGCGACAGTCGATCCTGCAACCATCCGCTGCTCATGCGGTGATCATAAATCAACTGATCCCGCATGGTCAAATAAGGAATCGTCGTCGCAACTGCCGCGACCAAAATGATTGGCAGGAGGGTAAACACAAGCATGGAAATCAGAATTTTCTTGCGGATGGAAATGTTCTTAAACTGTTTCATTGCACAAATCCTCGCAGCATTTCGGTTTGAACATGTACATTATACCATGAAAATTGCCTGATTCACCAGTGATTGCTTGTGCATTTTTGCTATGCTATTGTAAATTTTTGCACTGTGGTGGTTATCATGCCCAAATTCATTCAGCTATTATTTAGAACGGCATTATTTTGACAAGACAAAAGGATAAAATCGTACAATGACTTTTCAAGGAAAGCCGATATACTGGAATTGTCCCCCACTACAATTCACGGCTTGAAGGGAGTATTGCCATGAAAAAATTGATCAGCATTATCCTCGCTATCGCACTACTATTCGTTGCATTTCCTGTCGCAAGCGCACAAGGTGAAACCGGCTCGTCAATGTCCATGCTTCATACAAGCGGAAATCGCATTGTAAATGAAGCGGGAGAACAAATCACTCTTCGTGGGACAAATCTCGGTGGATGGCTTATGCAGGAGGGGTGGATGACGCCCCTTGGCTCGGGTGAAATCGACCACGCATTCATTACCAACATTACCGCAAGTGTCACAAATGGAGAGCACGTCGCAGCCAACGCGATCGATACCGTTACAACTAACGGAATCACAACAAACAATATGACTACCTATTGGCAGTCCACCTCCGCACAGGCGGAAAGCAGCGCTGAGCTGTTGATTGAGTTGGACAAAACACGCTACTTTGACAGGATCGTGGTGGAAACCGGTCCCGAACACACCGGCGACTATCTTCGTGGTGCCGTTGTGTGGATGAGCAATAACTGGACGGATTGGTTTTCTGCGGATACGCTTACCGTCGATGAAAGTAAAGCCGATGAAGGCATCATAACGGTGCTGACCGGAGAGCAGTCGGCAAAATATATTGCAATTCGTCCCGGTCGTGCGTCAGAGGATGGTCAGTACTGGACGGTGGCGAACATCAGCCTGTGCATGACCGACGAATATACCGTACGGAATCATCTGATTCGCCGCTTCGGTGAAGCCAGAACGAACCAAATGATCGCAACCTTCCAAAATAACTATATCACAGAGGCAGATATTCAGAACATTGCGCATATGAACATGAATTTCGTTCGAGTCCCCGTTTACTGGATGGATTTTATGCTGACAAACGGCACCATGAGAACGGACCCGAATAATGGATTCGCAAAACTCGATTGGCTTTTGGGAGTTTGCGAGCGGTATGGAATTTACGTTCTGATTGATTTCCACGGTGCTCCCGGCGGCGTTAACTGTTGGGCAAGCTGTGGACAGGCCAGCACGATTCCTACAGAGTTGTATGCCGGAGATGCGGACACGGTTGCATGGAATCAGGCGGTTGTCTTGAACATTTGGCGGGCGCTGGCGACCCGGTATAAGGATAATCCCACCGTTGCGGCTTACGGTCTGCTGAATGAACCGGTGTTGAACTTTGATACTAATCCGGCCTATGAGAACCTAAAATATGGATTCTACAACGAAATTTACAACGCTGTCCGCGCAATCGATGCAAACCATATTGTAATATTCGAGGAATTTATGGATTGGAGTGTTGCTACCAATCGCTCGGAACGCGCCGGATGGACAAACTATATGTTTGATAAGCATCCGTACGATATGCCGAATCGACTTTCGTGGGATGCACAGAAAAATCTTGCGGATACTACTGTTTCCACAATGTCAGCAATCCAGAACCAATGGGATGTGCCGCTGATTGTCGGCGAATTCTGTCTCTATTATTTCTCGGATATTTGGGACGATTTCCTATCCGACCTTAATGAGAATCATATCTCATGGACCAACTGGAACTATAAGGTAAGGGGAACGATTTATGAAAGCGGCGGCGGCAACTGGGGCTACTATAATACATGGGACGGAACCGACCCGGATTTGATGCATGACAGCGATACAGCTATCGAGGCAGTTTGGGCAGCGACCAAAACAAGCGAGCATTATCAGGTCAATACGCCGCACATCAATATTGTTTCCGCCAGAGCAGACGGTAGCACAAACTATCCCTATGTGGCGCTCGACCGCTCTGCGTGGACCGTCACCGCCAGCAGCTCGTCTATTCTCCCGTATAATCCGGTTTCTTACATGATCGACGGGAAAAGTTCAACGCGTTGGAGCAACGGCACTGCGCAGGCAGCAGGGCAATGTGTACTTGTCGATTTCGGTCAACAGGAAAACTTTGATAAAATTGTTCTGGAGCACGATGGCGATGATTACCCCGGAAGCTATCAGGTTGAGATTTCGCAGGACGGAACAAACTTTACGCTGGTAGCACTGAATAATATTCATATCGGGTTTGGATCCAAAATGGTTTTGCTTCCAAGTACCCCGCAGACTGCACGATATGTCAAAATCAGCCTGACAGGTCCCCATGCGATCAACAACTGGTGGTCTATCTGCGAGTTAAACATCCTGTGGAGAAATGTGAACGGATAGCACTTCTGTTCTGCAAAACGAATCGGGATACTGACGATAATTTGGTTCCATGGGATGACCCGCCCCTATAAAACCACGGGCAGCTGCCTCCCCAAGAGGCAGTTGCCCGTTTGCGTGTTCACGCTTTCTCGTTTTGTAACGGGGAAAAGGGACGGGGAGGAGGCTGCACTGATAAGGTATAATAAATTGCGCAAAAAGGAAAAGAGCATAGTGCGATTCAACACCTGTTCCGTCACATCTTTCATCTTTTTGTCGTCTGTCCAGAACTGGTCAAATAGCGTTAAGTAAGGAAATGTCAAAATCAGACTACTAAATTTTGCAAAACCATGCTGTCCCATGCAGATGTTGGCTATCTGAAAAATTTGGCTTTACCCCTTTCATGGCTTGGCTATTAGGATTGAGGCGAATCAGTGAGATATCGCCATTTTCATCGCAGACATAATCACTTGCGAGGGGTGTGTCAACCATAAATTCGATCTGCGGACAGTTGATATGCAAAAATTCAGCAGAGCAAATGAGCATCGTCAACAAATGGCCGACTTTATTTCCATCCAACTTCTCAGTTTCCGCGCTCTCCCAAGGCTGAGGCGTATTTTGATCAATCGCTGCAAACGCGCATGCTTCCATCTTCTTTTCCAAATCACGTTTGATGAAAAGAAGATCAACCCCCTGTGTGGCACGATAGTGTTGAATGGCTGCCTCATCAGGAAGCTCGTTGACGACAATTGGAAGTACCCTCGGCTTGCCGTTTTCCGAGGTGTAATCCTGAAGTGCATTGTACAACGAATGCATATCCTGCGCAGGAGTTGTCGTGAGGGAATGCCCCCAACATTTCGAGGTTTCGTCAGTTACAATCTGACTGGAGCTGATTTTATTCATGATCAGGTCCTCCTTAAATTATTTGCTAGCAAACAGAAAAGCATTCCTATTAAATAGAAAAATATTTCTTATTTCGACTAACATATTAACATATATACTACAATCTTTTCTCCGTGTCAATAGATTTTTTAAAAAATTTCTCTATACGGTTGATTTTTTAATCAAACCAAGCTAAGATATATGCAGTAAGGAGGAAATACCATGGGAAATGAACTGGATATACTCAATGAAGAAATACTGGAACTTGAGATGAAAAAATTCTCAAATGTCGATTTGAAAACATTTGTGACGTATCTATCGCTATGCAACTCAAATATGCCGCAAGCTGTCATTGCGCGAGAACTTGAAATATCACCGGTTACACTTTCAAAAGCATTGAATTCGACAGAGCGACCAAATGGAATTAAAAATGAGAAATGGCTCCGAAAGCTAATTTCTCTTTTATGGGCTGCAAATGATCCGGATGTAGCCGAAAACTGGCAGAAATTTTTGTCCCAGATGAATTACTTCAGGTGTTATCAAGAACGCATGAAGACCATAAGCATAATTTCAGATTATCTTTCGTCTAATAATTCTGGATACACCTTATCGGTCCCTCAAGATGTTGATTCTATTATAAGATATGCGCTATTTACCAATCAGGAAAAGGAACGCTTGTTCGTATTTGCCGATCGCAGAAGATTCCCAATTAATAATTTTTTTCCTTTTCCTCGTGAATTTGCACTGAAAAATATTATATGTGGAACGATTGTATGTTGCTTCAGAGGTAGTTTTAACGCTTTCCTTAATGGCGTATACTCTGATTCCTACACAATGAAAGAGTGGACGAAAAGCTGCAAAACAGTAAGTGTAATGTTAATATCTTTGCAAAGTGGGCAAGTCGAATCTGAAGCATATCTGTATGATGCGGAGAATGGACTGGAATTGCCTGTACGGCAAGCTGAACCATATCAGCAGGAATAAGCTGTGTGGCACGGATACAGCACTAGCTTGCAAACCAGCGGATCACATTCAAAAGGCGTATATAATCTCCAGCGAGTGCACTGTGTACAGTCAAAATAATCCACTATATCCCCGTTCTACATATTTGCAGGCTCTGACTGAATGCAGTCAGCCGAGGGCTGCAAATATTTTTGCGCATAACTCTTGACGGCACCAATCTTTTTGACAGATCGTCTTTGTTAAAAGCGTTAAATCGTATAATAAAGTTTAGAAAAAACCACCAGCGGAAAATTTGTTCCGCTGGTAGTTTTTCTATTGCGACGTGTTTAAATATGTCAGAAGAACTCCTCTTGTAAGAGATCATCTGCATCAATATCAGACAGTCCTGCATCCACTAAGCTATCAATATACTCATCCATAGAATCGATTACGACCTTATCCCATGAGCCGTTTGCCCGCAGCTTTTCGGCAAGCTTTGAAGCTGGAACTCTAGTTCTGAATGTTTCATTGAATGTATGCTCAAGATTGGTAATTGACATTTTGCCTTTAGTTGATGCAATCCATTCGCAAATCCGGCTTAAGTTCAATGATGCACTATGGTCATAAAACAGCTCCCATCGCATTTATGATTTATAGCTCACATGATATGATTTATATGTATATTTATATGAACTACGGCTCACCATACAATACAGTAGAGGTGATTCCGTATGAACTATATTGATTTTTTCCCAAAAAGCTCCGTGAAAAACGGGAAACAAAGAAGATAACACAAATCGAATTAGCCGAAAAGCTCAATATGTGTTCACGCACCATTATCGAAATTGAAAACTGCCGAAGCAATCCGCGTTTTGAAACCGTCGCTCTGCTTGCCAGAGAAATGAACATCAGTTTAGATGGTGTTGTTTTTTATGATGACATCCTGCGGGAAACGCCAAAATGTGTAACAGACTTTTTCGCCGGAAAGAGCGAAGCAGAGGCGCAAAAGTATATCGACCTGTGCTTGCGTGCAGATGAACTGAAAAAGTAACACAATAACAGAAATATGGCTATCGCAATTACTACGATAGGAAAAGAAAACCGCAAGGGTACTCATATGAGTTGCCTTGCGGTTTTCGTCTATTCAGAGTGTTCCCTAGTTCTTTGATGTCTGTTCAAAATCATCAGGTCACATCCTTGTATTTCCGTTTCAGCTTTACCGTTGTTTAGAAAAGCTACTTAGAGCTTTTGCTCAATAGTCAGCAAGGTTTTATACGAAACGGCTGGTCGACAGTGTCCTGTCTTAAAATCTAGCTGACATATCATGAAAACGAAAGGAACAAAACAAATGAAAAAGGCCATTCCGGTTCTGCTGATTCTGAGCCTTGCCATTGCGCTTCTGAGCGGCTGCGGCGGCAAGACAGCGGCAGACGCAAACAAGCAGACTGCCGCTGCGGCGCAGACCCCGCAGGAAGCCGGCCACGCCGCAAGGAAAACCATGGTCATTGGCGATACCACCTTCAACTCTGAAAACTGGGAAGAAACCGTTGATCCCCACCGCACCTATAACGGCTGGGCGTGCATCCGCTACGGCATCGGGGAAACGCTGGTTCACTATACGGACAGTATGGAGCTGGAACCCTGGCTGGCAAAGTCGTGGGAAAATGACGGAAATCTGCCCTGGACGATTACCTTGCAGGATAACGTCACGTTCTCCGGCGGCCGCGCGATGGACGCAGAAGCGGTCAAGCAGTGCCTGAAACATCTGCTGGAAAACCATGACCGCGCACCCGGCGACACCAAAA
>ERZ773260.1884-NODE-1884-length-25635-cov-3.337725_pt1 | contig 25635 bp, 20 predicted proteins | sample MGYA00511387_ERZ773260 | MGnify/ENA primary metagenome ERZ773260 (study PRJEB29015, sample SAMEA2737745) | human gut metagenome | biome: human gut; feature: human-associated habitat; material: faeces | place: China | collected 2012 ... | reverse complement strand
AGTGCTTTCTGGAAGAATTTCTGAATGGGCTCGGAGTAAAGGAGCCCTTCTGTATTTTTTTCGATGAAGAGCAGAAAACCTACGAGAATCCGTCCGGCCATATTCAGGATTCCATCGAGATTAAGAGCAGAGGGTGGGGATATATCTGCCTGGAAGCAGAGGCAGACGGAGATTTTATCCACCTGTTAAAGCGAACCGTGACTCAGGAGGATTTTAAAAACGGAGCATGCTCTCTTCCGTTCCAGATTTTGTCAGAAAACCTTCACGGGGGAAGGAATTACGGCGCTGTCTTTGTGACGGCCGCCGGGGAGACGCACAAGATTTCCATTTCTGTGACAGTGGGAGGAGAGAAGGCCCAGAAAAGCATTTCCTTCCGGGAGGATCTGAGAAATTATATGGAGCTGCGGCTGCAGTACGAGGCTCTCGCAGAGCCGTCTTACGAGTCTGGCGGCGAGGGAGAAGAGGAACAGGAGGAGAACCAGACCAGGCAGACAGGCAGGAAGAAGAAAAAGCCTGAGGTTAAGGACGAGAGAACGCTTAGCCAGAGGCGTCTGGCTTCTTCTATGGGACGTCTGCTGTCCCAGATGAAAATTTCCTATGAAGACAGCGCGGTCCGCCTGCTGGAGGCGGAGCACCTTTTGGCTGTGGGGCGCAGAGACCGGGCTCAGGCTATCCTGGATTCTGTCAGGGAACAGATCCTCGCGGAGCGTGACAGCAGAGTTATGAACTATCTGCTGTTCCAGTATATCCAGGTTTCCCTGTCAGGCGGCGAGGCGCAGAGAGACGCTCTCCTGAGGCTGCTGCGCCGCCATCTGGCGGCAGAACCGGGAAACTTCTATTTATATATGATGATTCTCCGTCTGGATCCGGAGCTGGCCGCCAGCCCGGCCGCCGTCTATGCAGATCTGCGCAGACAATTCAGAGAGGGAGCCGCCAGCCCATTCCTGTTTCTGGAAGCCTGCAGAATTCTGGCGAAGGAACCGGAGTTTCTGAGGAATATGGAGCCCTTTGAGTCCCATGTGATCTATTTTGGAGCCAGAAGAGGACTGCTGTCTGAGGAAACGGCTCTGGCCGCGGCAGATGTGATTGACAGGAAAAAGGAATTTTGGCCCTTTGGGCTTAAAATACTGACAGCTCTTTATGCCCAGTTCGAGAATACAGAGATCCTTTCCGCTGTCTGTGCCATGCTGATCCGCGGGGGATGCCGGGAAAACAAGTATTTTCCATGGTACGAAAAGGGCGTAGAGGCAAAGCTGGCTCTGACAAAGCTCTACGAGTACTATCTGTACTGCCTTCCGGAAAATTACGAAAAGCCTCTTTCCAGGGAAATGCTTCTCTATTTTTCTTATGGAAATGAACTGAATGAGAAGGGAAAGGCCAGACTGTACCGGAATGTGCTGGAATTTTACCGGGACGACGAGTCGATGTTCCGGTTTTATGAGAGGGAAATTGAAAAATTCGCTCTTTCCCAGCTGTTTGCGGGAAAGATCAGCAGAGATCTGGCGGTGATTTACAAAACGGTGATTTACCCGGATGTGGTGGACCGGCAGCTGGCCAGGGTGCTTCCGTCTGTGCTGAAATCCAACTGCATTACGGTGAAGGACAGCCGTATCCGATATGTCATAGTGCGCCATGAGGAGCTGACGACAGAGGATGCCTACCCTCTGACAGAGCAGACCGCCTATGTGCCTCTTTTTTCCAGCCGCGATATTCTGATGTTCCAGGACGAGGCCGGGAATCGGTTTATGAGCACGCCTTACGAGACGTCTGCGGCGATGGAAGGGGAAGAGCTGGCTAAGCGGTGCTTTCAGGTGTATCCGGAGCACCCGAGCCTGCTATTAAATGCCTGCCAGAAGGCTCTTGACCGTGAGGGGAAGGAGAGAGAGGGAGCGGCTGGCTCCATGACGGAAAACGAGGAGGAAATCCTTGTGAAAGCGCTTTCAGAGCCGTCGCTTCACCCTATTTACAGGAAAAAGATTATGTCTGCCCTGATCCGCCGCTATGTGGACAGTCTGACCCTGGGCGGACAGGGAGACAGAGAGCGGGCGGCTGCTTTCCTGCTGGCTGCTGACAAGGATTCCATAAGCCCCGATGAGAGAGCGCAGATTATGAAAGCGCTGATTGCCCAGGGCTGTTATTCAGAGGCATACGATATGCTGTGCCGATATGGAAGCGAACGGCTGGAGACGGCTGATCTGAAAAAGCTGGTTGTAAAAATGCTGTTAGACAGCCTGATGCGGGAGGATGAGCGCCTGTTAAATCTCTCTTTCCAGATTTTCCAGGAGGGCAGAGCGGACGGCGCCATTCTCAGCTACCTGTGCGAATACTTTAACGGAACGGTGGATCAGATGTTCTGTATTCTGCTGGCGGCTGTCAGAGATCAGACAGATACCGCAGATATGGAAGAGCGGCTGCTCTGCCAGATGCTGTTTACCGGCTGCACAGAAAAGATGGACCGGGTGTTTGACCTGTACGCATCCAGGAAAAAGACCAGGGAAATGATTGTAAAGGCCTATTTTACCGTAAAGTGCATCGAGTATTTTATGGAGGAAAAACCGGCTCAGGATAAAGTGTTCGCCTACCTGGAGGGAGCGGTCTACAACAGCTCCGACCGGGACCGGATCCCGGATATTTACCTGCTGGCCCTGACCAGGTATTACGCTTCTCTGCCGTCTCTCACGAAGGAGCAGGAGGAGCTGTGCAGAGCGGTTACAGAGGTGCTGTTGGAGGCTGGCATGGAATTTGCCTATTTTAAAGAATTATCCAGGTTTGCGGCTGTGCCGGAACGGCTTCTCGACAAAGAGATGATCGAATTCCACGGGGAAAAGGATTCGGATCCTGTGCTGATGGTGCGCGTGCTTCCAGAGGAGCAGGAGTTTGTCTGCGAGGAGATGAAGGAGGTTTACAAGGGCATTTTCGTGCGGGAAAAGGTGGTTTTTGAGGGAGAGGTCCTGGAGTACCAGATTTACAGAAAACGGGGGGATCAGGCCCCTGCCGTTTCCGGAAGCCTGGAGCGCAGAGAGCCGCCGGTAAAGCAGGAGGGAACGCGCTTTGCGCTTCTCAACCAGATGGGACTGAGCTTTGACATGAAAAATGAAAATACCCTGAGAAGCCAGATGGAGGAGTACCTGACGGCTGACGCTGTTTCCCAGGCGCTGTTCGGACTTCTCTAACCTAACAGAGAGGCAGAAGCAGACGGGGAAGGGCAGACAGGGAAAATGGACAGGATCAAGTAATAGAAGAAAGGGGCTTGCTGAGAGATGGACGGACTTGTACTGGGAGTCGACCTGTGCGATACCTATACGTCCATAACGGCGCTGGAGCCGGAACGGACATGGACGATCAAGACAGCGGTCTGCAAAAACAGACAATCAGAGGAGTGGTATGTGGGGGAGGAAGCCTCTGCCCGCGCCATGGCAGGCGATCCGCACTGGGACAGTCTTCTCTCCAGAATACAGCGGGACGAGAAGGAGCCGGAGAGGGAAAACGGTTATACAGGACTGGATTTGCTGAAGCGTTTTTTAAAGGAGGCGCTGGAGCTTCCGAAAAAGGAGGCTGAGAAGGAGGAGATAAGCCGTCTGGTCATTGCCCTGAGAAAGCCGGAGATAAGGCTGATGGACAGCCTTCTTTACTGCGCCGATTATCTGGGAATTGACAGAAGCCGCGTTCACATCGTGAGCCATACGGAGAGCTTTGTCTACTATGTGATGAGCCAGAAGAGGGATGTGTGGAGCAATCAGGTGGGGATGTTCGAGCTGTCCGAGGGCTGTGCCAGGTACTATGAGCTGAAGACTCAGAGGGGATCCAGAGGAATGATTGTCACTGCCGACCGGGAGGATCTTCAGGAAGAAATTACATTGGAGTATTTAAAGAGACCGGAGGGAGCGGCCTCAGAGGATCAGTTTCTGGCGGCCTGTGCAGACAGAATTTTAGATAAGCGTCTGTTTTCCGCGGTTATTCTTACAGGAGACGGCTTTGCCACCACAGACTGGGCCCACAGCTTTATGAAGAAAATCTGCAGCAAGAGAAGAGTGTTTGCAGAGTACGGCCTGTTTTCAAAGGGAGCCGCCTACCGGGGCGCAGATTATGAGAGAGAACGCACCGATTATCCGTTTACCTGTATCTGTGAGGGAAGGCTTCAGTATACCATTTCCCTGCGGGTTTTGAACCGGGGGAAGGATACCAGCCTGGTTCTGGCGGCAGCAGGAGACAACTGGTATGAGGCCAGAAGCACGGTGGATCTGATTGCGGATGGAGAAGACCATCTGGAGTTTGTGATTTCCTCCCTGGATCAGAGGAAAAGGAGAGTGGTGCCTGTGGCGCTTCAGGATTTCCCCATCCGTGAAAACAAGACGAACCGGATTCAGGTGACCATCGGTTTTTCAGATGAGAGCACCATGATTATTATGGTAAGGGATAAAGGCTTTGGCGAGCTGTTTCCAGCTTCAAAGGCCATGGTGAGACAAGAGGTGGTACTATGAGTTTCATACTGTGCAGACAGGAGGAGGTAACGCATCCTCTCTATATTGAGGCCCTGGGCGTCCATATCTGGTCTTCCCAGGAGCTCTGCTATGTGATTTATAATTACCCTCTGCTGGCCATGGATCATTTTCTGGATGAGCGGCTGACAGAGTTTATTGAGAAAGAGCTGAGAATGACTGTTCTGGCGGCAAGGCTGGAAAACGGGCTGAGAACCGGCGCGGACGAGGACGAGCTGATCTTTATGTTCCTGGAAGAATGCCATTTTTACAGTCCGAAAGAGATTACGGCTTTCCGGCAGAAGATCAGCTCCTACCGAAATATGGGCTCGCTGGAGTTTGCCAAGGCTACGGCAGACTACTATTACACGCTGCGCCAGTACGGCACAGCGCTTCGGGGATATGAAAAGCTGCTGGACAGCCAGCACAACAAGGCGGCGGATGACGAATTTCTGGGAAAGGTCTGGAACAATATGGCTGCCTGCTATGCAGGCCTGTTCTGGTTTGACAAGGCCATGCAGGCTTATGAGATGTCCTGGAGCTACAGAAAGGATCCGGACACAGTAAAGCGGATGTACCATCTGACGCTTCTAAATCCAAAGCTGTCTGTCAAGGCCAGATTCGGCGCCGGACTGCTGGACAGCCGGAAAGAGCAGTGGAAGGAAGGATTTGAAGAGGCGGTAAGCCGGGCCAGACATTCTGAGAGCGTGAGACAGGCGGAGGAGCTGTTTAACCAGGAAAAGACTGCCCGCAGGCAGGCAGAGGGAGAGCTTCTGTCCAGGTGGAAGGCAGGCTACAGAGCCATGATATAGCGTCATAGAAGGTGGAACATAACAGGAAGATAAAAAGAGAGGCGGAAGGCTTCGTTTCGGCATAAAACTGCCGGAATGAAACCTTCCTCCTCTCTTTCTGTATTTAATGGATTCAGCAGGAAAAATTCCGTCAGGCGTTTCTCCTACTTTGACATCAGATGACCGATGTTTTTAATGAGAACGGAAATGGTTCCGTCTGGATTTGTGATAAATTCCACCCGGTCTGGATTCTGGTACTCCTCCATGGGAATAGTGATCTCGATTCCCGTATCGGTCGTCAGACGCTGGCTCTGGAATTTTTTTACCGTCTGCTCATTTTTGGGCTGGACTGTCTCGTAGGACAGATTGTATTTCTCCATTTTCTCATCAAAGGCAGTCTGCATTTCCGGGCTGTCTGGAAAAACCTTTTCACGGAGAGATTCCACCTTGATGGCGCCCTCCTCCTCCAGCTCCTTGTAAATGACATTTTTAATTTCCATTTTGCGTTCTGCGTCGTCATCCCCGTAATACTTCCGGTTGACCTGCTCCACCGCTCTTGTCACAATATCCAGCTTTGATTTCTGAGACAGAGGAGCGTGGCATTCCAGATACAGCTCGGAAAAATACAGACGTTTTTCGCCGTTTACCTCGTACTTTTTCTCCGTCACCAGAAGCTCTCCTGTTCCCAGATTCACGACAAAGGCCTCGGAGAGCTTCTGCCCCTGGCCTGGAAGCAGAGCCTTCTGCAGAATAATGCTGTTGGCGTTTTTGCCTTCCTGCTCCTTGGTCAGATGGGTGTAGGAAGTCTTGTAATTCATTTTCAGAAGGGCAAGATAATCGCTTCCTCCGGAGGAGAAGACCACCACCGCAACGTCGGCCGGAGGAATATTGATATTAGCGTTCATAATGTCGTAGAGCAGCTGGGCCAGCTGCTTGCTGGTCTCCACAAAGGTTTCCGGGGTACACTGCTCCAGAAGCTGCTTGACAGGAGAATCGTTTCCAAAGCGGCAGAGCTTGACGTCGTCGCTCTCCGTCAATTTTTCAATGTGGGCCTTCAGAAAATCGGACAGATCGCCGGACAGGTCGATGGGGCAGTCGGAGAGAACCGGCACGCCCACAGACGAGTCCAGGATATGTACAATTCCTGTTTTCATAATAATATCGTCAGATTTCATGGGAAAGCTTCCTCCTACTGTCCGTCTGCCGGCTGTCCGGCCTCAGAATCAGCCGGAGAGACTTCTTCTGAAGTCTCAGGCTGGATGGAATCTGCTTCGGGAGCTTCCGTCTGGCTGGAAATGTCCCCGCTGTCAGGAAGGGCAAGCTCGTGAACCTCTGTTACCCGCCGCACAGCGCCGTCCTCCGCATAGGAGAAGGATAATTCTGCGCCCGGCTGCATGAAAGGAAGCTTCTCGTGGATGTCTACAGAGGCGGTGTATACCTGGGAATCTCCCTCAAGAGTAAAGTAATAGCAGGTATTGCCGGACACAACCGCGCTGGCAAGAGAAGCGACGGTTCCGGAGATTTCCGTGCTGTCCACAAGCTCCTGCACCTCCACGTCTTCCAGGTTCAGCGCTTTTCTGTAATTGCTCTTGGCCTCGTCAATAGTCTGTCCGGTTCCTACGATCTGGTACTGCTCCACGTCTACAAAGGCGTACATTTTCACAAGTCCCGCATTGTCCTTCAGAGAGAGGAAATACGTCGGACGGTTGGAAATATTTAAGAGCAGAGGGAAGGTAGCAGAGTAGTTTAAGTGCTGCACCTGTCCCTGGGCAGAAGCCATGGCAGAGGTCTCCGTCGCGCCTGGAACCGTGTAGAACTTGGTCTCCTTCGTTCGGCAGTTGACAAGAACAAAGCCGATATTGGACTCGTCGGCTGTCACAGAGCTCATGCCTGTGTACAGATAGACGTCGTCGTTGATGGCCATATAGTTGTAGCCGTAGGTAGTACGGCGCACGTCCTTCTGGCCGAAGACAGAGTTAATATATCCGTGCTGGAATCTTCCGTTGTCGTCCAGCTGGCCGATGAGAAGCTCCGCGTAGTAGAGCTGATCCACCCACTGGGGAACGTCCTCCTTGGCGTACCATTCACTTTCGCCGGTAACGGCGTTGACTAACACGGCGCCGTCGATGTCTTTTCCGTCCCACCAGCCAATCCGGTAGGAGATAGTGGGAGCAATCCAGTAAGGCGTTCCGTTGTCGTCGATCTCAAAAGATACAGTTTCAAACATCTTCGTCGGATATTTAAAACGGATATAGCGGTAAATGTTGCGGAAGAAATATTCACTGGGGGAGTATCTCATTCCATTTTCCAGCCATACCAGGTTGGTTTCCTGAGTTACCATGTCCACAGTTAAGTAGGCGGGAAGGCCTTCCTTGTGGTTAAAGAGCCACTTGATCGGATCTGCATAGCGGAGCGGCGTCACGCGGTAGGGAGAACCCTTGTAGTTGATCTGGGTGTAGTCGTCCTGAATCTCAAACTGGGAAACCAGCTCTGTCATCTCTCCCAGCTTACGGCTGCCGAGACGGGAGGCGGTATCCTTGTCAACTACAGGAATCTGGGACATGTTAAGCTCAGCTACGTCCTGGGCAAAATCGCCATCCTCAATGGTAATCAGATCCCGGTAACGGGTGGCGTTGAAAAACTGGAGTCCCAGAAGAGAAGCGACAGTCATGAGAATAATGATCAGGCCGATAGCGATAAAGCCGTATTTTAAAGGCCTTCCAAGGCTGACGCCGCTTCTTTTTCCGCTGTTTCTGCGGAAAACAAACTGTCCCGTTTCCTCATCCTTCACCATCTGGACGCCCCGCCCGGAACCCAGAGTCTGAAGAAAATCCTTGGTATAGGACAGGAAATTCACAACAAGGAAAATGAGAATACAGAGAATCAGAAAGACAAGGAAATTCTTATCTCTCAGATTAACGGCCGGAAGCATGGAATAGAACAGCAGAAACATTAACACTGCCGACACCAGAATCCGGATCACCATAGATGAAATATTTTTGGCTTTCATAGAGTCCTCCTTTGAAGTATGTAGAAACTATTTTATCATTTATGGGGAGAAAATCAAGGATATCAGGGGGATTTAGAGAAATTTCATAGATACCGGAATATCAGGAAAATCCTAAGAAAATCTTTCCCATTTCTTTCCTAATGATCCTTTTTACAGATATTGACCGTATTTTCAAATAGTGTTATAATCGACAGGAATATAAAGGAATCTTATGAAAACCTGAAAATATCCTTTTTCTACCTATTATATATGGCTGTATATAGGAGAAAACAGGTTTTGAATTCTGAGATTTCAGATGGAGAAAATCGCAGAACCTTCGTAAAGCTAATGGGGCATATGTAAGGCAGAAGCGAGGTTATAAACGAGAGAAGCATTCGGGATAAAATTATTTTTTATTGCGGATATGGCGAAGCTATACCTAAAAACAGGAGAGCAGATATGTGGTATGTGATTCAGACAATCACCGGGAAGGAAGAGGAGCTGGCCAGGGCTGCGGGCGCCTATCTCTCCCCAGAGCTGTGTGAAGACTGCTTTACTGTAAAAAGGAAGCTGATCAAACGCCTGGGAGGGGAATGGGTGGCTGTGACGGAAACGCTTTTTCCTTCCTATTTATTTTTAGAGACAAAAAATCCGGAACAGCTCTTTTATGAGCTGAAGAAGATACCGGAGTATACAAGGCTGCTGGGCGACAACGACGGAAGCTTTATTCCGCTGGAAGCAGAGGAAAAAGACTTTTTAATGAAAATCTGCCGCAGAGAGGGCAGAGATATGGTCGCAGACCTGACAGACCTGTATTTAGATCAGAACGGGGAGATCCAGAGAGCAGAAGGACCTCTCCAATTTTTTTTAGACAAAATTGTAAAATTGAACCTGAGAAAGCGGTTTGCAGTGACAGAGCTTACCATAGCGGGGCGGAAACAGACCGCTGTGTTTGGAGTCAGGTTGAGGAGAGAGGAGCTTCAGGGATGAGGCTCTTTTTTGTGTGAAGAAAACGAAGGAGGAGAAGAGGATGAAGGTACCATTTTCACCGCCTGATATTACACAGGAGGAAATCAATGAGGCTGCAGAAGCCTTAAAATCTGGATGGATTACCACTGGCCCCAGAACCAAGGAGTTTGAGCGGCAGATTGCGGCCTATGTAGGAACGGAGAAAGCGGTCTGCTTAAATTCAGCTACCGCCTGCATGGAATTGACGCTCCGCCTGCTGGGAATTGGAGAGGGAGACGAGGTTATTACAAGCGCCTATACCTATACGGCCAGCGCAAGCGTAGTCTGCCATGTGGGGGCGAAACTGAAGCTGGTTGACACTGCTCCAGGTTCCTATGAGATGGATTATGAACAGCTGGAACAGGCTGTGACAGAGAGGACGAAGGCCATTATTCCAGTGGATTTGGCAGGTGTGATCTGCGATTACAAGAGAATTTTTGAGATAGTGGAAAAAAAGAGAAAGCTGTTTCGTGGGAATAACGATATCCAGAACGCGCTGGGAAGGATTGCTGTTATTGCTGATGCCGCCCATGCGTTCGGAGCATCCAGGGATGGAAAAATGTGCGGTCAGTTTGCGGATTTTACCAGCTTTTCTTTCCACGCAGTTAAAAACCTCACGACAGCAGAGGGCGGAGCCGTAGTCTGGAAGGAGATTCCAGGCATTGACAGCAGCTGGATCTATAACCAGTACCAGCTTCTCTCCCTCCATGGACAGAATAAGGACGCCTTGGCCAAGACAAAGCTGGGGGCCTGGGAATATGACATTGTAGGGCCCTACTATAAATGCAACATGACGGATATTATGGCAGCCATTGGACTGGTACAGATGAGACGGTATCCGGGGCTTTTAGAACGGAGAAAAGATATCATTGCCCGGTATGAAGAGGGCTTTGCAGATCTTCCGGTAGAAACTCTGAAACATGATAAGGGAGACTGTCATTCCAGCCGCCACCTGTATCTGATGAGGCTGACAGGAAAAGGCGTGGAGGAACGGAACCGGCTCATTGAACAATTGGCAGAGAGGGGAATCGCCTCCAATGTCCACTATAAACCGCTGCCTATGCACACAGCTTATAGAAAGCTGGGATTTGATATTAAAGATTATCCTAACGCTTATCACATGTATGAAAATGAGATCACGCTGCCGTTACATACCAGTCTGACCGATGAACAGATAGACTATGTGATTCAGACTCTGCGGGAACTCCTGCTCATGGAAAACTAAAAAGGAAAGATAAAAAGTAAGGAATGGAAAAGGAACAAAAAAATGAGCAGGCAGAGCGATAAAAAGAAGAGGCAGAAGAACAGGAAAAGACATGTTTTGTGGCGGGAATGGAAAGAGCTGCCGGATTTTATGAGAACAGAGGCAGTGAGACCCTATTATGACAGTCTGAGCCATAAAAAAGGACAGCTGTTTTTAAAGCGAGTGTTTGATTTTACAGTATCCTCCCTGATGCTGGCGGTGCTTTCTCCTGTGCTGGCTGTGCTGGCTGTTCTGATCCGTCTGGATTCAGAGGGACCTGTTTTTTACCGCCAGGAGCGGGTGACCCAGTATGGCAGAAAATTTCGCATTTATAAATTTCGCACCATGGTACAGGATGCAGACAAAAAAGGAAGTCTGGTGACGACTCAGGGAGATGCCAGAATTACGCGGATAGGAAAGAAACTGAGAGGCTGCCGCCTGGATGAGCTTCCCCAGCTCATCAATATCTGGAAGGGAGAAATGAGCTTTGTGGGAACCCGTCCGGAGGTAGTGAAATATGTAAAACAGTATACGGATGAAATGTACGCAACTCTGCTTCTGCCGGCAGGCGTTACCTCTGAGGCCAGCGTCCAGTTTAAGGACGAGGATCAGAGGATTGCAGCTGGTGTGGAGGCAGGAAGAAGCGCAGACGAGGTATATGTGGAGGATGTGCTGGGGGAGAAGATGGAAATAAACCTGAAGGAACTGAAAGAGTTTTCAATGGCAGGGAATGTAAAAACGATGATTCGAACGGTGAGGGCCGTAACAAAATAAAAGTCAAAGAACAATAAAGAAAAGGAGATAACATGAATAGAAAAATAGCAGTTGCAGGAACAGGATATGTTGGCCTATCGATTGCTACTTTACTTGCCCAGAATAACCATGTAACAGCAGTTGATATTCTTCCAGAGAAAGTACAACTGATTAATCAGAAGAAAAGTCCAATTCAGGATACGTATATAGAAAAATACTTAAAAGAGAAACGGTTGGATTTGACAGCGACTTTAGATGGTGTATCTGCATATAAAGAAGCAGAATTTGTTATTATTGCAGCTCCTACAAATTATGATAGCAGAAAAAATTTTTTTGATACTTCGGCAGTAGAAGAAGTTATTGAGCTTGTGATGCAGAGTAATCCTAAAGCAACGATGGTAATAAAATCAACAATTCCGGTAGGATATACTAAAAGCATACGACAAAAATATAAAACAGATAGAATCATGTTTAGCCCTGAATTTTTGAGGGAATCGAAGGCTTTGTATGATAACCTTTACCCATCTAGAATTATTGTAGGATGTGACAATAGCTGTCGAAAAGAAGCCGAAATATTTGCGCACCTTCTTCAAGAGGGAGCGGTTAAACAAGATATAGAAACATTATTTATGGGATTCACGGAGGCAGAAGCAGTAAAGCTATTTGCAAATACATATTTAGCGCTTCGTGTATCGTATTTTAATGAATTAGACACATATGCAGAAATGAAAGGATTGAATACACAGGATATTATCAATGGTGTATGTCTAGATCCACGTATAGGATCTCATTATAATAATCCTTCATTTGGATATGGAGGATATTGCTTGCCAAAAGATACAAAGCAGTTGCTGGCAAATTTTCAAAATGTCCCAGAAAAATTAATTGAGGCAATTGTAGAGAGTAATCGTACCAGAAAAGAGTTCATTGCAGACCGGGTTCTTATTAAAGCGGGGTATTATGGCTACGATGAAGATTTTGATTTTGATGCTGGGAAGGAAAAAAGAGTAGTAATCGGTGTGTATCGTTTAACGATGAAGAGCAATTCTGATAATTTTCGTCAAAGTTCGATTCAAGGTGTTATGAAACGAATTAAGGCAAAAGGAGCAGAAGTGATAGTGTATGAACCTACACTGGAAGGCGGAACTACTTTTTTTGGAAGTCTTGTAGTTAATGATTTGGAAAAATTTAAGAAGGAAAGTGATGCGATTATTGCAAATAGATATGATGATAGTTTAGACGATGTAAAAAATAAGGTTTATACAAGAGATTTATATAGACGGGATTAAATTTATGAAAAAAATATGGTTTGTGAGTGATAGTGAACCAATTCCGGAACTGACTGGAAAGGGGAGATTGATGCGAGCAGGAAAACTAGCTCAGTATGCCGCAGAATTAGGAAATAAAGTGACATGGTGGTCATCTACTTGGCTTCACTATGAGGAAAGATTTTATTCCAATAAAGAAGAAAAAATAGATTTAAATGCTAATTTAAGGTTGCATTTATTACATGTAAAAAAGGCTTATAAAAAACATGTTTCTTTTGACAGAATTCAATATTGTAAAAATATTGCGAGAGAATTTAGAAAAGCAATAGAAAAAGAAGAAAAGCCTGATGTAATTCATTGTTCTTGGCCTTTAATAGAATTAGGATATGAATGTGTAAAATATGGGAGGAAGTATAATATACCGGTAGTGCTTGACATTAGAGACCTGTGGCCAGATATTTTTATACAGCCATTTCAAGGTTTGATGGAAAAGGCTGCACTATGCGGAATACACTTATTATATGGCAAAAAAACGCGGTATGCAATGAAATATGCTACACAGATAATTGGAGTAACAGAAGATGCAGTGTCGCTATCAAATAAGTGGGGAAGAAGTAGGAAAGAAATAGATCATGTATTAGTTCTGGCTTACCAAAAAAGAGCATACAAAGAATCTGAAATTCAACTAGCAGAAGCTATGTGGAATGAGTTAGGAATAATAAAAGGACAATTTGTTGTAATCTATATAGGTTCCATACATTTTCGAAATGCACAATTACGTCTTGTTATAGATGCTGCGAAACAGATTAATAATAAAAATGTTAAATTTGTTTTATGTGGAAAAGGACCAGATTATGAACTCGCTTTAAATGAAACAAAGGAATTAGATAATATAGTTCTTCCGGGCTATAGAAACGACACAGAATTATATGTGTTGGGAAAACTGGCAAGCGCAGGTTTGCTTCCATATTCCAATACACCTGACTTTATTAACGCACTTCCAAACAAATTGGGAGAATATCTTTATTATGGAATTCCAGTTTTTACAACTCTTCAAGGAGCCTCGAAAAAATTATTAGAAGAAAGCAATTGTGGTTTTTATTTTAATTCTTGCAAGGAGTTAATTCAAAAAATAGAACAATTGGAGAGTCAGGAGAAGGTATTTAAGCAGATGAAAGAGAATGCTCATAGTTTGTTTGAAAAGTCATTTGACGCAGATGTGGTTTACAAAGATTATTGCGATGAGTTAATCAATATATAGGTAATTAATATGGAAAAGATAAAATATTTCATCCATCCGACAGCAATTGTAGATGAAGGTTCTATGATAGGAGATGGAACACGTATATGGCATTGGTGCCATATTATGAATGGGGTAAAAATAGGAGAACATTGCAATATAGGAGAAAATGCATTTATAGAAACAGGAGTAAAAATAGGCAACCATGTAAAAATAAAAAATAATGTTGCAATTTATACAGGCGTAATTTGCGAAGACAATGTTTTCTTAGGTCCAAACTGTGTATTTACTAATGTTGGAAATCCACGAAGCTTTATAGAAAGAAAATCCGAGTTTAAAAAAACAGTAATTCATGAAGGGGCAACAATTGGGGCGAATGCAACGATTGTTTGTGGTAATGATATTGGTGCATATGCTTTTGTAGGAGCAGGTTCTGTTGTAACAAAGACAATTCCTGATTACACTATGGTAATCGGAAATCCAGCACGTTTTTACGCTCATGTTTGTAAATGTGGCTGTAAATTAGATAAAAATTTATACTGTAAAGAATGTAAGTCATGGTATAGAGCTGATGATGAAGGAAATATTTATCCGATTGAAGTGGAGGAAGAATAATGGAAGTTCAATTAATGAATGTGCAGCGTCAGCATGAGGAACACCATACGGAATATGAAGAGGCAGCACTCAGAGTTTTGAGAAGTGGCGGCTATATTGGCGGAGAAGAGGTCAAGGCTTTTGAAGAAGAATTTGCATTATATGAAGGCGCAAAATATGGTATCTCCTGTGGAAATGGTACAGATGCTTTAGTAATTGCTTTACGGGCATTGGGAATAGGAGAGGGAGATGAAGTAATTACTGTATCTTGGACTTTTTTTGCAACAGCAGAAAGCATTGCAGCAGTTGGGGCAACACCAGTTTTTATTGATGTCTGCAAAGATACATACTGTATGGATCCAGAGATGATAGAAGCTGCAATTTCTGATAAAACAAAAGCAGTTTTGCCAGTGCACATGTATGGACAAAGTTGTGAAATGGATCGTATTAGAGAAATTTGTCAGAGACATAATTTGTATTTAATTGCCGATTGTGCACAGTCTGCGGGAACGCAATATAAAGGAAGCAGAAAAAATACACTAGGAGATGTATCCTGCTTTTCTTTTTTTCCAACTAAAAATTTGGGATGTGATGGTGATGGAGGAATGATCCTAACAGATGATGAAAATATTGCACGTGCATGCCGCTCCTTTAAACTCCATGGCTCAGGAAAAGATGGATTGGTTACTTTAAAGGCTGAATACGAACGAAAAGGCAGAAAAATTCCCAGTTCCATGCCAATCGGAGAGTCTAAATATTATAATTATTTAATTGGCTATAATTCAAGGCTGGATGCTATTCAGGCAGCTATTTTAAGAAAAAAATTAGTTTATTTAGATGAGTTTATAGCTGGAAGAAGGAAAAATGCCATCAGATATAATAATGATTTGTCTGAAACAGATTATCAAATTCCATTTGAGCCAGAACATTCAATGCATTCTTATTATGTATATGTATTGAAGCATAAAGATGCATCAGAAATTATAGCGAAATTGAAAAAATCTGATATACAGTGCGGAACATACTATCCTATACCGTTACACTTGCAGGGAGCATTTGCAGAATTAGGATATAAGGAGGGAAGTCTTCCGGTGACTGAGGAACTAAGCAGAACGACTTTTGCTATTCCAGTATTTCCAGAGCTTTATGAAGAGGAACAGGATTATATTATTAAAACGTTAAAAAATATACAAATTACACTGTAAAAGGGGAGAATATGAAATACGCATTAATTGGATGTGGACGCATTGCGACCAATCATATAAAAGCAGCATTAAATAATCAATTAGAAATTGCAGCAGTATGTGATATACAGCCAGAACATATGAAAAAGCTTCTGGAAAGGCATGGTTTATGGGCAGATGACTCTATAAAACACTATACAGACTATAAAGCCATGATTGCAGAAGTTCAGCCGGAGCTGGTAAGCATTGCAACAGAAAGCGGAATTCATGCAGAAATTGCCATTTTTTGTATTAAGCATGGAGTTCATGTGATTATTGAAAAACCAATGGCTATGAGTATGGCAGATGCTAATGAGATTATCCGTTTATCAGAGGAAAGGAACGTCAAGGTCAGTGCCTGCCACCAGAACCGATTTAATATTGCGGTACAGGAAATGCGTCAGGCTTTGGAGGCGGGAAGATTTGGAAAACTGTCCCATGGTTCCATCCATGTGCGATGGAATCGGAATCAGAATTATTATACGCAGGCGCCCTGGAGAGGAACTTGGGCTCAGGATGGTGGTGCATTGATGAACCAGTGCATTCATGGAATTGACTTGCTGCGCTGGACATTTGGAGGAGAAGTCGAAGAAGTTTATGGTCAGACCCGCCAGCAGTTCCACGATTATCTGGAAGCGGAGGATGTAGGAATGGCAGTGGTGAAATTTAAGAATGGAGCCATTGCTACGATTGAAGGGACCACCAATGTATATCCCAAAAACTTGGAGGAAACACTTTACATTTTCGGTGAAAAAGGAACTGTAAAAATCGGAGGAACTTCCACTAACAACATAGATGTGTGGGACTTTGCCGATGAAACGGAAGCAGATATGAAAAATAAAGGATTGGAAGAGGAGACCAACAATGTATATGGAAATGGTCACACAAGTCTGTTTGCAGATATGATCAATTCAATACAGAATGGCAAAAAACCTTATGTAGACGCATATGCAGGAAGAGATGCGTTAGAACTCGTGTTAGCTATTTATAAAAGCCAAAAAGAGGGAATCCCTGTTACACTTCCGCTGAGTGAATTTAGCAGTCTTGATATGACAGGAGAGTTTTAAGAATAACATGATGCGAATATAGGGATCAGGAAAGAGAATCATACAAAATGGAAGAAAATTGTTATTTAGTTACAATGGAATTTCCTTATTTTAATAATGAAACATTTTTGGAAAATGAGATAAAATATCTATCAAAGGTATATAATCATGTGTACATTTTCGCGATAAATGTTTCAAGAAAAGAGAGAGTATTAAAAGAAATTCCTTTAAATGTAAATGTTTATCCACTTGGTTGTGTAGTTGGCAGAAAAAAATATTTAGTATATTCATTGTCTGGGTTATTTGATTTGACAAAAGTTCTGAAACTTTCTTTAGCAGATTTGAAAATAAAAAGGATTGTTACAGAGTTGTATTTTAAAGGAAGAGCTAATAGTGTTTATAGAAAAATAAAAAAAATAATAAAACAGAATAATTTAAATATATCAAATGCTACATTTTATAGTTATTGGTTTTTAGATCAGGCAATAGCTGTATGGAGATTAAAAAATGAATATTTAAAGGAAGGGAATAAAGTAAAAGCAGTTTCTCGAGCTCATGGGTATGATTTATATTGGGAAAGAAGTAGAACTCAATATATACCTTATCAAGAAATTTCGTTAAAAAATTTGGATGGTGTTTATTGCTGCTCCGAAAACGGAAAATGTTATTTGAAAAAAAAATATCCGAATCAAAAAGAGAAAATCCATATTTCCAGGCTAGGAACTTGTAATTGGGGTGTTGGTTCATATTTGCCTGAAAAGAAAGTATTTGTAACATGTAGTTCACTTATTGCTCTTAAAAGAATCACATTATTTGCGGAGGCTTTTGTTAAATTATCAAAGACAGTTCTAAACTGTTATTGGATTTGTATAGGAAATGGAGAAGAGTTTGAGAAAATTAGACAAATAGTATCGCAAAATAATATATCGGAGAGGGTTAAATTTACAGGTGCGATTTCAAATAAAGAGGTATTAGAGATATATAAAAACGAGCCTATTACATATTTTTGTAATATTAGCACCTCTGAAGGGGTACCTGTGTCTATAATGGAAGCGATGTCATTTGGTATCCCAATAATCGCTACTGATGCAGGGGGAACTTCTGAGCTGGTATCAGATGAAATAGGGAAAATTATTCCTATTAATATAGATTCTAATGAATTATCGAATATGCTAAGAGAACAATTAGAGATAGACGATGAGTTATATAGAAAAAAAAGAGAAAATGCTAGAAAACAATGGAACAATATAGCATCAGCGGAAAAGAATTATGGAGAATGGATATCAATTCTTAAAAATATATAAATTGACTATAGGATGAAACAAGCAATTATGAATAACAATAATTTTAATATATTAAACCCATATCAGAACCAAGACGTATCAGCATATTATGTTAGTATTATAGCTGAAGGTTTAGAAAAGTGTGGTTACAAAATAAAATGGATTATAGATGCGAATGAAATAAATGCCGGAGAAAGTGTTTTGATTGTGTCTGTTTATGATTACTATAGAGTAAAAAGAAAAAAGCCATATCAAATCTTTTTATGGATACAAGGTATATGGCCGGAAGAATCCTATATGCGTAATAAATCTAAGCTACGTCGTTATATAATTTCATTTATAGAAAAACAAGCGATTCAAAAAGCAGATTTTCTTTTCATGGTTTCTAATGCAATGAAAGCACATTATGAAAGAAAGTATCATTTGAAATTATATAATGACTATATTATGCCATGCTTTAATTCTACTTTAACAACTCAAAAGTTTGAAAAAAGTCGATATGAAAAAAATGTATTTGTTTATGCGGGAGGACTTCAGCCATGGCAATGTGTAAATAAAATGGTTTGCTTATATAAAGAATTAGAAAAAAGCGAAATGGCATTAGAACTACGTTTTTTTACATCTGCTACAGAAGAAGCAAAAAATCTACTTAAGAATTGCGGTATAAAGAATTATACAGTCAAGTATCTCAAACAAGATGATTTAGATAAAGAGTTATTAAAAGCTAAATTTGGTTTTGTACTTAGAGAAGATGAACCAGTAAATAATGTATCCACACCTACTAAAATATCTACGTATTTATCTCAAGGAGTTATTCCAATTATTACAGATGCGATATATGATTTTTCAACTAAATCTAAAGATATGAAATATTGTATTTGCTTAGATTCAAAATCATCTGTAAAAAAGTGGGCATATGATATAAGAAAATGGATTTTAAATGTAGAAATAAATATAGAAGAATTACAGTGTGAATATCAGGGACTTTTTAATACATATTATTGTGGGAAATTTCATAGTGAAAGAATTGCCGAAAAGCTCAGGAAATATAGTGATGATAGAAAATAAAATTAGTATAGAGAAGAAATTTAAGCCAAGATATATTATTTCTAAAAAAAATATAGTAGGAACTTTTTTTATATTTTTTGTTGGAATAATTAATGGATTATGTGTTGCGAATGAAAAGTTAGGGGCAATAGTTGGCGTTGTAACAGGCACTTTATTGGTATTCATACTGATAAAGAAAGGAATGAAACATTACTTTTTAAGCTTAATTTTTTTTCTATCAGTTTCATTAGAGAATGCGGTTTTTTTTACGGGGAGTCAAGGTGGAAACTTATATAATTTTTTAAATTTGCCAGTGATTGGAGGATACCATATATATTGCTATATAGTAATTCCCTTGGGGTATATTTTATATAATAGAAAATTAAAAGGCTTATATGGCAAAAGTAATGCAAGAGATTATATTGTATGGATATCTTTTTTTGTTTTTACTGGAATTGCTATGGCAATAATAAATATAGCAAATAATACTAATGGTATTTTACAATCTGAAATATTTTTAACATACTTTCGACGAGATATTTTGCGTTATGTTAGTATGCTCCTTATTTCGTTATATTTATTTTATTTTTTACAAAACGATGATACTTTTTCTCAGGATTTAGAAAGATTACTATTTGTTCTTTTGGTAAGTGCATTTCCTGTAATGCTAACTCTTGCAGGGAGTCATATTAATGGTTACTATGGAAGTTATGCAGTAATTCCGATAGGTTATTACACTTTTTTTGGAGTGTATTTAGTACTTTTTCCGTTTTATGATAATCAAAAATATAGATATTTATGTTTAATGTGTGGGACAGGAATAATATTACTAACTTTGAAATATCCCTCCCCTTTTGGGGGAAAATGGTGGTTACTTATTATGTCATTACCAGTTGCAATAATTTACTTATTTCCATCACAGTCTGTAAAAAAGAAGATCACTATTTTGCTTTTAACAATAATAGCGATGATAGCGGGGGGAACAATGATCGGCTATTTGATTAAAGTATCAAGTGGACAAAGTATTTACAAGTTATATGATGCGTTAGGTGTTTTAAAAATATGGGAGGAAGATTGGTATTACAGACTTCAAAATTCTCCAAGATATAGGATTGATGAATTTGTGAATGTCTTTTTAAATATAAAAGAAAGACTAAGTTCATTAATATTCGGAAATGGATTTGGAGGTAATATAAAGAAAGTGATAGGATTAAGTGATTGGTCAAGTATCACAGCATTTTCTGCAGGAGAAGTTTCTGAGGGACTATATTTTAATATGCATGAAACTATCAATACAATATTAATGAAATTTGGGTTAGTAGGAATTTTCTTTTATTTTAAAATAATACTCCGGGTTTTGAAAAAGGCAATGAGAAGTTTCTGGCTAATACCAGGGGGGGTTTGGTTTTTATTTTTCTTCCAGTCATATAATTCATTATGGTTTGGACTTTGTTGTTTAATATTAGGATTTTATCAAATGGATGAAGAAAATAATGATAATAGATAAAAAAGATATTGCTTGGAATTATGCAGGGATTTTTTTTAGGCTAGGCGTTAATGTTATAATTATGCCATTGATCCTAGCATATTTAACAGAAGAAGAGATAGGGTTATGGTATATATTTGCAAGTGTCGGCAATATTGTTATTTTATTTGACTTTGGTTTTGCTGCAACTTTAGCAAGAAATATAGCATATTGTTGGAGCGGAGCAGAAAAATTAGTTGCTGATGGCGTTGTATTTTTAGAATATGATAGTTTACCTAATATAAAATTGCTGAAGACAGTATTGTTTACATGCCGAATCATATATTTATTGATTTCGTCTATTGCATTGCTAATACTATTATTTTTGGGGACACCGTATATATCAAAAATAACTAACGTACATTATAATGATGGATATATTTGGTCATGGATATGTTATTGTATCGGCGTTTTTTTTAATCTTTATTATGGATATTTTACTTCTTTTTTAAAAGGAATAGGTGCAATTGCTGAGAATAATAAGGCTATAGTAATTTCAAAATTAATACAAGTTTTTATTTCATATATTTTGCTGAAAATGGGAGGAGGCCTTTTCGCAATATCATTAGCCTTTTTAATAAGTGGACTTGGACTTCAAATAATATCTAAGAAATTATTTTTTGGATATGAACAAATAGGAGAAAAGTTAAAAAAAGTATCCTCAAAAATTTCTATAGATGAAGTGAGAGAAATTTTTAGAACGGTGTGGTATAACGCCTGGAGAGATGGATTAGTTTCTCTGTCAAACTATATGATGACACAAGTGACAACACTAATATGTTCGTTAAAATTGTCTCTACAAGCAACAGGACAATATGGTTTGTGCCTTCAAATTATAACTTTATTAGCGAATGTCGCTATGTCGTTATATGGTACATATCAGCCAATGCTTCAACAATATCATTTACAAAATAATAAAGAAGGATCGAGAAAAATATTGTCACTTTCAGTTGCTGCGTATTGGATCGTATTTGTTAGTGGAATTTTAGCGTGCATAATTATAGGAATTCCATTTATACAAATAATAAAACCAGGATATGTACTAGATAAAAAGATTTTTTTAGCAATGGCAATATATGCATTACTATATAACAATCATAGCCTTTTTTCATCTTATATCTCGAATACAAATAGTGTTCCATATACAAAAGCATATTGTGTTTCTGCTTTTTTTACGGTTTTAATATCGAGTTTGCTATTGTATCTAACAGATTTAGGGATATGGGGAGTGATATTGGCAGAAGTATTTGTGAATCTGCTATATAATAATTGGAAGTGGCCTAAATTAGTTTTAGATGAATTACATATTTCTTTTAATTCACTATTAATTTTGGGGATTTCTAATTTAAAGGCATTATTGATTGCTACAATTAAAAAAAGGAAGTAGAATAAAGATGAATATATTATATACGGATTTTTTTTGTAATTGTTGGGGACATAAAAGACTAAATAAGGAGTTTATTAAATATTTATCTACATTTGCTTGTGTAGATATATTAACACAAAAAAATTGGTATAAAGAATTACCTTCAGGTGTGTACAACATTGAAATGAAGAAAGAATACTATCAAACAGGTAGATTTTTGAGTAGAATTAATTCTTTAAAAATGATGTTAAAAGCAAGACAGTTAGATAAAAAGAAACACTATGATTACATTTTTACCTCATCATATGACACAGTAGCTTTTGGATTAGGAAGGTTGTTTTTTCAAAATCCAGAACGCTTTTTTATTATGCATCATAATAATTTGGATGGGATACAAAGAAAAAGTGTAGATTTAATATTTCGTAGTTATGCTAATAAGGTAAACCATTTAGTGTTAGAAAAATTCATCGGAAAATATCTAATGGAATATTATGATATAAGAGCAGAGCAAATTAACTATTTGCCGCATCCTATGAATAAAAATAGTGATTGTAATCTTATAAAAGATTTTGATGCTGTTGGTATTAGTAATAGCAATGATGAAGAAATAGTTTCGAAAATTATATCTTATGAGAAAGAGACAACAATTTTAAAAAGAAAAAGGAAAAAAGTACTGTTACGATCCCAGAAAATAGAATTTGATGATGGGTATTTAAAAGTAATAAAGGGGTATTTAGAAGATAATACTTATAATGAGTACATTAATCGTGCTAAATCGATATTAGTACTTTTTCCGCTATCTTTTCGAAATAGAGTTAGCGGTACAATAATAGATGCTTTATCTAATCACATAAAAATTTGTGGAACTGAAATTCCAATCGTTAAAGAATTCGAAAAAAAATATCCTTGTATATGTAAAAGTTTTTCGACCATAAATGAGTTGATAGACTTTATTTCTAATGATGTAGATGATTATGAAGAACAGTTTGCTGAATTTGAAAAAGAACATACGGATGATACAATTATTACTATTTTAAAAGAAATTTTCAGGTGAAATTTTACGACTAAGTACAGAAAAATATGTAAGAGGAGACCAAAATGATAATTACTAAAACACCTTTTAGAATGTCATTTTTTGGAGGGGGAACCGATATGGAATCATATTTTAATGAATATGGAGGAGCGGTTCTTTCAACTACATTTGATAAATATTGTTATGTTACAGTACGGCATTTACCGAGATTTTTTGAGTATAAAACACATTTGACTTATTCAAAGATAGAGTACGTTAATAGCTATGATGAAATTCAACATCCAGCAATAAGAAACGGAATGAAAATGTTAGACATGCATGAATTGCGTTTAACCTATGAGGCAGATCTTCCAGCACGTTCAGGACTTGGAACAAGTAGTTCTTTTGCAGTCGGAATGTTGAATGCTTTTTATGCCATTAAAGGAAAATATATAGATAAAAAGAAATTGGCTAATGAGGCAATTTATTTAGAGAGAATTTTATGCGAAGAAGCAGGTGGATGGCAGGATCAGATAGCAGCGTCTTTTGGAGGGTTTAATAGAATTACTTTTAACCAAAATGGATATGAAGTACATCCGGTCATTATTTCAAAAGAAAGAAAAGAACAGTTAAATAAAAATCTAATGTTATTTTTTACCGGTTTTACGAGGTTTTCTGCTGATATTCAAAAGAGCAATATAGAAGATTTAAACAGTAAAATTACGCGATTAAAAGAAATGCATGCCCTTGTATATGATGCCGAGAAAATACTTGTTCAAAAAGATAAACAACTGGATGAGTTTGGAAAATTATTAGATTATACATGGAAGTTGAAGCGGAGAGTCGGGAGGAAAGTGACTACACATTATATAGATGAGTTATATCAAATAGCACTAAATGCTGGTGCGTATGGAGGAAAACTATTAGGGGCAGGAGGGGGCGGTTTCTTACTTTTTTATGTGCCGGTAGATGCACAAGAATCGGTACGAAAGGCATTGAATCATTTGATGTATGTTCCATTTGAGTTTGAAAATGAGGGGAGTAGAATTATTCATTATTCTCCAGAAGATTATAATCAATTTAAAAACTAGTATGTATTTATAATTAAGAAGGAGATGAAAATAAAGATTTATGAAAAAAATTCTGCTTGTCTTCGGCACTCGTCCCGAAGCAATTAAAATGTGCCCTTTGGTCAATGAACTAAAGGGAAGAAAAAACTTACAAACTGTTGTTTGCGTCACTGGACAGCACCGCCAGATGTTAGATCAGGTACTGGAAACGTTTCAGATAGTTCCTGACTATGATTTGTCTATTATGAAGGAACGTCAGACTTTGTTTGATGTAACTACCAATATATTAAATCGGATCAAAGAAGTTCTGGAACAGGAAAATCCAGAGGTGGTTTTGGTTCATGGAGATACTTCCACGACCTTTGCAACCGCTCTAGCTTGCTTTTATCTACAAATCCCGGTCGGCCACGTAGAAGCGGGACTTCGCACTTATAATATTTATTCACCATATCCGGAGGAGTTTAACCGGCAGGTTGTCAGCATTATTTCTGAATATAACTTTGCTCCTACGGAGCTTTCCAGGCAGAATTTAATCAAAGAAGGAAAAAATCCAGATACAATTTATGTGACAGGAAATACAGCTATTGACGCTTTAAAAACAACGGTAAGGCCAGATTATACCCATGAACATCTGGAGTGGGCGAAAGGGAGCCAGTTGATTATGATTACGGCTCACAGGAGAGAGAATCTGGGAGAGCCTATGAAACATATGTTTCGGGCAATTCGACGGGTGTGCGATGAACATCCGGATGTGAAAGCCATTTATCCAATACATATGAATCCAGTAGTTCGCGAAACAGCAGTTCAAATTTTGGGAGGTGATGATCGCATCAGAATTATTGAGCCATTGGATGTTCTGGATTTTCACAATTTTTTGGCCCATTCTTATATGATATTGACAGATTCGGGCGGAATTCAGGAGGAAGCGCCATCTTTAGGAAAACCGGTCCTAGTTATGCGCGATACCACAGAGCGTCCAGAAGGGATTGAGGCTGGCACATTGAAACTGGTGGGAACGGATGAAGACGAAATTTATGCAGCATTTAAGAAATTGCTGGAAGATAAAAATGAGTACAAAAAAATGAGCCATGCAAGTAATCCTTATGGAGATGGATTTGCTTGTAAACGGATTGCTGATATCTTGGAACAATAAAGACTTTCTTAGAAAAAACCGAGGGGAGGCCATCGAGATGAGTATTTTTGAGTATGACGAGGAGCGGGAGCTGAAGCTGATCCGCAGAGCAGAATACGAGGAGGGCCTGAAAGAAGGCCGAGAGGCTGGTCTAAAACAGGGCCGCCTAGCAGCGATAAAGAATTTAGTTGCCAAAAAACTGGAGAAGGGAAAGACAGCGGAGCAGATAGCAGAAGATTTGGAGGAGGAAGTTTCTGTGATTGAGCAGCTCATAGAAAATCTGTCCCATAAAGAAAATAATTGAAATTTGTGGTTATAACAACGGAAATTTTTCTGTATTTATGATATCCTTTTAGCGTCAGTGTACAGGAGACAGATCTGAAATAGACGCATTGTCTCTGCATGCTGGCGCTATTGTTCTTTGTACACTGTAAGCGCTTAAATCTTGGGTAGCTTTACTGTCTACGCTTTTAAACTCATAATGATAGTAAATAGATTTTTACTATACTCCGCTTGATAGGAGATAGAAATTTACTACATTTGGAGGTTTCATTATGAGTAATAAAC
>ERZ773260.1868-NODE-1868-length-25814-cov-4.840794_pt1 | contig 25814 bp, 19 predicted proteins | sample MGYA00511387_ERZ773260 | MGnify/ENA primary metagenome ERZ773260 (study PRJEB29015, sample SAMEA2737745) | human gut metagenome | biome: human gut; feature: human-associated habitat; material: faeces | place: China | collected 2012 ... | reverse complement strand
TCCCACGATGACGAAGACTTGTGAAATCTGAAAATTCTGCTATATCCCCAGGAGAAACAACAGTGACTGCACTATCCTCTCCACTATCAGAAGTTATCGTTACCGGTTTTTGTGTGACACCTAAGACTTCTTTAAAACGCGTATCTTCTTTCATACTGTCAATAACATCTTCTTTTTCCAGTATCGTTGCACCATCATCTAAAGTAATGACCGCATCGTATTGAAAGATTTCCTCATACTGTTTGGAAACAATATCAGAAATACTGTCTTGTATACCAAACCCTGCTACCAGCAAAGCACTGCATCCTGCAATACCAATGACAGTCATAAAGAAACGTTTCTTATAACGGAAAATATTTCGGGCAGTTACCTTTTGGGTAAAGCTGAAGGAAGACCATAAAAATGGAATTCTTTCCAAAAAAATCTTCTTTCCTTCTTTTGGTGCTTTTGGCCGCATTAACTGGGAAGGTACTTCCATGAGTTCTTTGTAAACTGCCGCAAAAGCTGCCAGTATTGTTACCCCAATAACAAGCGCACTGGCACCAAACATCAATGCCGGCTGTAATACAAAGGATAATGGGGGAAGATTGTACATTAAATTCCATGCGTTGAAAATAACCAGCGGGAAGATATACATACCTAAAGAACATCCTAAAATAGAACCAGCCACACCTGCAACAAACGCATACACAATATATTTTAGTGCGATTGCTCCTTGACTGTAGCCAAGGGCTTTCATCGTACCAATATTTCCACGCTGTTCATCTACCATACGTGTCATGGTTGTCAAACATACAAGTGCTGCGACAAGAAAGAAGAATAATGGGAATACTTTCGCAATACCACTTAAAATTAAGACCTTCTTTTTTTATATATTGAGCCATTTGAATAATCCTAGAAACACTAAAAACTTCATCATTGAACATAAAATACCTAGTATTATATTTTTTACTCAAGAAAAGCATTGTAGACACGACTTTATTAATAGGATATTGATGATAATGAATGTTCGACGAGCTAAAAGGTATAGTACAAAACGCACAATGAGAATAACAATTTTTTGATGATAATAATGGCAAAACAACATTTGGAGTAAAATATTTATCTAAATCAAATCCATCAAAATTAGGTATAACATAATCACAGTATTTAATTTTGACAACTTTTGTGCGTAATATTGTATTCTCATTTGCAAAAACAATATTTGGTACATCTTGATAATCTTTAAACATATCAAATGAATCAATAAAAGTTTCTCCTTCATACAAATTTATAAAATCCACATATTTGAATAAAGGTAATAAAACATTGTCTGAAAAATTACCATTAAACACTCTAGTGATAAAATTTCCTCCAAGATAGACTTTTTTATCAGGATAAAGTTTTTTTATAATTTTACAAGCTACTAATGAAGTAGCAAGCTGAGATCTTGATGTCACCGAAAAGCCAATTACATTTTGTTTAACATTCTTTAATAAAGATGTGTTTTTGTAAAATTCGAAGATCAAATTATCGTTATCCACATATGCTAACAATTGTTTGGGATTTGTTAATTTATATTTTTTACTATCAATAGAATTTAAGCTAATATGCATATCATAATAAAATCCTACTAAATCCAATGCAGTTAAAATAATCTTACTTACTGCTCTATAAGATTGTGCTGATTTACAATTTTTAAAAATATTTTTCCATTTTTCCACATCATTTAAATAATTTTTGTAAATCAATATTTTGAGAAGTGTACAGTATTCAATCTCTTCCTGAGTATTTAAAATTTCTTTTTTTATTAAATTCTCATATCGTAAACTTGCTTTATTTAATAAAGGGGTTATAACTTTATTACTCAATAACCAATCATAAAATTCAATATTATGGTCCCTTATTTCTATTATTTTTGAACGTGTTTCACCATACCCTTTGAGCAAAGGTAGTGCTAAATATGGGCTAGTTGGTGTCCATCCAATAGGAAAAATCATTAAAATATCATTTGTATAATTCATATACTATTCCTTCATTAATTTTTTTTAATTCATCATATTTACACATACTATTCATTGTTCCATGTACAGTGTAATCATCCATCAAACACCCTAAAAAACAATATGGTAAAAACTCACACTTTTTACTTTCACATTTTTTCAACTCTTCCAAGTTTAAATTAGATTTTTTAATCTCATCAAAGCTACAGGATAATTCTTCATATCCAAATGCCTTCATACACTTATAGTAATTATAATTAGGACCTATGATGATACATCCTAACTCTTTATTTATGCAAAGATTTGAATCACAATACTTTGATGCAACATTAAATCCAAAATCTCTTGCTATTTTATACAATTTGCAGTATTTTTTTACATCGTCATCCTGTACTTTGCTATTTTCTACTTCTATGTTGCTATCAGAACTTAAACCATAGGAAAGTAATCCAAATGAAATAAAAATATGTTCCAATTGAGATCCTAATCGCTGTCTTAAATCTATTAATAAATTAGGAATTTCATCAATATTTAACCTAGAGCAATTAATTCTAATTATTACCTCTTCACATAATCCATTACTTAATACCATCTTCATATTACGTACAATATTCTCAAATGTCCCACCAGTCCCTCCTTTTAGTTTACGAATTTTATCATGCACATCTTTAGGCCCATCTAGTGTTATTTGGTAACTTCCAACCTTCAATTCTGACATTAATTTCTCTAAACCAGGAGAGATAATATACCCATTTGATATAATATCTATAGATTTTTTTATTTGAATTGAATTAATTTCCGAAATCAATTCTTCCATTAAAATTTGCGAGGATAAGCTCGGTTCTCCTCCATACAAAGTGAAATTTATCCCATTCAAATGATCTTCATCTATAAATTTTCTAATTTGAGAAAAGTGATAATGTAACTCTTTTTTTGTCATATCTGCATTTCTATTTACATCATTTTCATAGCAATACGAACACAAAAAGTTACACCTTGTAGTTAGAGCTATCATAATTGATGCAATTTTATTTTTTGGATACCACGATAAAGATATATTGACATATTCTTTGTATTCATTACCATCTTTTAAAACTATGAATCCTAAATTCAACAAATGTAGAAATATTGGATCCTCTAAATTTGAAATTTTTTTAAGACTATCTATTGGTAATTTAAATCTAACTGTATTTTCTGTCTTAGTATTTTTGATTATAAATTCTTCTTCTGAGATAGATGTATAAAAGTTGAAATCTGAAAATTTAAACTTATTCTTATTCAAATATATTGTCGTTTTATCAAGAATTATTAATTTTGATTTTAGATAGAAGTTCAAGTCATAATTCAATAATTTGTTTTTATTTCCATAATTAAAAGTTATTTTTGTATTTTCTGCAAAGTTATTAATTATAAATTTGTATATCTCTTCTTCTGTAGGTGTACAAAATTTTCCATAATAGTTATTTTTCCAATATACATACCCATTTCTATCTCGACAAAGAAAATTAAAATCAATGAGATTCCTCCTTAACAAAGGAAAATCATCATAGATTGTTTCTAATACTTGATTGACTTCTCTTTCACTATAAAATTGGTTTTCTTCAAACTGAGCACTCACTTCTTTTAATGCCTCTATCTTATCTTTTTTCTTATGTGGTATAACTCGAAGCCTCAAATTAGAATCATCATAAAAAAAACGTTTTATTCTATTTTCCATAGTTTTATCCTCTTTTATAAAACTATTATACTTTTTGTTTGTTTATTTTACAACGTTTAATATTATTGTTTTTTTATTTTAAAAAGTAAAAAGCCATACAAATCACTATACGATCTGTATGGACTTCAAATTTTGCTCCACTATTCAATTGTTGTTATCGTTTATAATATAATCTAAAAATATCCCTTAATTCTGTTAATCATACACATTTATTATATGTTTTACCAAATGCATCTCTAGTAAAAAAACCATATTCAATTAAACTTCTTCTTAAAGATGCATAATCTTCATAAATATCGATTAAGACATCATTCAATTCTGATTCAGAATATTTACTCTTCTCTAATTCCTGACAAATTAATCTTAAAACGATAATTTTATACTTTTCTTTTCTCGGTATTAATTTTAATTTTAATGGATCCAATGACTCAAAAAAATCCTGTTTAACCTTTTCTTCATCTTCTTTTGTGGCTATATATCTTTCATCAACTTGTTTGGCATTACTATGTATATTCAAAAAAGCGTCATCTGGCTTTTGCTTTAAACTTTTCATTATAGCTAGATATATTTTACTCTGTTTTTCCTTTTCTCTCAGCGTAAATCTTTGGTAACGTATAGTTGACTCCTTCAATTTCAGTTCATTCGCAATTTGTTTATCAGAGTAACCTTTATTAATCATATTAATTAAATCGACTTGGTGTTCAGATAATCCATTTTCTTTCTTTGATAAATTCAAAAGCATATTTAAGCTAGATTCATGTTCTATCAAAATATGTAATTGCATCATTCCTAAAGCTGTATAAAACTTATCATTATAATTATAAATTTCTGTTTTAAAAGTCTTAAAATCACAGTATATACATTCATAAGTAAATTCTGTCTCAATATACCCACTTGCTAATTGTTCTACAGTTAAATCTAAGAATTCCATATCTCATTCCCATTCCTTTTTACAATAAGTATACCATATCGCTCATTTTTCACAATTTGATACAAGCCAAAACTAGTAGCAAATCACTTCTCCGCCAATTTTTAAAAAAATAATCACATTATGCAGTTTTAAAAAGAGCAAACAACCATCAAAATTTTAAAACAAATTAAATCTTCTTTATCTCTATTTCTAAAAGGCTAATATTTTATTAAACATTCGCAAATTTCTAACAAAAAATTTTCAAGTTTTCTAAAAAATGTACTAATTTTGTGCATATAACAAAAAGAAAAGCACTTTACATAAAGTAAATGTGCCAAATAAAATGATTAAAAACAGAGTTGATTTTCGATTCCGACTGAGACCACCATTTGTCAAAGATTGCACCTAGCATTTGCCAGGTGCTTTTTTTATACCTTATTTAAAGCATATTCTCATATTATGGTTATATTCCATATCTATATAAGCCACTAAAACAAGTGTTTTTCTAAACAAAATTCGCAAAAAAATCGCAAAAAATTTTCAATGCATATTAAAAACGGATAGTAAATTATCCGCTTTTTTCACCTATTTCGATTGTTTTTATTTCCCTCTAAATCCATAGTTTTTCTAACCCTTGTCTTATCTTCAGGGCTTAGCTTATTCATTATCGCATCATATACCGTAATGCTTTGTCCATTTTTTAAGTGAATCTGATTTCTCGTTGTTTCTTTCACAAACCGAGTCAGTGCAATATTTCTAGCTTCAGACTTATTCAGCTTCTTACTCATTGTCAACATACTATGGTTATGATCATTCACTTTAGTCTGTAAAACTGAATTCTGTTCTTTCACATCATCTAGTCTAATCTTCAATAACTTATTGTCATTCTTATACTGAACCAATTCATTCTTTGTACTATCCAGCTTGTTATTTAGCGTCTTATTCTCATCTTTCAAGCTATCTATTTTATCACTCATCAATTTGATACGTTTCAACAGGGCTCCAATCATTGACTTTAGTTCATGAATAAACGTTGTAAGCTGATCAAACACATGATATTCAACTACGATCTTATTTTTATTCAATCTGGATTTTGGAGATTTCTCCATTTCCACAAGTTGTTGAGATACATTTTCCAGCCTCTCATACGCATACACAATATTCTTTTCATCCACAGTGTCTTGTTTCAAAAAATCCTTTGCGACATTCATATTATGCTGCATTTCTAATGTTTTATCCTTTGTATCTTGCCACTGGCTCAGTGGCATATTTACCGATGCATCTTTTTCCGGTTCCTTAATACTTGTAGCACCATACATCAAATATAAACCATTCTCATTCATTATTGTTTCCATGTTTTTATACATCTTATTTCGCATCGCATTAAATAAAATTGGAACTTTATCTCTTTCATTGATTATAGACTGTTCCGGATTATATCCCATGCGTACTAATGTTTCATCCAAACCCGTACCACAGCGCAATCCCCCACCATGTTTTTGAATATATTCCATATCTTCTGCACGTTCATAAATAGGCTTAAAATCGAGGTGCATATGATAGAATCCAGATTCATCTAAATGTACAGTGGCACCTAAGATATGAAAGTATGGAAAATCCTTTTTAAATTTCACAAGAAATTCATTAAAAATATGAAGTGCTTGTTCTTTCGTTATCTTGCCATTTTCACGATCGCTCTTATCCCCCAATCCTATAATTAAAGATCTAAACATTTTAATCTGTTCCATTTTATTCGTTTTTGGATTTCGCATCTGATCATGCAGATGCTGCGTATAATAATCATTGCCAATCAATGGATAATCCCGATTACGTGGCTTTGTCTTAATTTGACCACTATTATATCGATTCCAAGCGGCAGCCTTGCGTTTCAGAGTATAATCATTACGTTCTTTAATATACGGTTTCATCAATTCATTAATTTGTTCCTTATAGCTTTTTTCATAAGGCACAAGCTCAATCACTGTATCTTTGCCCGTATCATGCGTATGCTCCAGTTTCGAGCGATACTCCAAGCCATGATTATGTTCTTCACATCCTTCTCCAGCCGTAATCGTAACCGACACTTCATTCATGCAAATCACCCGATTTTAATATTTTATACAATGTTGTACGACAAACATTATATTTTTTACACATCTGTTCAAAAGTCATTTCCTTCTTTTCTGCTCTAAGAACATCCACACCAGGAAGTTTTTTCTTAGGTCTTCCAGAAGTCGATGCTTTTTCTTCAATAATCACTTCCAAATTGCCATTATATGTATTTCGATAAGTACCATTAAAATGTTTAAAAAGTAATTTTATACATTCCTTTTGATGTTCAATATTCGTATCATTTAAATATAATTTAAATCGATTCATTTACGTATCCCCCTTATTATTGTTCATTAATTATTTCCACACATTCTTTTGAGCAAGCCTTGCTTGCCATAATTACCAGCTTGATGGTAATGCCCTTCCCTATTGAACCCAAATACCGCACTAAAGGCGGTAATGAAGTTCAATGACGGGCAACTGCGTTGAGCTTTTAGCGACATCATTCGAATTGAGAATCAATGATATCGATCAGATCCTGCTCGGAATTATTGAAGAACTTAACGTAAGTCTTCAAACACTCCGTTTGTGTATGACCCAAGCGTTTTGCGACCAATGATACAGGTGCATTCGCATTACATAGAAGTGATGCATTACTTCGCCTAAACCCATGAATCTTGATCATGCGAATTCCTGATCTATCGCATGCGATTGCCATACGCTTCTTCACAACTTTCGCAAGAACAGGTCTGTCCACTCCAAACAGAAATGTATCTTTTGTGATGCAGTACAAGTCTTTGTACCAATCCAAATATTCCTGCATGATGCATTTCATTCGTTTGGGCATCGTTATCGTCCGAATACTGTTCCTTGTCTTTGGCGGAGTAACCAGATACGATCTTCCCTGCACATACCTAGCTACTGTCTTATTGAATCGAATTGTCCCCTTATCCATATCAATATCGTTCATTGTTAGTGCAACACATTCGCCAAATCGACATCCCATAAAATACAAAAGATTCACAATGACATAACAGACATATTCTCCATTTTCTTTGTTTCTTGGAAAACATTGGATAAACTGTTCAAATTCATCCGGAGTATAGAAATCGTCTTCATCAATGATCTTGTCCGGTCTTTTGTATTTGGGAATTCTTTTGACCGGATTGAACTGTACATATCCCATTTCTAATCCATAGTTAAATATCTTATTCAAATATGTCAGCATCTTATTTACATATTCTTCACTCAAGCCTTTTTTAAATGCAGCATCCGTAATCTGTTTGATCTGTCCAGATGTTAGAGATTGAAGTTTTTCATCATACAATGGTTCAAAGTATTTTGAAATATATGTATTACTTTGTTTTGTACTTGACTTTAATTGATTTGCCTTAGCCAGATCATATACATCAATAAACTCTTTCAATGTATAAGAATGATTTTCAAAAGTGTGTGTTTCTGCATTAAAGGATTCTTTATATTTCAATTCAAACTCACGCGCATCATTGATGGAATTAAAAGTCTTTCGAAAAGAATAACGATGATATTTACCAGTAGATAGAGTAACCGTACCTCGAATTTCATACTTCTTACTTCCTAAACGTTTAACAGACATAACCTATACCTCAACATGCCCATCACGACGTAACATATCCAATATCTTCACATAAAATTGTTTCGGTGAATATGTAGAATATTCTTTCTGTAGTTGTCGAATCTCAATAGACGAATCCAATCGTTCAATATATTCATCCGCATATTCTTCCGATTCAATAAGCAATCGATCATACAGTTCATCATTTAGAATAACATTTCCATAAAGTCCAAAATGCTTCACTTCTAAAGAGAGTGTATTATCTTCTATATTATCTTCTATATTATTAGGACAACTGAGTTGGCTACCCTGGCTAACTGAGTTTGCCACCCCACCTAACTCTGTTGACTGGTAGCTAACTAAGTTTGCCACCTCTTTTGCGACATAAATACAATTTTTAATACCATGATTTACAAAGTCTTTCTTCTCTAACAAATTCTTTTGTATTAAACTTTTTAAAGCTTTATCCACACCAGCTTTAGTTGAATTTGTAAAATCTGCCAAATAACTACGACTGCCTGTAAATGCACCACAATGATCACGCGAAAATCCATAGATAATCGCATAAATACTCAATTCCAATCCTTTTAACCCCAATTCATTTATCATTCAATATTGAATAGAATAATAGGAATTGGGTTTAATCTTCTTATTATTTTCCATAAAAAAACTCCTTTTACCTCATTACGAAACAGACTTTCTGAATAAGCATTCAAAAAGCCTCCAAAAAAAGATAAAAAGGAGGCCACATTTTGTATAATGTGCTATAATATACGTGCTTAGGGGTATATTACATGCCTCCGGTTTAATTTGGTGCCAGCCAAATTAAACCTTTTTTTCTACCTTAAAATCAAAAAAATCCTTCACAATCACAACCGGAACTTTCCCTTTTAAAAGTCGCCTTTCATCCAGTTCATACTCATCCTTCATTACCTGAATGAATTGGTATGCCTTGGACTTGCTGATACTCGCATAGGCTGCCACATCCGTGGGTCCCCAGTATAACTTTTCCATTTTGAATTTCTCCTTTCTAGAAAGTTCGACTTATAACTTTCAATTATTATAATACATCAAATTTATATATTTGCAATATTTATATAGTGCATTTTTATTATTTTATGCATATTTTTTTATGCAATGATACAATAAATACAGAGGTGATTCTATGTCGAGTAAATCCTATATTGATTCATTATGTAAAATAAATAACCTTAGCTATAAAAACTTAGCAAAAGAAGTTGGAATTTCTTATAGCACTCTGAATGGAATTTTAAATACAGACAATCGCATAATGACACCAAAACAACTAAAAAAGTTTGGTGACTATACCCATTTTAAAGACTATGAAGTATTTTACCAAACTTTAAAAGATAATGATTTACCTAGACAATGTACAATAGCAAGTCTACTTTATCTTGGGCAAATGCACTGTAGTGGACAAGCTGTTTTGGTTCCATCTCAATTTTTTTCTAAAACTTCTTTTATACCGGCCGTATATGCAGGAAGTTTTTACAAAAAGCGTTCTGGAAATGGGTTAACCATCGTTGAAGACTGGGATCAATTAAAAGAAGACTATTGGGATCACTATTATAAGAAAATAAATAAAAAAGAATATTCAAACGATCTATTAATATCTATGTTTAATACTGAAAATGATTTTTTTGTCTCCGTTCTATTCTTTGGATTACGTCGAATTTGCATGCTTAAAGATGTCAATATTATAAATTATCATCTGGTTTCGCAATTCAATAATGAAATCTACATGCTAGACTCTTTTTTTCCAAAGAAACTTAACATTGGGTTCAAAGAAATTAAAATAGATGCGAATCCCAATCTATAAACATTATTTCAAAAACAGTATTGAATATTCCATCGTTTTTTTGTAAATAGTGGAAAAATGGTGCGCATGTAACGCACCATCGGTTTGTCTGTACGTTTGATCGATTTACTTTTTTATTATATTTATAATGATTTCCGATTCTAATCTAATTTTAATTAAATCTTTATTTTTCTTAATCAGTTACTGTAAAGTCTTCACAAAATAATCACATTTTAAATCAAAACTTTTTCAACTCAAAGGTAAAACTATCTCCGTTTTTTAGCTTTACTTTATTAATTGCTGGACATACACCATTCTTTATACAATCCTCATTATTTTTTGATTCATAAACTATCCATTTCCCATTTTTTTCATCTTGCTTTACTCCTGCAATTTCTGTTAATAAATAACCATATTCATTTTTCTTTACTTTCACATTCAATTGTCTAGTTTTAACTAAAAAATTTTTCAGATTATTCTTACTAGTATAAAATCTTTTCTTTAAAACTATTTTTTCTTTTTTACTTGTTTCATCCTTTACAACAATCTTAATTAATTTTTCATTTTCACTTGACTTTATTGATCCATTTCGAATTTCGCCAAATAATACAGTTAAACTCAAAATAATCAATACAACTATAAATCCAAAATACAAATGTTTTCTCATGTTTACCTCCATATTTTACTGAACAATTTTAATAAATATTTTTTTCATAGGCTTATATAAAAGCATCAAAGAAAGATACGTTAAAGTGCCTTGAATCACAGAAGTCTTAATACTTGAAAGCAAATAATATATAGTTACATATTTGCCAAAAAGTAAAAAAGGGATATCCAAAACAATTCCAACAATACCAGAACAAATGGCACCCACAAAAGGAATTACTTTTTCGTGTTTTTCAAATTTAGCTTTATTTTCACTAAAAATATATGCATAAAATGGATAGATAAACAAATACATTAAGTGCCAAATTTGCGGGCCATTTAATACATTAACGAGTATTGAAAATAAAATACTAGCATTGATAATTACCCTTCGACTTACAATTTGTGAAAAAGTCAATAGCATTGTTGTTAATAATTCCAAATATAAAATATTTGAAAATGAAATATATACAACATACAGAAAGCTACCTATTACACTACTTCGAACCATTGTTTTAGTATCAATTTTCATGTTAAATCTCTTCATTTTTAATATTCCATCTCATTATATATACATATACAAACATGATGATTCCACCCATTAAATACACTACATCTGCACCCATGAAATCACACAATATTCCAGCTATAAAAGTTCCTAATGGCACCATAACATTGGAAGACAATGTCATGATAGAAAAAAATTGCGTTTGCTGATTTATCTCAATATTCTTTTGAAAATAACTAATCATAGGAACATTTATAAATGTTGAAAAATATCCAGAAAGTAAACAAAGAGTAATATAAATCACATAAAACAGCATAGGTTGACTTCTTAAGAATAGTGAAAATATTCCTGTGACAATCATAATTATCGATTGCATGTAGAATGAATATAGAACACTACTTTTTCTTTTAAATAAAGTCATACTGAAACCCGCTATAATTATCCCTATACTAACTGCTGTACTAGTTAAACCAAATAAGTTATCAGAAAACCCAAAAATGACTTTTATAATTCCTGGTGCATATACATTTTCAGTAGGAGAGACTAAAAAGTTTAATACCATAAATGTGAAAAATAAAAACATAATATTTGAGTTATTCTTTAAATAAGTTAATCCTGCACATATATCCATCCCCTTATTTCTTTCGTTTTCTACCGGTTCAGGTTTATGCATATAATTCAAATTCATTAACAGCATAAAGCAAACTATAAAAGAAATAATATTTATACAAATAATCACAGATAAATTGCTTTTGGCATATATTAGAGTTCCTAAAGTGGGGCCCAATAGCGAAGCAAAATTATCGAACACGCTTTTTAAACTGTTTATACTATCTATTCTTTCTTTTTCAAATAAAATAGAAAAAGAACTTTGAGAAGAAACATTAAAAACTGATACATTAACTTTCTCAATCATCGTTAAGATTATAAACGCAAAAAAAGAAGATCCAATACTTCGCTCATTCACGTAAATCAGTATAAAAATCACAATAGATATAGCATTTGATATCAACATAATATGCTTTAAATTTTTATTTTTTAGAAATCCCCCAATAAAGGGCAACATTACAATCATTGGTATCTGAACCAATGTAAAAAAAATACCAGTTATCGTTAATGACCCAAATTTCTCTAACAAATATAAAGGAATACAAATACTATAAATATTAGATCCAATCAAATTAATAAACCTTGATATTAAATATCTTTTGTCATTACTTAGCATAAATTTTCTCGTCCTTCTAATATACAAATAGAATCAAGTAGTGCTTAGCACTACTTGATTCTATCCATCTACATACTTAGTATGAGATCCACAAACTTCGTGTTCTGAAGTGATTTTGATATCATTCGGTTTAGAAACCGTCTTTGTAATCTTGATATCTTCAATCATTTTTTCTAATGACTTTTCCATAAGCTACATACTTATAACATTAACAATGTTATCTTATCCTTTCTAATATCTTAACTATTTTTTATAGTTGATACCTTTATCAAAATACCTACCAAATATAACTTACAATTTATATCGTTTAACTCTGTGGCATCAAAAACATTTCTATCTTTTAAAGCAATCATTCCAGTATCATAACCATAAATTTTATACAATTTAGTTAATTTACATAATACCTCATTCATCTGGATTTGATTATTTAATTTATAATCATAATAATTTCCATCTACTTCCTCTTTTATAAATGGATTTATTTTATAAGAATGATTTGCATCAAATATTCTCAACTGGTGATTGAACTTATAAAGCTTCAGTAAATCATCTAAACATTCTTTATCAATCTGTGAACCAAAAAAATATACTCCATTATTTAAATTTATAAGCAACATATCCTTTTGATACACTTTCGATATTGGATTGTATCTAATTGGAATTTTTACCGTTTCAAGTTCTAATTTATAATTATTTTCAAACAAACATATTTGATCAGCTTTAAATGTTTTTTGATCAAAAAACGAAACATAGTTGAAATCATTCACATATTCTTCTATCAATTTTGGAGATAAACCTTTATAAACTTCATATTTGATACACAATTCAAAATTATCATCTGCTTCCTCTATTGTTTTTATATCAAAATCATTAGGATGTTCATACACTGTAGAACCCTTTTCTAATGCAAAAGAACCATAGCCAATTGATGCGTTACTAATGTGATATTTTTCATGACTTTTTCTCATAAAGCCTAACAAATACCGCTTAGTATTATTCATTTCTTCAAAAGTTTCTGTAGGAAATCCAAATATCGCAAACAAATGGACAGACACCTTATTTCTTAATAATGTGTTCACTATATTATCAACTTTAGATATCTCTATTTTTTTATTCATTTTATCTATTACACGTTGATTATATGATTCCAAACCAAATTGAATATGCATACAACCACCTTCATATATATTCTTTGCTTCTTCATCATTTATCTCTGTATCAAATCTACTTTCGCAATACCACTTAAAATTAAGACCTTCTTTTTTTATATATTGAGCCATTTGAATAATCCTAGAAACACTAAAAACTTCATCATTGAACATAAAATACCTAGTATTATATTTTTTACTCAAGAAAAGCATTGTAGACACGACTTTATTAATAGGATATTGATGATAATGAATGTTCGACGAGCTAAAAGGTATAGTACAAAACGCACAATGAGAATAACAATTTTTTGATGATAATAATGGCAAAACAACATTTGGAGTAAAATATTTATCTAAATCAAATCCATCAAAATTAGGTATAACATAATCACAGTATTTAATTTTGACAACTTTTGTGCGTAATATTGTATTCTCATTTGCAAAAACAATATTTGGTACATCTTGATAATCTTTAAACATATCAAATGAATCAATAAAAGTTTCTCCTTCATACAAATTTATAAAATCCACATATTTGAATAAAGGTAATAAAACATTGTCTGAAAAATTACCATTAAACACTCTAGTGATAAAATTTCCTCCAAGATAGACTTTTTTATCAGGATAAAGTTTTTTTATAATTTTACAAGCTACTAATGAAGTAGCAAGCTGAGATCTTGATGTCACCGAAAAGCCAATTACATTTTGTTTAACATTCTTTAATAAAGATGTGTTTTTGTAAAATTCGAAGATCAAATTATCGTTATCCACATATGCTAACAATTGTTTGGGATTTGTTAATTTATATTTTTTACTATCAATAGAATTTAAGCTAATATGCATATCATAATAAAATCCTACTAAATCCAATGCAGTTAAAATAATCTTACTTACTGCTCTATAAGATTGTGCTGATTTACAATTTTTAAAAATATTTTTCCATTTTTCCACATCATTTAAATAATTTTTGTAAATCAATATTTTGAGAAGTGTACAGTATTCAATCTCTTCCTGAGTATTTAAAATTTCTTTTTTTATTAAATTCTCATATCGTAAACTTGCTTTATTTAATAAAGGGGTTATAACTTTATTACTCAATAACCAATCATAAAATTCAATATTATGGTCCCTTATTTCTATTATTTTTGAACGTGTTTCACCATACCCTTTGAGCAAAGGTAGTGCTAAATATGGGCTAGTTGGTGTCCATCCAATAGGAAAAATCATTAAAATATCATTTGTATAATTCATATACTATTCCTTCATTAATTTTTTTTAATTCATCATATTTACACATACTATTCATTGTTCCATGTACAGTGTAATCATCCATCAAACACCCTAAAAAACAATATGGTAAAAACTCACACTTTTTACTTTCACATTTTTTCAACTCTTCCAAGTTTAAATTAGATTTTTTAATCTCATCAAAGCTACAGGATAATTCTTCATATCCAAATGCCTTCATACACTTATAGTAATTATAATTAGGACCTATGATGATACATCCTAACTCTTTATTTATGCAAAGATTTGAATCACAATACTTTGATGCAACATTAAATCCAAAATCTCTTGCTATTTTATACAATTTGCAGTATTTTTTTACATCGTCATCCTGTACTTTGCTATTTTCTACTTCTATGTTGCTATCAGAACTTAAACCATAGGAAAGTAATCCAAATGAAATAAAAATATGTTCCAATTGAGATCCTAATCGCTGTCTTAAATCTATTAATAAATTAGGAATTTCATCAATATTTAACCTAGAGCAATTAATTCTAATTATTACCTCTTCACATAATCCATTACTTAATACCATCTTCATATTACGTACAATATTCTCAAATGTCCCACCAGTCCCTCCTTTTAGTTTACGAATTTTATCATGCACATCTTTAGGCCCATCTAGTGTTATTTGGTAACTTCCAACCTTCAATTCTGACATTAATTTCTCTAAACCAGGAGAGATAATATACCCATTTGATATAATATCTATAGATTTTTTTATTTGAATTGAATTAATTTCCGAAATCAATTCTTCCATTAAAATTTGCGAGGATAAGCTCGGTTCTCCTCCATACAAAGTGAAATTTATCCCATTCAAATGATCTTCATCTATAAATTTTCTAATTTGAGAAAAGTGATAATGTAACTCTTTTTTTGTCATATCTGCATTTCTATTTACATCATTTTCATAGCAATACGAACACAAAAAGTTACACCTTGTAGTTAGAGCTATCATAATTGATGCAATTTTATTTTTTGGATACCACGATAAAGATATATTGACATATTCTTTGTATTCATTACCATCTTTTAAAACTATGAATCCTAAATTCAACAAATGTAGAAATATTGGATCCTCTAAATTTGAAATTTTTTTAAGACTATCTATTGGTAATTTAAATCTAACTGTATTTTCTGTCTTAGTATTTTTGATTATAAATTCTTCTTCTGAGATAGATGTATAAAAGTTGAAATCTGAAAATTTAAACTTATTCTTATTCAAATATATTGTCGTTTTATCAAGAATTATTAATTTTGATTTTAGATAGAAGTTCAAGTCATAATTCAATAATTTGTTTTTATTTCCATAATTAAAAGTTATTTTTGTATTTTCTGCAAAGTTATTAATTATAAATTTGTATATCTCTTCTTCTGTAGGTGTACAAAATTTTCCATAATAGTTATTTTTCCAATATACATACCCATTTCTATCTCGACAAAGAAAATTAAAATCAATGAGATTCCTCCTTAACAAAGGAAAATCATCATAGATTGTTTCTAATACTTGATTGACTTCTCTTTCACTATAAAATTGGTTTTCTTCAAACTGAGCACTCACTTCTTTTAATGCCTCTATCTTATCTTTTTTCTTATGTGGTATAACTCGAAGCCTCAAATTAGAATCATCATAAAAAAAACGTTTTATTCTATTTTCCATAGTTTTATCCTCTTTTATAAAACTATTATACTTTTTGTTTGTTTATTTTACAACGTTTAATATTATTGTTTTTTTATTTTAAAAAGTAAAAAGCCATACAAATCACTATACGATCTGTATGGACTTCAAATTTTGCTCCACTATTCAATTGTTGTTATCGTTTATAATATAATCTAAAAATATCCCTTAATTCTGTTAATCATACACATTTATTATATGTTTTACCAAATGCATCTCTAGTAAAAAAACCATATTCAATTAAACTTCTTCTTAAAGATGCATAATCTTCATAAATATCGATTAAGACATCATTCAATTCTGATTCAGAATATTTACTCTTCTCTAATTCCTGACAAATTAATCTTAAAACGATAATTTTATACTTTTCTTTTCTCGGTATTAATTTTAATTTTAATGGATCCAATGACTCAAAAAAATCCTGTTTAACCTTTTCTTCATCTTCTTTTGTGGCTATATATCTTTCATCAACTTGTTTGGCATTACTATGTATATTCAAAAAAGCGTCATCTGGCTTTTGCTTTAAACTTTTCATTATAGCTAGATATATTTTACTCTGTTTTTCCTTTTCTCTCAGCGTAAATCTTTGGTAACGTATAGTTGACTCCTTCAATTTCAGTTCATTCGCAATTTGTTTATCAGAGTAACCTTTATTAATCATATTAATTAAATCGACTTGGTGTTCAGATAATCCATTTTCTTTCTTTGATAAATTCAAAAGCATATTTAAGCTAGATTCATGTTCTATCAAAATATGTAATTGCATCATTCCTAAAGCTGTATAAAACTTATCATTATAATTATAAATTTCTGTTTTAAAAGTCTTAAAATCACAGTATATACATTCATAAGTAAATTCTGTCTCAATATACCCACTTGCTAATTGTTCTACAGTTAAATCTAAGAATTCCATATCTCATTCCCATTCCTTTTTACAATAAGTATACCATATCGCTCATTTTTCACAATTTGATACAAGCCAAAACTAGTAGCAAATCACTTCTCCGCCAATTTTTAAAAAAATAATCACATTATGCAGTTTTAAAAAGAGCAAACAACCATCAAAATTTTAAAACAAATTAAATCTTCTTTATCTCTATTTCTAAAAGGCTAATATTTTATTAAACATTCGCAAATTTCTAACAAAAAATTTTCAAGTTTTCTAAAAAATGTACTAATTTTGTGCATATAACAAAAAGAAAAGCACTTTACATAAAGTAAATGTGCCAAATAAAATGATTAAAAACAGAGTTGATTTTCGATTCCGACTGAGACCACCATTTGTCAAAGATTGCACCTAGCATTTGCCAGGTGCTTTTTTTATACCTTATTTAAAGCATATTCTCACATTATGGTTATATTCATCATCATTAATGGGAGTGAATTTCTTCACTCTTTTAGATAAAAGTTACAAAAAAACTACAAAATATTTTCAAAACACATTAAAAACGGATAGTAAATTATCCGCTTTTTTTCATCGATTTCGATTATTTTTATTTCCCCCTAAATCCATTGTTTTTCTAACCCTCGTTTTATCTTCAGAACTTTGCTTATTCATCTATATCTGAGTAATAGAATCAATTAAATAGCTTTCAAGTTGAGGAAACAATGCTGGGATAATATAGACTATAACAGAAATACAACAATAAAATATTACGAGAGGTTTAATATCTTTTGTACTGGAAAAATAATATTTAATAATATTAATCATTTTAAAAATCAACCTTTCTTATTCTTTTGCGTATAAACAAATACAACAACAGTGTATAAAGAGTTAGTTCCATCATTCCATACAACCATGTTATTTCATATCCTCCGCAAATAAGGCTAAATGAAGAAACAATTGCCAATGGGTTTACACATGGAAACAACAATCCAAATTGCGAAATGCAATAAGTAATAATAAAGGATGCTATACACACAGTTTTAAAATTCTTCTTTTTTCGTGTGCATAAGAATATTAATGTTGTAGCCGAAGTATAAAACAGTGTTTTTATTATATTCATGATTTCTAAAAGAGATAGGACTTTCCATATTGGCATTAAACTTAAGCATTCAGGTATAGTAAACAGCGTATCAGCAGAAGCAAAGTATTCGTTTCCCATATAATACATTTTTTCTACACCATGAACATAACTGTTAAACTTGAAAATATTGACCTGGTCAACCAATATTTTTGTATCTATCTTAGTAAATTGATGATTTTTCAGAAGAGCAATACCAATCGCAAAAAATGAAAGGCAATAAATAATTCCTAGACAAATACATACAGATATTACTGCTCTAAACAAATACCTTCTTCTAGATTGGATCATGAGTAGTTGATGTAAATTATTGTCTTGATATACGTTTAAAACCGTTATAGTGAATATAACAATCAAAATCGGCATCAAAAAAGATAGGATAGAATCTGCTTTCAGATTATTCAGCAAATAACCTAATAACGAGGATTTATCTAGAAAAGAATTTTTGTATACTCTTTGATACATTAATTTCATATGAGAAACTTCATTAACATAGAGTTGATGTATAAAACTCGATGTGTTTGCTTTGGCAAAAACAGTATTTAATGTATTTCTATCAAACTCATACTTTTTTTGATTATATTTTTTTGGCTTAATACTTTTAAAATGAAAATCCCCAACTCTATCATTTGCATAACAATCGATGTCGACACTGGATATTTCTAATAAGCATTTAAAATATGCGTCGATAGAATCTTGGCCAGCTAAGTTTTCTAAGCGATTTATTTTCCAATCCAAATAAGAAAAGAAATTATTCCAATCTTCATCTGCTTCATATTGGTATACAATTCTAAGACTTTTAAATTTCTGTTTTAACGCAATCGTTTCTTGAACTTTGTTATTTACATCATTCTCAAAATCTGTCTTCTGATTATTTAAATTGATGAAAGATATCAAATTCAAAGTAATCAATAACAGTAATAATATTTTAGTGATCCTCATTTTTAAGATTGCGATTACTTGATGTTTAATCATATTGAATCTCCTATTCAAAATCCATATTTTCTATAAAGACACAGCTAATAAAAGGTATAAGCAAATTTATGAAAAATAAAATAAATGCCTTTTCATAATAAAAATCAATATTAAAAGAAAGAATATATGAGAAAGGATTCCAACCTGTTATCACAAAACAAGAAACCAGTGATATCATGATTACGGCAAACCAGGTAATAATCTCATCTTTTAACACTAAGGATAATAGCTGTATAAATTGAACATACATTAGTAGACTCAACATAAAAATTAAAAAGCTTTTTAATAGGACTTGTATGATTTCTAGAAATGAACCATTTGTTAGGATAAATAAATGTCCTCCATAACCATATTGAATATATCCAACAAAACAAAGAACAGCAGTAAAAGATACAACCAACAACAAAGAGATTATGCAATAAAACATATTTCGTATTAGCAAAATACATTTTTGGCTTAATGGATATGAAAATATGTATTGATATGATTTTGTAGTTGAAAATTCCTTGCTCCATATGTCTGCGTTAATAAGAAGAATCAACAGGAAAATAACAGCAGTAAAGATTGATTTACATTGTATATTTTTCAAGTAAAAGCAAAATGTCGTTTTTTGTTGATCGACCACATCCAATTGGTTGTTTTTTAAATTAAATTCATCCATCGCAATATCAGATTTTAAACTTTTCTTATTGGGTACAAAGGAATCTGTAAATGGACTCAAATAATTTTTGTTCAACCCATATAAGACATGTTTGTTTCTTTGAATTCTTTTTTTCAGTATTTCTAGATCATCATTCTTTACATAGGCATTTTCCAATGCATCTGTATAATCAATTTGAATATACCAATACTGCAATTCTTTTTCTTTTTCCTTATCATATTGTTGACTCAAATCGTATTTCAATATGTTGATATGATTCTGTTCATCAACTTTCATTATCAGTAAATTTTCTATTCTTCCATTCTTTAACTCCAAATATTCTTTGTTTGTTTTGACACAGCCACAAAACAGCAACAAAGCACATAGTGCAATATTACAGAGTACTTTTTTTGACATGAAACCTCTAATTTCAAATTTTAGAAAATTAAACATTTTTACATACCTCAAAGTAGTATTGTTCCAAAGGATCCTCGTGATACTCTGCTTTATACTTTTTTTCATTTTTCATATGCCAAACGATTTTTCCACAATTAATAAAGACATATCTATCACTCATCTCTCTTAACTGATTGATTTCATGGGATGACCATAGTATTGTTGTCCCTTGTTTGTTCAAGTTTTCCAGTTCATCTATGACTCTTTTCTTGGTTTGTAAGTCTAACCCGTTAAATGGTTCATCTAGAATTAAAAGTCTAGGCTTTTGCATAATAACTAAGGATAAAATCAACATCTGTTTCATTCCTACAGAATAATACTTTGTTTTTTTCTTAAGCCTTTCTTTTAAGCCAGAAAACTCTATATAGTTATCCATCTGCTGTTCATTGATATTATTTAATTGAGAAATCAATTTAAAATGATCCAATCCACTTAGATCAGGATATAACGGTGGATATTCAATGCTGCAAGCTACATCTTTTAATGCTTTCTTATTATTAAGAGAATCAAAAATCCAGATTTCGCCACTATCTATATTTGAAAATCCCATTATACACTTCATTAATGTTGATTTTCCAGAACCATTCGGCCCTACTAACGCCACTATTTCTCCTGCTTCTATGTCTAGATTTATATCGTTCAAAATTTTGTTCTTATTTAAGTGTTTAATACTAAGTGTTTTCATAATGATACATGTTTGAAACAAAGCATATTCAAACTTTACCTCTTCCTTCTTATTTTTGTTTTCACTTTAACCTAGAAAAGAAAGTAAAACAACCACACGGTATCATGTGGTTGTTATTTGGGATTAAGATGCAAGAAAGTAATCTTTTTTTCTTCTTTGTCTACTTTTAAATTGTATTTTTTTATGAATCTATGGTTATCTCTTTCAACGGTTGAAAAGTCATGTGCTAGGCTTGTTTTAATTGAAATAACCTTATTTAAGCCTATGTCTACTATGGATACATATATGATAGGCTCATTATCCTCTATCAGATTATTCAATGTGTTTATGAAAAATATAGTCAGATCCGAATCATTAAACTCTTCTGTATTGCATTTAACAAAATGCTGAATAGTCGTATTGCCAAGATTGATATTGCATATTGCCGTGCTCAAAGCTGTGTTTCCGGTGTAAATGGCATTGAACTTTTCAATTATTTCCTGCTTCATTACATAAAAATCATTTTCTGCTTTTTCATATTCTTTGTTCTTGAAATACATATCTATAGAATGACTATCATGTATTAGTGCGTGTAAAAAATCAAATGTATTATTGTAATTGTTTTGAGCAATTTTCAATTTTCGACATAATTCGTTTTTTTCGTTTTGAAGCTCTATATTTTTGATGGTAAATGAGAAAAAATATAAATACAATAAGTTTGAAATAAACAAACCAATTAATATAATCATTGAAATACGTTCAAAAAGATCTTCATTCTCCAAAATATAGATCATAAAGAAACATAGTGTTATGGGCAATATAAAGATCCATATCTTTTTTTCAACTTTCTCTAAATATAGATAGGGAACATACATAATTATAATTAGGACAAACATAAACAGGTAGTTGCTTGTCAAATTCAAATAATCGATTCTGTAAAATTGAAATATTAAATCTACCATTTCAATACATATCCAATATGAAATGGACAAGTAAAGTGAATCGGTTAAGTTCTTATGAAAAATAAACTGAATAAACAATCCGTAAAAAACAATATTCATTAAGGCAAACATCCATAATAAATGACTGTTTGAAATAAAATAATTAAAGAGCACTATAATGATTGTGAATATTATAAATTTGTCAATTGATTTTATGCTTGGCTTGATTTTATCTTGTATGGAAAGAATTGTATATAAGATCATCAATAAACATGTGTGAAAAAAATACGTCATATAGATTTACTCATTTCATTGATCCAAGCTTCTTCAAAAGTTTTTTTGTAGAATCTGGAAACAGGAAGTTTAACATTATTTTGTAAGATGACATCTTGCTTATCTACATAATTAATTTTTTTCAAATTTACTAATATAGATTTATAGCATTGTGCAAATGTCTCGTTGCAAAGAGTGCTTTTCCAATAGCTTAACGAATAAGGAGTTTTAATCGTCCTGTTATGCAGATATAAGTAGGTGTATTTTCTACTGTATTCCAAATAATAGATATCATTAATATAAATCTTTGTACCAGGAATCTTCTCATCCATAATATATCTATTTTCATTTAAATATCCATTGAGCACTGGTTCCATGATCATATTAAATTGATCTTGCGTATAAGGTTTTAATATATATCGATCTGGTTTTATGGAATATCCATCCAATAAATATTTTTGATAATTTGAAGTGATAATGATGTGACATTGGTTTTTTAATGTTCTAAGCTTCAATCCCATATCTATTCCACTAATTCCATTAATTTCCATATCCAAAAAGAGAAAATTAACATTTTTACTTTTCTCTATTAGCTCTGTCGCATTCAAACATACTTCTATATTGTAAGCAATGTTTTTTGAATCCAATAGATTCTCTATACATGCTTTAACAATGTTGGCATCATTTATTTCATCATCACAAATTAAAATATTAATCATTAAATATCCTTATCTTTCTGTTTTAGATTACTTTACCACACATTCTTAACAAATAACATATTCAACTACATTCTTTCCTATGTTAAAACCATTTAGCATCGTTGCCAGTTTAACTGTAATAATTGGAAATAGTGCATAGACATCATTAACTTCAACACTATTGTTAATCGAATGATCTATTTTTTTTACGTGATAACTGTTGTGATTATTAATAGCACTCTTTTTTACATGGTAGCATATATGGAATTGTTTTCATCCAAACGTTTCATATGTTATTTTTCGCGTGTAAAATAACTTAGTAAGTAAATAATTCTATCAAATATACTAAGTTTGTATATTTTCAACCGTACTTTTTTCAAACTATAAATCAATATCGTGATCACTGAAACAATCTATAATTTTAGAGTTTCAATTAAAGAATATGACAAGGAAAAAAACTATATTTAAAGCACGAATCGAATATACATGAAACCAATAATATTTCACCTAATCATGAGCATTGCATTACCTAAAAAGTATGCTATAATTCAAGTAGGCAAACGGATAACAAGCCTACACGAATAAAAGGATGGTTCGGACTAAACCATCCTTTTTTCAACGAAAAAAAAGCAGTAGAAGGACTAATTCTACCGCTAAAGGCTCACTATTCTACTTATCCCCATCGAGCCATTTGCATATAATATGGGTTACCACACCTGCTATGACAGAGACAATAACGGATAACAATATCTCCTCCACGAGATTCACCTCCTTCCCGTTACCGAGAGAGGAGTTGCAGAATAGTATGTCCATTTTACCATAAAATCAAATGGACAAAAATAACAATTCTATAAGTCAACTGAGCATCGGCTGATACAATAAAACGCGAGATAATCCACACTAACTTTATTGCAAAATTTTATCAAAAAATTTTCAAAGCATATTAAAAACGGATAGTAAATTATCCGCTTTTTTTCATCGATTTCGATTGTTTTTATTTTCCTCTAAATCCATTGCTTCTAACTGAATTCACAACAAAAGAATTTCTTCTTACCTATATTTTATTTATCATCTTTACTTTTTAAGTAATATCCGCCATTTCTATTCGAGCCACGATGCTCTACATAAACAGTCAAGTTTCTTTTTAACTCATTTTTTATCATATCCCTGCTAACTGATGGCAAATTTGTTTGGATTATTTCAGATAGTTTTATTGTGTTTATTCCAGGATTCAGTTTTAAAGCTTTCATTATTTCTAATCCCAAATCGCTTATTGGGTCAGTTATTGGGTCAGTTATTGGGTCAGTTATTGGGTCAGTTATTGAGTCATTCTTTAGATAGTTAACGTTCGGTAATGTGACAAAAAAGAAATTTTCCGTTGCTTTAAACTCAGGTTTCACGCCATAATTTTTATAGCTTTCCATCGTTCTAGGAATTCCTGTGCCAAAGTTTTCAATCATACCTAGTTTATCAAACACATGTACTAACCTTGGATTACGATATGTTTGCACGCCATTCATAATATCATCCATAGATGCATTAAATATTCCACCTGGACTAGTAATTTTTGCCTTATCAGGGAAGAATTCGATTTTAATATTCGAACGTATAAAGTAATTGGCATGGCATATTGCATTTAAAACCATTTCACGAATAGATGCACCGGGATAAGATTTTGTTTCAATTCGCTTAAACGAACTTCCATCAATCACAGCTCGTAAATCATTTAATCTTTCTACCTGTTCTTCTACATTTTTTAAAACATTCACTAACGAACCTTTAAAACTCTTTTTGATTTTGTAATTCATTTCAGAATCGTATTCTGCAACTTTGACAACAATCTCAGATTGATCAGATAATAAATATGCAAGGTTTGTATATTTACCTGATTTAGCTTTCAAACCCGTTGTATTCATTAATCGAGGCGTTAAGTTTATATCATTCTCTTCAAGTGTTCGTTCAAAACTCTTGAATGTAAGATCCTGTTCCTCAGAAATGTCATCTTCATAACTGTAGCTATGTGACTCCATTATCATACGTAATATCTCATCGTCATTAGCCTTACGCTTACTTCTACCAACACGAATATATACGCCTGAGGGTTTTGGTCCTTTTTCTCTTAAATAGTATGGTTTGTTTATCCCTTTAGAAATATTAATGACCAAAATATCATCACTATTAAAATAATATTGAATTAATCCTGAAGGTTTGGGAAAGAATGCTTCTTGAATCCAGTTTCCTAATTTCAGATCTACTTTATCTTTAGAAGCATCATCTTTAATCCCAACAATGCTACCGTCATCGTCCACACCTACATAAATGGTTCCACCATAACTATTAAGAAAAGCAATTATTTCGCTTTTGACTTCATCAATCAACTCTCGTTTTAATTCTGTACGTTCATCTTCAATATACTTAGTCATTTTATAGTGTCACCTCTAATATCAATGATATATACAATGACTCATTAAATCAATGAAAAGAAATATATTTCCCATTGTTCTATCACAACAGATATTTTTAAATACATTAGAAAATTAATACATCAATGTTGATATAAAAACACCAATCGAAGCAC
>ERZ773260.1864-NODE-1864-length-25831-cov-10.157860_pt1 | contig 25831 bp, 22 predicted proteins | sample MGYA00511387_ERZ773260 | MGnify/ENA primary metagenome ERZ773260 (study PRJEB29015, sample SAMEA2737745) | human gut metagenome | biome: human gut; feature: human-associated habitat; material: faeces | place: China | collected 2012 ... | reverse complement strand
CTTTTATCATAAGATCGTACAGCGTAATCGGCAGCTCGTCCGGCTCCCAGCCAAGGCTTAGGGTCAGGCTTCCCTGTGCGTCTGCATCGACAAGCAGCACCTTCCTACCCGCCTGTGCCAGCCCTATGCCCAGGTTGGCGCAGGTCGTCGTTTGGGCTGTGCCGCCCTTCTGGTTGGCAAGGCTGATAACGTGCGCATCCATTTTTTATCGCTTCCTTCTGATAGGTGCAAAAAAAGCCGTCTGTATCATCAAGCAACTCTCCTATTCAGCGTCTTTTCAGACGCTTTGGGTCAAAAGAAAACCACTCGATCTTCGCAAAAATCGAGTGGCCATGTTATGAAATTTACTTTTTATCTTTGATTTCTCGCAAATATGTCTCCACGTTCCGATACTGTACATCCTGCACAACCTGTTCTTTTCCGCGATAGAGCACATATTTTCCTGTAATCGGCCCATACCGATGTTTCGTTTGCTCGCATTTCTTTTCGTCGATTAAATGACGTATCTGCTGGGGCACAATTTCAGCGCTGTGCTTGATTTCATAAATCTGACAACAGCCCGCACCCGGATCAAACACGACCATATCAAACTCGCCAATGGGAAATTGCAGCACAAAAACCTGTTTTTTCGGATTGGCCAGCTTGGTTTCCAGCAGAACAATGTCCTCCATCATCCTCCCCTTGATCTCATTCAGAACACGTTCCTGCACGGCATTTCTCTCTGCCAAAGACAGCGCGCTGAACGTCTCATCCAGCAGCAAGCTGTGAATCAAGGCGCCAGCCTGTGCATATCGAAGCCCTGGCTGTGCAATCACGGTTCGGCTGCCCTTCTCATTGACATCCGGCAGGTGGAGAACGTCGATTTCCTGCGTCAAATCCAGCAGTTCCAAATATTCTCTGATTTCTCGCACATGCGTTCGATCCAGCTTGACCGTTTGTTCCGCCTGATTGCGAATTTCCAGCAGCTTTCGTAGATTTTCCGTTACGGTATCCATATCCACCCGATCCAGAATATCCGTCGGATTCTGTCGGTTGCGACGCAGGTTGTTTGCGGAGATACCCAAGTCGTGCGATTTGAAATCCCGTGTCAGAACCTCCAGCGTAAAACGATGATTGATATCCTCAACCACACGGTTAATTGCACTGGTCAACTCGTCTTTTTCATACAGGTCGTGCAAATGGCGGAAATGTCCTTCGTACTGATAGCAGCGTAGGGAGTGCTGGATGTTTCGAGCAATCGCCGTGTCTACATACTCATCGGCGCTTTCCTTGCTGGCGAAGGTGGACGTTTCGTTATAGTGAACGCCGCCCAAGCTCATCGTACCGCCGTAACGAATATACTCGTCGATGCCATGAATTCCCAGCACTGATTCAAATTCCCGATAGGGAATGAACGTCGTATGCAGCATCACGCAGCGATCGTAAAGCTGTTCGTCCTCCGTGAATAGAAACCCCAGCGAATCTGTGCCGGACAGCACAATCTTCATCCCGCAGGCCGCAAATACATCCGAAAACAGCGCCGCTCCCTCGATGAAATCCTCCATCAGCGTCACTTCGTCCAGAAACACATAGCGAAAGCCCTTCTGCTCCAGCGTTTTCAAGTCTTTATTGACATCCGCCAACGTATCCTTTGCCGTAATCTGAATGAACGCCGCTTTGGCCAATTCATCTTCGGCCATGTCAGCGAAAATCTGACGAATCATCGTGGTTTTTCCCGTTCGACGCAGACCATAGAGAATAAACACCTTGTCCCGCGTCTCGCCATAAACATAATCATGCAGCTGCTGAAAGCATTCGCGCTTCTGATAACAGCTTACGGCATCAGCAAATGTTCGGAGCGTATTACCTGTTCGGACGTTGGTGATGAAGTTCAACGGCTCGGCCTTCTTCACCTTTGGCAGACCTCTACGCAACGCTTTGATTTCCTGTTCAAGCGTCTTTCGATGCTCAATCTGTTCTCGGAATGCATCAACCTCATCCAAAGGAATATACTTTTCTCTACGTTTTCCATTCTCAGACCAGCGCTGATAAAAGTATATCTTCCCGTTCACCGTTTTTCTGGTGATGGAGCCAACAGGCAGCTCGGCAATCTGTTGTTCCAGCTCTTTCGTGCGCGTTTGGGCTTCTTCCTGATTCACTGTTTTCCCTCCTTTTCCCGCATGGATTTATCCCTATTATACCCTATTTATCCCCATTTATTCAAGAGGGTATAGAAAAGGATGTCCATGCTTGATGGACACCCCTTCAACTTTCCGCTTTTCGAGCTGTATTGCGCTCCAATTTACGCACCAATCGCGCACCATTTTTTCATGAACGTGCGCAAACATTTATCAAGTTTCAAGTCACTACAAGCTCAAAAAATGAGGTATTCCTTCATTTTTAACGATTTATGCCAAACTGTGAAGAATAGCATTGGACTCGTTGCGAATCACAACGCCCAATTTCATATATGCTCACAGCTCCTTTGTTGCCTTGCTTGACATGCTATTCCGTTCAAAAACCTGACACGATTACTGATTATAACACACCCCTCCCCTTTTCTCAAGGCACGGCTGGATTTTCGTTGCGATTTCTGTCTCAATTTTTTTGGATGCCGGTGCTGCCGTATTCCGCCGCTTCGCGAATCGTCAGCATCATTTTGCGCCGGATCGAAATGCTCTGAATTCGATCTCTGTCTAATCATCGCCCCAATCATCATTTATATCACTTCAAGTTCCTCACAACATATAACAAGTTCATCTCCAGAATTTATCTCCATTCCCACCGGAATAAACCTATCTCCATTAACCAACCTTGAACCAGAATATAGTTCTTGATTCTGGTTTTGTTTGTTCTGAAGTTCCGTAATATAATCATCATTAGCCACATACATGCACTGTATATTATTCCCACCTGCCCAAAATCTGCACGATTGCATATATATACATATAACACTTCTAAATCTAATTATTATTTCTTCTTTTGTCATCTCATTTTTGCAATAGATTTCTACTTCTGATTTTTTCTGCTTATATTCAAAACCGTAAAAGGCGCAATCATGTATTTTAATTTTATTGATATCATCTTTATTATCAAATGAATATACCATATTTTCAGTCTTTCTCATTGAAAGTATAATGAATTCCATGGTTCTGGCACAGGCTCTCCTGCAAATAATGCATTCCATTATGAGCGCTGTCCCACTCGATTAACAAACAAAATGATTTCTTTTCCCGTTTCAGATTCCTGAATGACTACCTTCCCCTTCTTTATCTCTTTGGGTATAAATTCAGAAAAAGATGCCGTATATGCTTCCCATCCCAAGGCTTTATCATCATAAAAGAAACCGTAAGACAGCGTTCCGCCGCTCTTTATCACGGTTACTCCATATCTTATTTTTCCATCATTATAATCATATCCAAACTTAGGATCAAATACGCAGATTTCTTCGCTCTCCGCCAGAATTCCCACCTGAATTCTCGCAGCATTTTTCGGCGTTATTTGATATCCATATAAAAAACGTCCATCTACTGAATATAAAAGGAATTGAATCTTTCCATTGTTCAAGTTATCCTTTTCAAAAACGACGAGAGCCAGATTTTTCACTATATTTACATATTTGATTTCCTTATTGACATCTATATCGGCTCCATTTAATTCTTTTATCTCTTGAAATGAGTTTTTCCCAATCAAATGATCCGATGCATATATTTCTTTCTCATTCCATGCATACGATTCTTCCTTTACGAATTTCTCTCCATTTTCATAAAACACCATGTTCATTATGATCAGAAAAATCGTCAAACCTAAAATAATAATACAAATACTTTTTTTCATTTTCCCTCGTTTGTCAATACTTTAACAACATTTGCTTAAACGGTGCTCTTCTTTGTTTAACCTTTTTATTCTTCTTGGTATTCTGAACTCCGTCTATAAAGTCATCGGCTTTCTTTTTTTACACCCACGACTATCTTTGTTCTTTTTTCATAATATATCGTATATTCGTCATCAATCACCATATTTTCCTGAAAATACTTATTTTTTGTAAACGCATCCAAATATACTACTTTATTAGTTTTTTCTCCTATGTCGAATACATAAGCACGAGTCACAGGTAATGGTGGCGCAATCCTTGAATCTCGATAACTTTCCTTGAATTTTCCCGTGAAGGATATTATAAGAGGATTCATCAACACATATAAATAGGATGTCACATATATTAAAGAAAACGCCAAACTCAGAAATGATGCCGCCAAATATTTTTTATCATGCACAACAGAGACTATTGCCAAAAATAATCCCATTATACCCACGATACACCCTGTCGAAAAAATACGGTATCTTATTCCATCTAAAATCACTTTAATTCTCCCTTTACTTCATTAAGACTTTTTTCACTATTGATCCCACATTCCTTATTATAATACAGCTTAGTTTCTTCATCGTAAACATATTCTCGATATCTAAATAGGTTTTCCGTACCGAGCGTCGCCACCATGCTTCCGCTCTTGCTGATCGGATTACCCCACGCATCATAACTATATTCTACCACCTGCGTACCATTCGCGTCAATCAATGCAACCATATCGCCCTGCAAATGGTAGACATAGAAGTAATCGACATCGTTATAGGTGACCATACCGGGCTTACCCTGCGCATTGTAGAGACGGTACCCTACCTTTTCATACTGTTGTTCATCCTCAATAGAAGTGCGTCTATTAAAATATAATAGAGAGCATGTCTATCAATCCATGCTCTCTCAGCTACTTATTATTTTATTTCACTCATGACGCATTTAATTGTTTTATGAAACGATAGATGCCCCATTTCCATCATAAGGGTTTGAATTTCATTTTCATTCAATGACGTCCTTTTTAGAAAATTATCATACCTTTTTCCTGTTTCTTTAATTGACACATCTCGTTTTATATATTTTATATATATTTCAACATCATATGCATAAACTATCCGTTTAACTACATCTCTATCATTGATATTACAGTTTTCAAGTTTTTCAAGAACTGAATCAATTCCATCATACTTTAGATCAGTCAATCCCAATTCCACGATTTCCTCGGCTGCATCTAAAGCGTACTGCAATTCTTCTCCATATAATCTTTCTATTTGATCAACTAATTTTTGAAAAGAATTAATTGCTCCACTTTTTTCTCCATCACTGTAACATTTTAATCCATGTTGATACAATGCTTCTGGATAATCAGGATCAACCTCGTAAGCCCTATCATAATACTTTTTCGCCATATCTTTGTCATTTGCATATCCTTCATAGATATATGCAAGTTTGCACATTAGCCATGCATCATTTGGATACTTATCAATCATTCGTTCAAACATGTCGCATGCCTTGTCAACTTGTTCATTCGCAATATATTTCACCGCTTCATTAAGCAATTCTTCTGAATCATACTGATTATTGTTTCTCTTAGGCGCTGTCTCATATTTTTCATCTACTATAATTTTGATTTCCTTTTCTTCTGATATCACTTTATAATCAAAATTTTCTGCCTTGGCATTCATATATATAGCATTTATCAGCACACATAAAACTACGAGAAACTTTTTATTCATACTTTTCTCCACTTATCACAATATTTTTTTCACTTTACTAATTACCTTATATTTCAGTGTCGGCTTCTGAGTTATCCTCGGAAGATGTTCCGCAATCATCTGCCCGCCAACGTTCAAAGAACAAATAAAACTAACCATATTGATCACAAAAGAAAGATTATCTTTTTTCGCTGCTGAATCCTAAGCCTCCAAATCCATTATTCATAATCTTTTCGCCCCTATCGTAATAATCACCAATCTTCAAATGCTCACCAATAGAAGCTATTGTAAGTCAATTGATTTTGTAATTATTTCACCATCTTTATATCCACTAATTTCCAGTTTTTTCACATCTCCAACGACATTTAATATAACAAACGATTCATTTTGACTCTTAATGGTGTCTTCCTTTATTTTACTATGAATCCCCATAGCTGATGTGTCGAAAATATAATATGCGTTCCTATTTGGTCCAATAAAAACGTATGGATCATTTATCGTGTGAAAATTGCTATATGTGGTTATAGAATATTTTTCAATTTCATCTCCTTCGTATGTTAGCTTTCGTAACCCTATTCCATCAAACGCGCATATAATATAATTTTCATAAAGAACAACTTCGTTTGCATGTTTCAACTTATAATTCCATCTAATTTTTCCAGTCTCTTTATCACAGCAAAATACGCCTTTTGTCCATGAGCTGATAAAAAAGCAATTATGTTCTTGTGAAAACGGAATGCCAAATTGTTCATGATATATATCTATATCCTCTATTTTATGATCTAATTCGACACTTGTCTTTACATTTTTTCTATCAATAAAAGCAATTTCTCTACTATGGAAAAAAATCTGTGAATATACATATATACAATTTGTATAATATGTATTAAATCCCACAGATGTCAGTCCTGTTGGCGATTCCGGATCATTAATTATAATTTGTTCTATTTTTTCTATTCGCTGGACTGACATGCATATTACCCCCCTCATTAATAATGAATTGTAAATTTATATTTTAGTGCCGTTTACCATCGCAGGAGCCGCAACACCAGATGTCACAACTGAAAGCCCCGCTGCAACAGCAGTAAGCCCAAGTGCCAGCAAACTAGTTCCGCTAAAGAGTTTACCCCAGTCAGGCCAATTTTCTTCGCCGTCAGACATCATAACCGGGTTATTGGAACAATATGTAAATTGTGCTTTATTCAGGATATCATCAGTACCGCTAATAAGGCCGTCTGAGTTAATGAAACGTCTCCAAGCCGGCTTGTAATACCTGTTTTGCAGATAATACAACTCCGTCTCCTCATCGTACACATACCCGCGATAGCGGAACGGATTCAGCGTACCAATCGTTGCTGCCAGACTGCCGGTTTTACTGATCGGATTACCCCACACATCATAACCATATTCTACCACCTGCGTACCATTCGCGTCAATCAGCGCAACCGCATCGCCCTGCAAGTCGTAGATTTTTACCATTCAGCGTATAAACGTCTCTACATGCCATTTAGGGGCATTAAATGGTCGAGTCTTGTTTTTGGGCAAAAAAGAAAAGACCTTCGATTTCTCGAAAGTCTTTATCTTGGTCGAGGTGACAGGATTTGAACCTGCGACCTTTTGGTCCCGAACCAAACGCGCTACCAAACTGCGCTACACCTCGAAAATGGAGCCAATGAAGGGACTCGAACCCTTGACCTGCGGTTTACGAAACCGCTGCTCTACCGACTGAGCCACATTGGCGTTTAGTCTCGCAAGATCACGCATCCGCCTGACGAGAATAGATTATATCAGAATCCGTGCTTCTTGTCAATACATTTTTTATTCTTTTTTCACCTGTTTTTGAAAATTCTGTCGGTCAGCCCGAAAAAGCGGTTTTCACTGTTTTCCCCCGCGCGCAAATATGGTATACTACATCAAAAGGAGGTCTGCCGCTTGAAGGACAACCGCATCAATTATGACTTGGAGCGCAAACTGCGCCGCTATGCCATCGGCAATCTGATGAAATACATCGTCATCGGTCAGGGCATCGTCTTCGCGCTGATGTATATCTGGCCGACGCTGGGCTACCGGCTTTATTCTCTCATCTCGCTGACCCGCGCGGGGCTCATGCGCGGGCAAATCTGGCGGCTGGTGACGTTCGTGTTCACGCCGCCGTCCAGCTCCCCGATTTTCATTCTGTTCGCGCTGTATTTCTACTACATGATCGGCCTCGGGCTGGAAAACCAGTGGGGCAAGGTCAGGTTCAACCTGTATTATGCGGTCGGCATGCTCGGCTCGATCATCGCCGCGCTGATTACCGGCTATGGCAGTAACATGTTCCTCAATCTGTCGCTGTTCTTCGCCTACGCCGCGCTGTATCCCGACGAGCAGGTGCTGCTGTTTATGTTCCTGCCGATCAAGATGAAGTATCTCGCGCTGGCCGACGCGGCGCTGTATCTGTATTATTTCATCGTCGGCGGCGCGTCCACGCGGGTGACGATCGTGCTCTGTCTGCTCAACGTCTTCCTGTTTCTCGGCGGGGACATCATCAACACCATCCGCCGCGAATCGCGCTACTGGAAAACGCGGTATAATTTCCGCAAGGCCATGAGGAAGTAATTCTAAGGAGCTGTCAAGCGAACTGACAGCTCCTTTTATATCTCTCAGCCCGTCTTCCGCGCCGTCAGAATCATCCCGAACAGGCCGCCCGCGGCCAACCCCATGCCCAGATCGGCGAGATAGGCGGTCAGCCTCGGGCTTTGCCCCATCATCAACGCATAGCAGACGATCCCCAGCGCCATATACAGCAGCCCGACGCAAGCGCCGCGCATGGCGCCGCCGCTCTCCCCCGCGCGCATGGCGGTCGTCACGCCCGCGAGGATGGACACGAACTTCACCACCTGATTGACGGCCGTGATGGCGCGGTCGCTGGCGTTCCACCAATTCAGAATCAGCGCGAAGACCGCCACGCCGATGACGGTGATCGCCGCCGCGACGAGCACCCCGCGCAGCACGGCAAACATCGCGTTTTTCTCCGTTCTGCGCGCGCTTCTTCGCGTCGTCCGCTTGAACGAGCCGACGCCCCTTGACGAAGCAAAGGTTTGATTTTCCACGATCTTCCCCTCTCTTTCCCACAAAAAAACCGCCCTGTCACAGCCAAAACTATGACGGGGCGGTTTATCTTATGCGGGAAATCAGATGAGCTGCTCGGAATCGTTGGTTACGGAGAGCTGCTCCACGTTGCGCACGGCCCAGCGGGCGATCATCATCTGGGTCTTCTGGTCGCCGACCTCGACGGTCAGCACGTCGTCCTTGATACGGACGATGGTCGCGTAAATGCCGCCGATGGTGCAGATGCGGTCGCCAACCTTGAGGTTGTCGAGCATCGTCTTGGCTTCCTTGTCCTTCTTGCGCTGCGGACGGATCAGCAGGAAGTAGAACACGACGAAGATCAGGATCATCGGCACAAACTGCACGGCATAGTAGATGATGGTCGCGCCGGTGCCCATGGTCTCGGTCGCGGCGGCCGCGTCGGTCGTCGCGGTGGTGGCGGCGGCGTCAGCCAGCAGGTTCATAAGGGCATACTTCATGGGGAAAGACACATCCTTTCATTCATTGGGTAACTTCATTATTATAGCCTGTTTTTCCTTGTTCTGCAACCGTTGCGGGCAAATTCATCGACTGACCGCAGATAAACGTCTTCCATCTGCCCTGCCAGCCGACCTTCGGCGTTTTTCCGTCGCAGGCGGCGACGATTTCAAACGTCCCGCAAAGTAAAGAACATTCGAGTTTCTCCCCCTTGGCTCCCTCCTTGAGGGAGCTGCCGAGCGAAGCGAGGCTGAAGGAGTTTTCTCAGAAATTCCGGCTCATGTCGTAATGGTTGAAGAAATCGCGGCGGAATTCCTCGTAGCGATCCTCCTCGATGGCCTTGCGGATGCGCTCCATCAGTCTGAGCAGATAGCGCAGGTTGTGGATCGTCGCCAGCCGTCCGCCGGTGATCTCGCCCGCCTTGATGAGGTGGCGGATGTACGCGCGGGAGAAATTCCGGCAGGCGTAGCAGTCGCAGCCCTCTTCGATCGGGCCGAAATCGTGGGCGTACTGCGCGTTGCGGATGACCAGACGACCCTGATCGGTAAAGCAGGTGCCGTTGCGCGCGATGCGGGTGGCGAGCACGCAGTCGAACATATCAATGCCGCGATACACACCCTCCACGAGGCAATCCGGGCTGCCCACGCCCATCAGATAGCGCGGCTTGTTCACCGGCATATAGGGCATCATCGCGTCGAGCATGCCATACATGATGGGCTTCGGCTCGCCGACGGAAAGGCCGCCGATGCCGTAGCCGGGGAAATCCATATCGCTGAGCGCCTTCGCGCTCTCGATGCGCAGATCCTCGTAAAACGCGCCCTGCACAATGCCGAACACGGCCTGATCCTCGCGCGTGTGGTATTCCTTGCAGCGCTTCGCCCAGCGGTGCGTGCGGAGCATGGCCTCCTGCGCGGTCTTGTGGTCGCAGGGATACGGCGAGCACACGTCAAACGCCATGGCGATGTCGCTGCCCAGCGCCTCCTGAATGGCCATGCTGGTCTCCGGACCGATGAACATCTTGCTGCCGTCGAGGTGACTGCGGAAATGCACGCCCTCCTCCTTGATCTTGCGCAGGCTGGCGAGCGAGAAGACCTGGAATCCGCCGGAATCGGTGAGAATCGGCTTATCCCAGCTCATAAATTTGTGCAACCCGCCCGCCTCCTTGACCAGCTCCTCGCCGGGGCGGATGTGCAGGTGATAGGTGTTGGAGAGGATGATCTGCGCGCCGACTTCGTTCAGTTCGCGCGGGGTCGTCCCCTTGACGGTCGCCTGCGTGCCCACCGGCATGAAGATCGGGGTCTGGATGTCGCCGTGCGGGGTATGCACAACGCCGCGCCGCGCATGGGTTTTCGCGTCCTTTTTGACAAGGTCAAACGTTACGGGTGATGCCATTTTTCTTTCCTTTCTGCGCCATGCGCCGTACACGCGCACGCGCCGGGAATCATTCCTTCAGCAAATCCTTGATCGGCTCATTTTCTCCGTTGGCGGCGGTCAGCTCGTAAACCCCCGCGCCGATCATCAGAAACATTGCGCCCACGCCGAGAATCGCAAACGGGTTGCTGTACAAGCCCCATAGGCTGTCCAGCGCCGCGCCAGCGAAGATCGGCAAAACGCACGTCGCCAGCAGCGCGCTGCCGAGGCCTTTTTTGTGCCGCGCCTTCTCGTCGGCGCGCGCCTTGCGCGCCATCAGCTTTTTGCGCAGGGACGCGCTCAGGGAGAATTTTCCGCTTCGAATCCGGCTGCGGTTCTCCGGCTTTTTCGCCGTCACCAGACAGTAAACGCCCATGCCGATCATGACGAACATATTCACGCAGCCGAGCATGCCGCCCACGTCCGGCCTGTCGAACGCCGACATCAGCGCGACCAGCAGCATCATCGGCGCGACGCAGGCGCTGCAAAGCGCCGTGCCCATCGCGATTTTGCGCGCGTAGGCGTCGCTCTGCTTCACATAGTCGGCGGCTTCCTCCTCGGTCATCTGCGGCCAGCGCGCCTCCGTCCGGTGCGCGCCCGCCTCTTCAAAGCCCTCTCGGCGCATCCGTGCGGGGATGTCGGCGTAATCCGCCGTCGTCCGCTGCAAGGCCGCGTCGCCGCTCAGCCCCTTTTGGCGCAATTCGTCGTATCGGTCGAGCATCTGCCCGAGCAGATTCACGCGGTATACGTCCTCCATCGGCTCGTGGGCAAACGCCTCCGTCTTTTCGAGGATATACCGCTTAAACGACAGCTCAATCTCCTCGCGCGCTACCGCTCCCTGCATCAAGCGTTCCCCCTTGCGATGGTTTTGATGATTTCGCCCGCCATAATCAGCCCGACGACCGGCGGCACAAAGCTGACGCTTCCGGGCGCATGGCGGCCGTTTTGCTCGTCCGCGACGATCTTCAGCGGCTCCTCGGTGGAGTAGACGACCGTGTGGTGCGCCACACCGCGCTTTTTGAGCTGGGTGCGCATCACGCGGCAGAGCGGGCAGACGCTGGTTTTGGCGATATCCGCCACCTCGAACCGCGTCGGATCGAGCTTGTTGCCCGCGCCCATCGCGCTGATGGCATACACGCCCGCCTCTTTGGCGCGGCAGATCAGCGTGACCTTCGCCTTCACCGTGTCGATGCAATCCGCAATCGCGTCAAACCGCGCCAGATCGAGCGTCTCGGCGTTCTCCGGCGTATAAAACAGGCGCAGCGGCGTCACCTCGCAGGCCGGGTTGATGTCCCGCACCTGCTCGGCGATCACCTCGACCTTCGGGCGGCCGACGGTGGAATCCATCGCGACGGCCTGACGGTTGATGTTGGACACGCTCACCACGTCGTCGTCGATCACGGTGATATGCCCCACGCCCGCGCGCGCCAGCGCCTGCACCAGGTGCCCGCCGACGCCGCCGACGCCGAATACCGCGACGCGCGCATCGCTGAGCCGCCGCATGCCGTCCTCGCCGAAGATGAGCGCTGTCCTTACAAATCTCTCGTCCATGATGAAACAATCTTTCTTACAGCAAATGAGCCCATCCGAATTTTGCACAAATTCCGATAATGGGCTTTCCGGACGTTTGCGCCGTCTCTTAGAACTCGCAGTTGCCCGGCGTGCGGGGATACGGAATCACGTCGCGGATATTCTCGATATCCGTCAAATACATAATCAGGCGCTCAAAGCCCATGCCGAAGCCGGAATGGGTGCAGCCGCCGAAGCGCCGCAGGTTGACGTACCAATCCATCTGCTCCTTGGAGATGTGCAGCTCGTCCATGCGCCCGGTCAGCAGATCAAGGCGCGTCTCGCGCTCGCTGCCGCCCATCAGCTCGCCGGAGCCCGGCACCAGCAGATCGACGCCGCGCACAGTCTTGCCATCGTCGTTCTGATACATGTAGAACGCCTTGATCTCCTTCGGCCAGTCGTAGACAAACACGGGGGATTTGAAGTGTTCCTCCGTCAGATACTTCTCGTGCTCCTTGAACAGATCCTCGCCCTGCACCGCCGGATGCTCGAACGGATGCGTCGCGTGCTGCAGGATGTCGATGGCCTCCGCATGCGTCACGCGCGCGACGTGCGACTGCGTGAGCGTCTGCAATTTTTCAATCAGGTTGCTCTTCGCGTAGCCCTGCAGGAACTCCAGCTCCGGCATGGCCTTGTCCAGCACCTCCTGCACGACGGACTTGAGGAAATCCTCCTCGATATCCATCAGCCCGTTCAGGTCGCAGAAGCAGATTTCCGGCTCGATCATCCAAAACTCGGCCGCGTGGGTCTTCGTGTTGGAGTTCTCCGCGCGGAAGGTCGGGCCGAAGGTGTACACGCGCTTGTAGGCCAGCGCATACGTCTCCGCCTCAAGCTGACCCGTCACGGCCAGCGCGGTCGCCCGGCCGAAGAAATCGTTCTCCGCCTTGTAGGGCTTGCCCATCTCCTGATTGGTCACGGTGAAGGTGTTGCCCGCGCCCTCCGCGTCGTTCGCGGTGATCAGCGGGGTGTGCACATACACGTAACCGCGGCTCTGGAAGTAGTTGTGCACCGCCTGCGCCGCGATGGAGCGGACGCGGAATACCGCCTGAAACAGGCGCGTGCGCGGGCGCAGATACGCGATGTCGCGCAGGAACTCGAGCGTGTGGCGCTTGGGCTGGAGCGGATAATCCTCCGTGCAGTCGCCCTCGAGGATGATCTCCGCCGCCTGCATCTCCAGCGCGCCGTTGCGGCCGGGGACGAGCTTGCCCGTCGCGCGCACGGCCGCGCCGTTGCGGATGGCCTGCACCGCGGCAAAGTCCTTCACCTGATCGTCATAAACGATCTGCATCGGCGCGAGCACCGTTCCGTCGTAGAACTCGATGAAGCCGATGCTCTTCTGCTTGCGGTGGTTGCGCACCCAGCCTTCCACCGTCACAACCTGACCTTCGAGCTCGCGGCTCTTCGCGGCCACATCCCGCAGGTCGAGCACATTCTGATTCGCCATATGTTTCCCTCTTTTCCGCAGGCAAAACGCCCGCGTTTCTTTCTGTCTATACCGCTATATGATAGCAAAAACGCCCGGAAAAGGCAAGGGTTATCGCTTGCCCGCCTTCATTTCGCCATAGGTGTAGAGCATCAGCCCGACGATGACCGTCATGCCGCCGATCATCAGCGGCGGCGTCACCTTTTCGTGAAACAGCAGCAGCGCCCAGACCGCCGCGCCAATCGGTTCGGCCAGCAGCGCGAAGGAGACCACATCCGCGCTCACAAAGCCGAGCAGATAGGTCATCAGCGCGTGGCCGCCGAGCGTGCAGGCCACTGCCAGCACGATGATGCCGTAGAGCGATTCCCCCGTCACCGCCAGACCGCCCGCAAACGGCGAAATCAGCAGCAGAAACACCGCCGTCACGCCGTAAACGAACGTCATAAAGCCCAGCGCGGGCAGGTTGCGCCGCGCCGCGCGGCTGGTCAGCCAGTGCCCCGCGATGAACGCCGCGCCGATCAGCGCCAGTGCGTCGCCCAGCAGGCTGCCGCTTTCGCCGCCCATGGAGAGCAGGCCGATGGCCGCCGCGCCGACGACCGCGACCACCGCGCCCGGCACGGCCTCGCGCTTGATCGGCTCATGCAGCAGCACGCCGGAAAGCGCCGCGACGAAGAGCGGCTGCGTGCACACCAGCGCCGTGGAGACGAACGTGGAGGCAAAGCTGAGCGAGGTCATCCAGCAGGTGTAATGCAGCGCGAGCAGCAGCCCCGCCGCGCAGGCCAGCGCAACCTGCTTTTTCGGCGCGCGGAGGATCGCCTGCAATTCGCCGCTCCTGAGCGCGGGAACCAGCAGCAGCAGGAAGCTGATCGCCATGCGGCCAAAGGCGACCATCACCGGCGACGCGCCGCAGGACAGCGACCACTTGACCATCGGGCCGGAGATGCTCACGCCCGCCACGGCGAGCGCCACAAGGAGCGCTTTCTTTTGATTGTTCATGGGTTCTCCTTTTCGTTTAACGCCTTTGCTTTTTTCTCAATGACTGGAAGGGCGTTTTCTCAAGAAAAAGAGAGGCTGCCCAGCCCTTTCGCGTGACAGCCTCCCCTTGAATCGCCCGTTGGCGCTCTGTTTATTCGTCCGTTTCTTCCGGCTGCGTTTCGGAATTTTCCCCGCCGACGTCCATATCCAGCGAATCCGCTTCCGTCTGGCCGTCTTCGCTTTCGTCTTGCTCGTCCTCGTCGCGCTCCGTCGCGGTGACGCAGACGATCCGGCTGCCTTCCTCCACGCGCATGACGCGCACGCCCTGAGACACGCGGCCGATCACGGAGATATCGCTGACCGGCATGCGGATGATCGTGCCGTCGTCGGTGATGAGCATGATGTCCTCGTCCTCGCTGACGAGAAGCTGCGCGGCCATCAGGCCGGTCTTATCCGTCAGGCGCATGGCCATGATGCCCTTGCCGCCGCGGCTCTGCACACGGAATTCGGAAACGTCGGTGCGCTTGCCGTAGCCGTTTTGCGTGATGGCGAGCACCTGTTTGCCCGCTTCGATGCGCGCGACGGAAATCACCTCGTCGTTCTCCGCAAGGTCGAAGCTCTTCACGCCCATGGAGTTGCGGCCCATCGAGCGGATGTCCGTCTCCTTAAAGCGAATCGCCTGACCCTGCCGCGTCGCCAGCATCAATTCATCGTCGTCGTCCGTCAGCTCCACGCCGATCAGCTCGTCGTCCTCGCGCAGCACGATGGCGATCAGGCCCGCCTTGCGCAGGTTGGCGAATTCGTCGAGCGCGGTCTTTTTAATCAGGCCGAAGCGCGTCGCCATCGTCAGGTATTTGCCCTCGCTCTCTCTGGGCAGCGGAATCATCGCCGTGACCTTCTCGCCGCCGGTGAGCTGGAGCAGGTTGACAATCGCCGTGCCTCGCGCGGCGCGCCCCGCCTCCGGAATTTCATAGCCCTTGAGGCTGTACACGCGGCCGCGGTTGGTGAAGAACATGATCTCATCGTGCGTGGATGTGACAAGCATCTGCTCGGCGTAATCCTCCTCGCGCGTGGTCATGCCCATGACGCCCTTGCCGCCGCGGTTCTGGCTGCGGTAGGTCGCGCGCGGGATGCGCTTGACATAGCCGAAGTGCGTCAGCGTCACGACCACGCTGTCCTCCTGAATGAGGTCTTCCGGGTCGATTTCGCCGTCCATCACGCTGATTTGCGTGCGGCGCTCGTCAGCGTATTTCGCCTTGATGGCCAGAATCTCCTCGCGGATGATCCCCAGCACCATCTTTTCGTCCGCCAGCACGGCGCGCAGATACGCGATGGTCTTTTCCAGCTCGGCGTATTCCTCTTGCAGGCGCTCGCGCTCCAAACCTGTCAGGCGCGCCAGACGCATATCCAAAATCGCCTGCGCCTGCTTGTCGGTGAGGGCAAAGCGCTCCATGAGCTGCGTCTTCGCCTCCGTCGTGTTCGGGCTGTTGCGGATGATGCGGACAATCTCGTCGATGTTGTCCAGCGCAATCAGCAAGCCTTCCAGAATATGGGCGCGCGCCTCGGCCTTGTCCAGATCGTAGCGCGTGCGGCGCACGATGACGTCCTTCTGGTGTTCGAGGTAATGGTAGAGCATCTGGTGCAGGGAGAGCACCTTCGGCTCGCCGTCCACCAGCGCCAGCATGATCGCACCGAAGGATTCCTGCATCTGCGTGTGCTTGTACAGGTAGTTGAGCACGACGGCAGAATTGACGTCGCGCTTGAGCTCAATGACGATGCGCATGCCCTCGCGGTCGCTCTCGTCGCGGATATCGCTGATGCCCTCCAGCCGCTTGTCATGCACCAGCTCGGCGATCTTCGCCACCAGCATGGCCTTGTTGACCATGTACGGGATTTCCGTCACGACGATGCGCTGGCGGCCGTTCGGCATGGGCTCAACCTCCGTCTTCGCGCGGGTGACAATGCGGCCGCGGCCGGTGGCGTAGGTGTCGTAAATGCCCTTTCGGCCGAGGATGATGCCGCCGGTCGGGAAATCCGGCCCCTTGATGCACTCCATCAGCTCCTGCGTGGTCACATCCGGGTTTTCGATCATCTTCACCACGCCGTCGATGACCTCGCCGAGGTTGTGCGGCGGGATGTTCGTCGCCATGCCGACCGCAATGCCGGAGGAGCCGTTGACCAGCAGGTTCGGGAAGCGGCTGGGCAGCACGTTCGGCTGCATCAGCGTTTCGTCGAAGTTCGGGGAGAAATCGACGGTCTCCTTGTCGATGTCCGCCAGCATCTCCAGATTGATCTTGCTCATGCGCGCTTCGGTGTAACGCATGGCCGCCGCGCCGTCGCCGTCCACAGAGCCGAAGTTGCCCTGCCCATCGACGAGCGGATAGCGGGTCGCAAAATCCTGACCCAAGCGCACCAGCGCGCCGTACACGGAGAAATCGCCGTGCGGGTGATATTTACCCAGAACGTCGCCGACGATACGCGCGCACTTGCGGTACGGCTTATCCGGCGTCACGCCGAGCTCGTGCATCGCGTAGAGGATGCGGCGGTGCACCGGCTTGAGGCCGTCGCGCACATCCGGCAGCGCGCGGGTGATGATGACCGCCATCGCATACGAAATGAACGATTTCTTCATCTCGTGCTCAAGGTCAATCGGGCGGATGCGCTCCAGGTCGGTCGTATTGCCGGGGAGATTATCCTTAAAATCCAACTTATTTTCCCCTTTCTCAGGAATGTTTGGGGGAACGTCGGGGTCTTGCCCCAAGCCCTGGGGGCTATCAAGCTTAAACCGAACATTTCAAGCAACACATATCAAACAAATATCTAAGCGTTTTAGGATATGGGGCTTTGCCCCATCGCCCCACCAAAGGGCTTTCCGATCGCCCTTTGGAAACCTTCGGGCGCAAATACTTAGTTTTGCTCTTGAAATATCGGTGTTATTAGCTTGACAGTCCCATTTCCCGCCTTTATTGATCGCTTTGCGGTAATTAGGAAAAAACCATTTTTTCGTTATAAGGCTCCCTCCTTGAGGGAGCTGTCGCGCGAAGCGTGACTGAAGGAGTTATATATCCAAATCCAGCACCAGTTTGCTGTTCTGCTCGATAAATTCGCGGCGCGGCTCCACCTTTTCGCCCATCAGCAGGCTCATGATTTCGTCGGCGGCAATCGCGTCCTCAACGGTCACGCGCAGCATGGTGCGCGTTTCGGGGTTCATCGTCGTCGTCCAAAGCTGCTCGGCGCTCATCTCGCCAAGACCCTTGTAGCGCTGCACGTCCGGCTTCTTTTCGCGGCCGATTTCGGTCATCACCTTGTCAAGCTCCGCGTCGGAATAGCAGTAGCGCTCCGTCTTCTGGTAAGTCACCTTGTAGAGCGGCGGCTGGGCGGCGTAAACGTGCCCCTGCTCGATCAGCGGGCGCATGTAGCGGTAGAAGAACGTCAGCATCAGGATGCGGATGTGGCTGCCGTCCACGTCGGCATCCGTCATGCAGACGATGCGGTCATAGCGCAGCTTCGTGATGTCAAACTCGTCGCCCACGCCGCAGCCGAACGCCGTAATCATCGCCTTGATTTCCTCGTTGGCGAGCACGCGATCCAGCCGCGTCTTCTCGACGTTCAGGATCTTGCCGCGCAGCGGCAGAATCGCCTGGAAGTGGCGGTCGCGCCCCATCTTGGCGCTGCCGCCTGCGGAATCGCCCTCGACGAGGAAGATTTCGCACTTGCCCGGGTCGCGCTCGGAGCAGTCCGCCAGCTTGCCCGGCAGGCTCGCGCTCTCCAGCACCGTCTTGCGGCGGGTCAGGTCGCGCGCCTTTCGGGCGGCCTCTCGCGCGCGGGACGCGGCCAGACAGCGATCCAGAATCAGCTTGGCGACCTGCGGGTTCTCCTCCAGATAGTCGGTGAGCTGCTTGCCCACGAGCGAATTGACGATGGTGCGCACCTCGCTGTTGCCCAGCTTGGATTTGGTCTGGCTCTCGAACTGCGGGTCCTCCAGCTTGACGGAGACAATCGCCGCCAGGCCCTCGCGCGTATCCTCGCCGGAGAGGTTTGTGTCGTTGGCTTTGAGGATGTTGTGCTTGCGGCCGTAGTCGTTGATGACGCGGGTCAGCGCCATGTTGAAGCCCGCCAGATGCGTGCCGCCGTCCGGCGTGTGGATGTTGTTGACGAACGCGAAGATGTTCTCGGAGTAGGTGTCGTTATACTGCATCGCCACCTCGACGCTCGTCGTGCCGACGAGGCCGCTGATGTAAATCGGCTCCGCAAAAAGAACCTCTTTGTTCTTGTTGATGAACTTGACGAACTCGCTGATGCCGCCCTCGTAGTGGAAGACGTTCTCCTTCGGCGCTTCCGGGCGCTCGTCGCGGAAGACGATGCGAATGCCCCGGTTGAGGAACGCCATCTCGCGGAAGCGGGTCTTGAGCACGTCGTACTGGAAATCGCCCGTCTCGAAAATGCCGTTCGGGTCGTCGTCGTTTTTAACGTCCGGCCAGAAGCGGATGGTCGTGCCGGTGCGCTCGGTCTCGCCGATCACCTTGAGGTCGTAGAGCACCTTGCCGCGCGCATACTCCTGCTGGTAGATTTTTCCGTCCTGATAGACGTTGACCTGCATGTGCTTGGAGAGCGCGTTGACCACCGACGCGCCGACGCCGTGCAGACCGCCGGAGACCTTGTAGCCGCCGCCGCCGAACTTGCCGCCCGCGTGCAGAATCGTCAGGCAGACCTCGACCGCGGGGCGGCCGATCTTCGGGTGAATGCCGACCGGGAAGCCGCGTCCGTTGTCCTGCACGGAGCAGGAACCGTCCTTGTGCAGCGTGATGATGATCTCGTTGCAAAAGCCCGCCAGCGCCTCGTCCACTGCGTTATCCACGATTTCGTATACCAGATGGTGCAGGCCGCGCTCGTCCGTCGAGCCGATATACATGCCCGGCCTCTTGCGCACGGCCTCAAGCCCCTCGAGAACCTGAATTTGGTTCTCGTCGTATGCGCCGTCCGGCCGTTCAATCTGGTCAAGCTGCTGAATGTCTTGGTTTTCCATTTACTCTCCTCGTTTCTCGGCCCTCAAAGCTCGGGCTGCTCGCTTTCCTGCGCCGCTTCAAACAGCGAATCGGCGGCGGGATAGGCTCGCTCATGCGCGCGCTGCGCAAGGGTCACCGTGGAAATGGGCGACAGGTACACGCGCGCGTTTTCCGTCATGCCGCCCGCCCGCCTCGCGCCCGCGCAGATTACCGCGCTCTTGGCGACGACGCCCTGCCGGGCAAGGATACGGTTCTGGCGGCGGATCTCCGCCAGCATCGCCCCGGTCACGGGGTTTTGGCTCTGCGTCAAATCAATGATGGCCACGATATCGGCGCTGTGCACGCTCACGTCGTCGCCCAGATGAAGGATCATACAGCCTCCCGCGCGTGTTCTTTTCGCACATTTTATTTCTATTATAGTATACCAAATTCGGCCGTTTTTTTCAAACCTTGACACGCACTTTTTTAGCCGATTTCCGCCAAAATTGCACACAAAAAAAGGCACCTGAATTCGGTGCCTTTTTTAGTCGGTTTACTTCACCTGCGCCAGCGCGTCCTTCACCGCCGCAATCAGCGCTTCGGAGGTCTTGGTCGCGCCCGCAACCACGTCCACATCCGCGCTCTGCTTCTCGATGATCGCCGCCGGGATCTGCTCGAATGCCGGGTCGGAGATGCCGCTGGTCTCGCTGTGGCTCAGCACGTCGATCTTCGCGATCTTGTCGCCGTCCATCGTGACCTTGACCTTCACCTCGCCGCCGATTTCGCTCACGCCCGTGCCGACGTACTCGTTCTCAGCCAGCGCGGCCTCGGCCTTCGGCTCCTCCGCCGGAGCCTCTTCGAAGCCGAAGTGAATGTTCAGCAGCTCGACGGCCTTCGCCGCGGTTTCGCCCGTGACGGCCGCGCAGCGCGCCTTGCGGCCCGGATCGCCCATCTCGTAGCCGGTCGCCTTCATGTAGTTGCCGACGGACACCGCGCACTCGATCGCGCCGGAAACCGTCGTGATGGATTCCATCTCCGGCTGGTAGCTCGGGAACGCATGATCCTTGTACCAGGCATAGAGCTGGTCGCGCAGCTCGCGCGCCTCGTTCGCCTCGCAGAACAGGCCGAAAACCGCGCACGCGCCGCCCAGAGAGCCGCACAGCGTGGCCGCGCCGTATCCGCCCGCGCCATCCGCGAACATGCGCGCGTTCAGCTGGTTGTACGGATAGCCGTATTCCTCGGCCAGCAGCTCGACAACCGCCGCCACAGCGCCCGCGCAGCAGCCGCCGTGCGAGTAGAAGCACTCATAGCCGTGCTTCATAACCGCGTCCTTGTCCAGCTTCTTGTACGCCCACGGCCAAGCCGGCGCTTCCACGCCATCGGCCAGCGCCGGCAGCATCGCCGGAACGGTGCTCAGCGCAGCCGCGCCCAGCACGCCCTTGCCGGCCAGTTTCAAAAACTCACGACGAGACGTATTCTCACTCATTTTCGTGTTCCTCCTGTTTTCTCTCTCGCTTTAATCGGCGCTTGACCTGCGCCTTTGAGACTATTTTATCATTTTTATTCAGTTTGAACAAGTCATTTCATCGCATTTATACAAAAATTAACCCTAATTCCCGCAAAGGAATAGGGTTAATCGCATAAATTTCTTCTTTTCGCAAGCCTCACCATTCCGGCGGCGCGTAGAGCCGGATCGTCCCGCCTTTCAGCGTCGCGGGCATGTCGATCAGCCGCTGGTTTTTGCTGCCGCGGTACAGCAGATCGAGCGAACGCTCATGCGAGCGGAACGGCCCGTCCACCAGCACATCGACGGCAGAGAGCAGCCTCATGCGATCCGCGCGGTTTTCCCGCAGCAGCTCCTCCAGCGTGAAGCCCGTGTAGCACCAGACGTTCATGCCCTTTTCCTTCGCCGCCTTGGCGATCAGATACAGCGGCTCGGGCTGCATCATCGGCTCGCCGCCGGAGAGCGTCAGCCCGCGCACCAGCGGATTTTTTCCCAAATGCGCGATAACGTCGTCCGTGTCGGCGAGATGGCCGCCGGAAAAATCGTGCGTCTGCGGGTTGTGGCAGCCGGGGCAGTTGTGCGGGCAGCCCTGCACGAACACCGTAAACCGATAGCCCGGCCCATCGACGATGGATTCGGGCTCAAGTCCTGCTAAGCGAATTTCCATGGTTTTTATACTCCGTTTCCCCCCTCACATCCCGTGCTTCACGCGGTCGCGTTCCTCCGCACGCTTGCCGTTGTTGAAGCGGTCAAGCGTGCCGACCAGATAGCCCGTGATGCGGCGGATGCGCTCAAAGTGCACCTCTTCCTCCTGTCGGCCGCACTTCGGGCAGCTATCTCCGATAATGCCGTTGTAGCCGCAGACCGGGTCGCGGTCAACCGGGTGGTTGATCGAGCCGTAGCCGATGCCCGCGTCGTGCATCGCGCGCACAACCGCTTCAAACGCATCCAGATTCTTGGTCGGGTCGCCGTCCATCTCGATGTAGGAGATGTGGCCCGCGTTCGTCAGCGCGTGATACGGCGCTTCCAGCCTGATCTTGTCAAACGCGCTGATCGGGCAATACACCGGGATGTGGAAGCTGTTGGTGTAATACTCGCGATCGGTCACGCCCGCGATTTGGCCGTAGCGCTTCTGGTCGAGCTTCACAAACCGGCCGGAAAGCCCCTCCGCCGGGGTCGCCAGCAGCGTGTAATTCAGCTTCTTCTCCGCGCTCCGCGCGTCGCAGCGCTCGCGCATGTGGCCGATGATCTTCAATCCCAGCTTCTGCGCGCGCTCGCTCTGGCCGTGGTGCTCGCCGATGAGCGCCACCAGCGTTTCCGCCAGACCGATGAAGCCGACGGACAGCGTGCCGTGCTTGAGCACCTCGCGCACCTCGTCGTCCCAGCCCAGCTTCTCGCTGTCCATCCAAACGCCCTCGCCCATCAGGAACGGATAATTGCGCACCTTCTTGCGCGCCTGAATCTCAAAGCGCTCGTCGAGCTGCTCAAACACCAGATCCATCCGCTCGTCCAGCGTCTTGAAGAACCGCTCGACGTCGCCCTTGCTCTCGATGGCGATGCGCGGCAGGTTGATCGACGTGAAAGACAGGTTGCCGCGGCGGTTGCAGACCTCGCGCGTCGGATCGTACACGTTGCCGATCACGCGGGTGCGGCAGCCCATGTAGGCGATTTCCGTCTCGTGGTGGCCGGGCTTGTAATACTGGAGGTTGAACGGCGCATCCACAAACGAAAAATTCGGGAAGAGGCGCTTGGCGCTCACGCGAATCGCCAGCCGGAACAGGTCGTAGTTCGGGTCGCCGGGGTTGTAGCTCACGCCCTCTTTGACGCGGAAAATCTGAATCGGGAAAATCGGCGTTTCGCCGTTGCCCAAGCCGCTCTCCGTCGCCAGCAGCAGGTTGCGCATCACCATGCGTGCCTCCGGCGAGGTATCCATGCCGTAGTTGATGGAGGAGAACGGCGTCTGCGCGCCCGCGCGGGAGTGCATCGTGTTCAGGTTGTGGATGAACGCCTCCATCGCCTGATAGGTGCGGCGCTCCGTCTCGCGGTAGCCGCGCTCGGTTGCGTAGTGCAGCATGCGCTCGACGGTCGCCTCGTCCGTCATCGCCGTCAGGCGCTCGCGCAGCGCGTCGTCAAATTCCTTGTTCGGCTTGAGCGTCGGGGTCGCGCCCGTCTCGGCTCGAATCTGGCGGATGATGGCCTTCGCCTCGTCGTCGGCCGCGTCGTGATTCAGCAGCAGATCCAGCGCGGCGCCGAGCGCGCGGCGGTATTCCTTGATATAGGTCTTGGCCACACCGGGCGCCATGTCGTAATCAAAGCTGGCGATGGCCTGACCGCCGTGCTGATCGTTCTGGTTGCTCTGGATAGCGATGCAGGCCAGCGCGGAATAGCTGCCGATGTCCTGCGGCTCGCGCAGCACGCCGTGGCCGGTCGAAAAACCGCCCTTGAACAGCTGCGTCAGGTCGATCTGGGTGCAGGTCGTCGTCAGCGTCAGAAAGTCGAGGTCGTGGATGTGGATGTCGCCCTCGCGGTGCGCGCGCGCGTGCTTCGGGTTGAGCACGTACATGTCGTAAAACTGCTTGGCGCTCTCCGAGCCGTACTTGAGCATCGTGCCCATCGCGGTATCGCCGTCGATGTTCGCGTTCTCGCGCTTCACGTCGGATTCGGAGGCGTCCTTGAACGTGATATCCTCCAAAATGTGCATCAGGCGGGTTTTCGCCTCGCGGGTGCGGCTGCGCTCCGCGCGATAGAGGATGTATGCCTTCGCCGTCTTGGCGTAGCCCTCGGCAATCAGTACGCGCTCCACCTGATCCTGAATATCCTCGACGGAGGGCGTTTCGTTGTTCTCCTTCGCGTTCATCTCGCGGGTGACAATCTGCGCCAGGCGGTCGGCCTCGTCCTCTCCCTTTCCGCTCTCCGCGGCCACAAACGCGCGGTCGATGGCGGAGGCAATTTTGGCCTCGTCGTAGGGCACGAGCCGCCCGTCGCGCTTTTTGATGTACTCCGGCATATTCATTCTCTCCCCTGTTTATATCAAATTGATACCATATTTTGTAATGCAAGCCCTGCTATGATACAGCATCTTGTGTTCCGTGTCAATTTCGTGCGTTAAAGCACGAAGTCGCAAAAAACAAGGCGGCGCCACACGCACCGCCCTTTTCGGCCGAAAAATTTTATTTCATTTTCTTACTACTGCCAGTTTCTCCAGCATCATCCCGATCAGCGCCGCCGCGCTGTCCGCGTTCTTCGTGTACATCGGGATGCAGAGCAGGCTGTTTTTCGGGTCGTTTCCGTATTGCGAAAGCCCCGTCAGCGTGTCGGCGGGGATGGCGTAAACCGCCGTCGTTCCGTCGCCCCGGTCGAGCATCCCGTTCTTCAAATCCATCCCGTCCGCGTCGATCACGCCGCTTTCCAGATATCCCGTCAGCTCCACCAGCGCTTCCTGCGCGCCGTCCGCCGTGATTCTGCGCATCTCGTCCCGCGAAATCAGGAACAGGTCGCCCTGCTGCGCCGCCACATAGGTCGAAAACTGCATGGGTGCGTAGATGTTGCTGCTGTCCGTCAGGTTGATGTTGAGGACGGTCAGCTCCTCCTGTTCAGGCTTCCGCGCCTGCAATTCCGGCCAGAAATCCCGCTGAAAGGTCTCCGTGTCGATGTAGCCGTTGAGCACATACAGCTCGACCTTCTTTTCCGCCGGCGGGCGATATGCCGTCACCGCGAACACGATGCTCACCAGCATCGCGCTGACGGCCGCCGACAGGGCATACTTCCACCAGTTATACGCAAAATGGTTTTTCAGTCTTTTTTTCGTCAGTCGATTGTCTGCCATATGTCCTCCGCGCAAGTGATCTGCGTTCTATGATACACCCTTGCGCCGCGATTTGCAACCGGGTTTTGCGGCCGATTTTATGCGTTCCAATCTGCGTTGATCGTCATGCCCGGGCGGATGGTTTCCAGATCCGCATCCGTAATCGGGCGAATCACGCGGCACGGCGTGCCGAAGGCGACGACGTTCTCCGGAATATCGCGCGTCACGACGCTTCCCGCGCCGATGACGCTGTTTTTGCCGATGGTCACGCCCGGCATCACGACGACGTTCGCGCCGATCCACACGCCGTCCTCAATGACGACCGGCAGGGAAAAGTGCGCGCCCCGCATCCGATAATACGGGTGGACGGGGTGCCCGGTCGTGCTGATGGTCACGTTCGGCCCGAACATCACGCTGTTTCCGATGCTCACGCGCCCGTCGTCCACAACCGTCAGGTTAAAATTCGAATAGAACTGGTCGCCGACCGTCGTGTGACAGCCGTAGGCAAAGTGGATGGGCGCTTCCAGCCACAGCGTTTTCCCTGTTCCGCCCAGCAACTCGCGAACCAGCTTTTCGCGCCCTTCCTCGTCCATCGGATCGGTCTGGTTATACCGAAAACACAACTGCTTGCTTTTGCGGCGCTGCGCTTCGATGATCTTTTCGTATTCCTGATCCTCCTGCGCGGTATGCCCGTACTCCGTGAAAACCTTTCCGCTTTCGATTTGTTCTTTTAAGCTCATGCTCTTCCCCCGTCCTCTCTCCGTTACTTTCCCGCAGATGTCCATGTATGATATCCGCTCCCCTCATGCGAGGGGAGACCATCTCCGGCTGCCGGAAGTACCGGCACAGCGTCGATTTCAATCCGCTCCCCTCTCACGAGGGGAGACTAAAAAAACTCCTTCTTTCTTACGATTGCAAAAAATTTCAATCCACTCCCCTCATGCGAGGGGAGACCTTGTAGACGGAGTTGTTATATCAACACCTGAGACATTTCAATCCGCTCCCCTCATGCGAGGGGAGACGGCTTTGTAGAGCGTCCGCAGGTC
>ERZ773260.1812-NODE-1812-length-26392-cov-18.188822_pt1 | contig 26392 bp, 22 predicted proteins | sample MGYA00511387_ERZ773260 | MGnify/ENA primary metagenome ERZ773260 (study PRJEB29015, sample SAMEA2737745) | human gut metagenome | biome: human gut; feature: human-associated habitat; material: faeces | place: China | collected 2012 ... | reverse complement strand
TTCTAAGAGACTTCCCAACCGCTTGATTAAGAAGTCTTTTAGAGCATACAACACCTGCCGCAAGTTTATAGGCTTTGTACTGTCGCACAGCAAATCTGCCAAGACTTGCTCTCCAAGGCTCTACATCAATGTCAACTAAATCAGCATAGTTTTCGTTTTGTTCTTCAAACTGCTCATCTTTATCCCAATCCTTTTCAATCCACTTTTCAAGATAGTAAAATGCCCAATCGATTGCATTTTTAAAGCTATCATCATCTTCTCGGCATTCTGATGCATTGACAAAATCAATAAGCGTTTCAAAATTCCACTCATTTTCAGGACACATAGTCAGAATGAGAGCTATGTATGATGTATAAAGCAATTTCTCTGCTTTAACCCAAAACTCATCTCCGCCTTTTTGCTCGCCGGTTGTATTTGCTATCAGCACTTCAACAGTACGCAATATATCTTGCTCACGAGTTTCGGGACGAATGTATGCAAACGGGTTATAGTGCATTGATTTTTTAAAATCAATTGTATTGAAAATTTTAATTTCATACGGTTGATAACCGATAATATCGCCTTTTTGATAAATTGGTTTGCCACGCTGAAGCAATTTGCCGCAATCATTAATTATTGTGCCTTTTGGATCTGTTACAACATAACTTGAATGCATCTGCATCAGGTTAGGTTTTACATAAAAGCGAGTTTTACCTGAGCCTGAACCACCATAAACTATTACATTTTTGTTACGCTCATACTTTGGTGATTTTGCTTTATTCATTGTCAATCTTTCAGATTGTGTCAGAATGATATTATCACTTTGATTTTGCTTATCATAATAAGGAGCAATATCCTTTTCGTTTCCCCAACGAGCAGAACCGTATTCCTTGTCTTCTGCAAATTTTTTCTTATGTTTTTTCTTGTACTCAATAACTAATTTAGCAATACCTGCTACTATCGCACCAATCAGCACATCATATGGATGCAAAGAGGGCAGAGGGTTAGTTACTGCATTACCAAGGTTATCAATAAACGGGTAAGCTTTAACAGATATATCACCAACAACTGTAACTGTACGGTAAGCAAAACTGATTTTATTTCCAATCCAAAAGAACATAATTAACGGCAAAGCAAAAATAATAATTTTTCGTATCTTGCCACTATCAATATTCACACCATCACCTACCCATATCAGACTTGTTAAGAGATTTTTCTTTTGACAAGTCTGATTGTTGTTTAGCGATAGTTTTTGCATTCTGCTTTATCTGTTCTCGATTTACAACATCGCTTACTGATTTTTTCTCAAGTTTCTTGTTGACACCAAAGACATACTCTTTAAAAGCTCTCTGAAAATTTTCGGATTTTGCACTCTCAAAGAATATGTGATATGTAGCAGGGGATGTTGACACATCTTTTTTGAGTGCATAGTCAATATCATACTTTTGAGCCGTCTTTAAAAAATCTTTGATGTTGTTTTCTGTAACTTCGATGTTCTCCAGTTTCCCAACTTTGGCAAGTTCACCGTACATTTTCCTGCCTGATTTTTTAGCCTTACCTGACAAAAAATCCTTCATAATTGACTTTAGTAGTTCAGATGTTACTTGTGATGCCTGAGTTGTAAAATCAATTACTTTTTTTGACATCGTTCACTAAATCACTTCCTCATTCACAGGTTCGGGCATACGATAGATGTTTTTACCATTCTCAACTGCTTCACAAAGTGATAAGAATACTTCTGAGCATTCAGACTCATTGTTGTAAATACCAAGCATTAACGCATCAGGATTCATAACATCTTCATTGTCATCATCTGAAATAGACTCAAAAGCAACAATTGCATAAACCGTTGTATCCTCAATCTCGCCGGAAAACATAGAGATTTTAGCCAGTTTGTCAAAATTAACAAGTTCTAAATCTTGATTTAAAATAATCATTTTTCTTTTCCTCCAAACTTGTGCCCCAATGGGGCATAAGTTAATATTCAATTTTCAAAGTCATAATTGACTTGCATATCAACATCAAGCTCCATTGTGTTGACAGCATTATATAAACAACTTCGCAAGTAATTGCGTATATTTCTAATTTGCTGTGTTTTAGATGTTTCATTGAGCTTACTCATAATGTATTCGATGTGCCCATCATCAATCCTTTCATATTGTCTTGCCACATCTGCAATGTTGATTTGCAAACCGTTAATGTTTAAAGCACAGTTATCTGCACGATGTACATATGTATCCGCAAGTAGATTAACAATTAAGTTAAGGTAATGTTGATTGTAACCTTGCGACAACAACGCATAGTATGAAATTTGTATTTCAGCCTTTTGGACATATTCCTCATATTCTTCTATCCTTCTATCAAGTTTTTCAGAAGTCGATTCTGTTGCTGTATCAGCTTGATTGATAGATGGATTAGTATGGTTTAACTCAGTATGGATATAGGTCGAGATTTCCGATGTCCTGACATCGTTTTTATCAACTTCAAGAGGTCGATTTCGATTTTTCAGAGGTCGATTTTTCCGACCTCTGGGATGTTGGTTCATCTTTTTGAGCCGACTTATCAGATTTTTGCTGAGTTTTTGTGCTTTTAGTAAGAGCATTAATCTTGCAGATAACTTCATCTTCATCATCCGATTTATCTATTGGCTTTGCGAAATTCATAACAAAAATTTTAGTAGGCTTACCTAATCCTTGCTTTTTGCGAATTATAAGACCAATTTTTTCAAGCTCACTAAATATACGCATAGCTTTATCTCTGCCAATATTGAGTTGCTTCTGCACAAGCTCTTGCTTGTAGTAAACAAATGTTATACCGCTTTTATCTATCCAACCGTTCTTTTTAGACAACGATGTTCTGTCAAGTAAAAAAACATACAACAATTTTGCTTCACAAGACAGAGTTTTGAATCTGTCATCAGTGAATAATATCTGCGGAACACGATAGAACATATACTGTTCGCTATCACCATAGAAAAAGTCAAACATATCACGCACTCTCACTTTCTGATTCAATCTTTTTCATTTCGCTTTTGAGAGAGTGTATTTCATCATCACCAAGATTTGCAATTAACTTTGCACAGCTCATTATTGCTTTAGTGTTCTGAGCTGTTGACAAAATTATTGAAAATAATATTTTTGACTCTACCGGATACTCCGAGTATTCTTTGTCCATCAGTTTCTTAGGTACATAAAAGCACTTTTCCATACTTATCCCAACTTTTCTTAAATTCAAATTTCAATTGTTGTCTGTTATCGTTATTTTGATAAAAATAAAAAAGCCAACCTCTTTCGAGATTGACTTTAGTTAATACTTGATTATTCTGTTGTACCTCAATTCATTAATCCATATGGATAGATTTATAGATGTCCGCTTTTTAGTCTTTTGCGGACTTTTGTTTGCTTTAAAATCCAATATGGATAGATTTATAGTTATCTCAAGCTCAAGCGTGCGGTTACTCTTGAACAGTTTAAAATCCAATATGGATAGATTTATAGTTGTCTAATGTTTTCATAAAAAATATCCTTTCTTTTGTTTAAAATCCAATATGGATAGATTTATAGATGGCAAAGGTTCAAAACAAAGAGTAGTGCCTTTATTTAAAATCCAATATGGATAGATTTATAGGATGTAATGGGCTACATTATGCTTGCTATTCCTGTATTTAAAATCCAATATGGATAGATTTATAGGCTTGCCATAGGTATGCAGTATACTTTACCGGTTTTTATTTAAAATCCAATATGGATAGATTTATAGATTTTTAAGTCTGTGAACTACATTTACAAGAAATTTATTTAAAATCCAATATGGATAGATTTATAGAAACAAGGATATGACATAAGATTTTTGATTTATGAATTTAAAATCCAATATGGATAGATTTATAGCAAGCGGCACTGATATTGAAAAAACAGGTATTATATTTAAAATCCAATATGGATAGATTTATAGCAGTGGACAGTGGAATTACATACGCTATTATAATAGATTTAAAATCCAATATGGATAGATTTATAGACGGTAGGCGGGTTAAAAATAAATGGGTCGTAACTCATTTAAAATCCAATATGGATAGATTTATAGTGCCAATCTTCTGCGTATGAAATTTCGTCATTGCAATTTAAAATCCAATATGGATAGATTTATAGGCTGTCAAGAGCCTTTAATTTTTTTGAAACATCAAATTTAAAATCCAATATGGATAGATTTATAGTAATCAAGAATTTTCAGCGCTATTGCATAATACAAAATTTAAAATCCAATATGGATAGATTTATAGAAAAATACTGCTGAATATCAATTAATGTTTGCAAAGTATTTAAAATCCAATATGGATAGATTTATAGTTCGTTGCCTGTTTCCGTCATCGAATAATTTTCAATATTTAAAATCCAATATGGATAGATTTATAGCGAATAGTTTTTAATAGTGCCTTGTTGAGTAATCCAATTTAAAATCCAATATGGATAGATTTATAGGCAAGATTATTTGCGATATTTAATGTACTTTGAATATTTAAAATCCAATATGGATAGATTTATAGCGTGAAACACTTTATAATAAGAAAGGTCAAAATTAATTTAAAATCCAATATGGATAGATTTATAGACGAAGTGCGAACACCGAACTTGACACGAACATCAAATTTAAAATCCAATATGGATAGATTTATAGGGGTCAGAGCAAACAATAAATGAGCTAACTCGAAAATTTAAAATCCAATATGGATAGATTTATAGAAGCATTGAATTAAATCACCCGTCATTATCCACATATTTAAAATCCAATATGGATAGATTTATAGACGGTATTAAAAATATCAATGAAGATGTTATTTACTATTTAAAATCCAATATGGATAGATTTATAGTATTTGACAAGAGCGTCAATGCTGTTCAATGATAAATTTAAAATCCAATATGGATAGATTTATAGTTAGCAATTTAACACATTAAAATATACTACATAGGTATTTAAAATCCAATATGGATAGATTTATAGTTTTGTTTTTGACGAAATAGGCAACAATTTTTCACTATTTAAAATCCAATATGGATAGATTTATAGGCCGTTAAACAAACTTTTTGACATTTCATTTTGTGTATTTAAAATCCAATATGGATAGATTTATAGACTACACATATTATTGTATTAATGAACTTGAAAATGATTTAAAATCCAATATGGATAGATTTATAGGAAAGCTACGACAATGCAAGTTATATTGCAAGTTATATTTAAAATCCAATATGGATAGATTTATAGGTTAGAAGTATTAATCATACCCTGTAACTTGTTAAGATTTAAAATCCAATATGGATAGATTTATAGGGGTCAGAGCAAACAATAAATGAGCTAACTCGAAAATTTAAAATCCAATATGGATAGATTTATAGAAAACCATTTAAACCCCCCTTAAATCACACATAAACATTTAAAATCCAATATGGATAGATTTATAGTCTTGCCGTCTTTGCCGTTAGGGAAAACAAATGTATATTTAAAATCCAATATGGATAGATTTATAGACGCAGTATTAATCTTATTAAGTTTAAGTACAACAATTTAAAATCCAATATGGATAGATTTATAGCACCGACCGTCAGCAAAAACTCTGTAAGTCAATGTATTTAAAATCCAATATGGATAGATTTATAGAAAAGCATAATTCGCATTGCCCGCCGGCGGAATCACATTTAAAATCCAATATGGATAGATTTATAGGTATATTAAAGCTGTACAATGATAAAACAATACTGAAATTTAAAATCCAATATGGATAGATTTATAGCTATTTTTAATCAGATAATCGAAAGTTTAAAGCTAATATTTAAAATCCAATATGGATAGATTTATAGGACTTAAAAACGCTCGGATTTAATACAAATGTGCTATTTAAAATCCAATATGGATAGATTTATAGAAATAAACTGAATTTCAAATAAAGGAGTTATGTAAAAATTTAAAATCCAATATGGATAGATTTATAGATTTCTGATTGGAAATATAGCAATGGTACTTATACATTTAAAATCCAATATGGATAGATTTATAGTTGATGTAAACTGAATAAGATATGACTTCAAAGGATTTAAAATCCAATATGGATAGATTTATAGCGCATATGCACCGTAATCATTTTCAAAATCATAAAAATTTAAAATCCAATATGGATAGATTTATAGTTGTTACAGTTACATAAGATATTATGTAAATCAGAAATTTAAAATCCAATATGGATAGATTTATAGAATATTTTTTGAGCGTTAAGTGTTAGTTAGTCAAGTATTTAAAATCCAATATGGATAGATTTATAGAGTACCGATTTCATCAATAAGCACTAAAGTATCTCGATTTAAAATCCAATATGGATAGATTTATAGTTATTCTGATGAAGATAAAAACAAATTTAATGAAAGATTTAAAATCCAATATGGATAGATTTATAGACTATTGCGGGAAATCCATTGCTTTCTGCTTTTGTATTTAAAATCCAATATGGATAGATTTATAGTCGAAAGTACAAAAACCAAACTTTTTAGCATATGCATTTAAAATCCAATATGGATAGATTTATAGTAAAATGTGAAAAAAACAATAAAAATATTTTTTGATTTAAAATCCAATATGGATAGATTTATAGATATTTTCCGCTTAAAACAGAAGAGGGATTTTTTGTATTTAAAATCCAATATGGATAGATTTATAGTAAAAATTCCAAACGAAATTGATTGCATTTTCGATTTATTTAAAATCCAATATGGATAGATTTATAGTGCATTTACCAATCCCCGAACAAAAATGATTACCGAATTTAAAATCCAATATGGATAGATTTATAGACAAAGCGGCAGTTATGTATATCTGGCAGTTCGGTGTATTTAAAATCCAATATGGATAGATTTATAGAATGAGCAAATCCGTAACTGTTGTTGATATATCAGAGATTTAAAATCCAATATGGATAGATTTATAGTTATGAAGAACAAATAAAAATTATACGATTTTTTACATTTAAAATCCAATATGGATAGATTTATAGTAGTGATTCTATGTATAGTCTTAATATTGATTCAATATTTAAAATCCAATATGGATAGATTTATAGGTTTTGCACTTTATACTTGTTTATCACTTTTATCTTTATTTAAAATCCAATATGGATAGATTTATAGGTACAGAGAGACATTCTCTAATATTTCTATACATTTATTTAAAATCCAATATGGATAGATTTATAGCCTCTACATACAATCCAATCATATTATCAAAGAGATTTAAAATCCAATATGGATAGATTTATAGAAACACATATTCAAATAGTTGATGTCAATGTTTTTATTTAAAATCCAATATGGATAGATTTATAGCAACTTTTGCACAATGTTAGTTGCTACTTGAAGAATATTTAAAATCCAATATGGATAGATTTATAGTAACGGAATTTTTCATGCGAGTTTCGGTTTTTTTGATTTAAAATCCAATATGGATAGATTTATAGGTTATCGGACTTATAACCGCAAAGGCATTTTCTTTTATTTAAAATCCAATATGGATAGATTTATAGTAAATGTTTCAACTGCAAGTCCTACTACATCATCTTTATTTAAAATCCAATATGGATAGATTTATAGTATAGGTTCTATGGTCTGTGATGACGGAACTATTTAATTTAAAATCCAATATGGATAGATTTATAGAGATTATTTTAAATTATATGGTTTGCGTTTGTATTGATTTAAAATCCAATATGGATAGATTTATAGTGATAAATCTTCTGAATCTAATTATATTTATACTTCATTTAAAATCCAATATGGATAGATTTATAGAATTAAATCGCCACAAACAAATGTTCCAGAAAATTAATTTAAAATCCAATATGGATAGATTTATAGATATTAAAACTTTACAACGATAAAACAAAATTAAAATTTAAAATCCAATATGGATAGATTTATAGTAGAGCCGTTTTGTCAAACTTTTGCGTTAAATGTGTATTTAAAATCCAATATGGATAGATTTATAGACTCAATGATTTTTAATGTTTTTTCGTTTTTTAAATTTAAAATCCAATATGGATAGATTTATAGCTGACGAAAATTCTTATAATTTTATTCTGAATGTGAGATTTAAAATCCAATATGGATAGATTTATAGGCGTGAAACTTCCACCAATGGAGCTTTGTTTGTTCAATTTAAAATCCAATATGGATAGATTTATAGAAACTTTTCCCTAAGCTGTTTCATTACATCTATAAGATTTAAAATCCAATATGGATAGATTTATAGCTCCCTGCTGATATGTAAGCCACGCAAAGGGGTCTTTATTTAAAATCCAATATGGATAGATTTATAGAAACGGGAATAATCTTAAGTCTATTAGAGCATTCATATTTAAAATCCAATATGGATAGATTTATAGTTTTGTCAGTTTCCATGACGGATTTTCTTCAACGTCATTTAAAATCCAATATGGATAGATTTATAGAAATATTGCTGAATATCAATCAATGTTTGCAATGTATTTAAAATCCAATATGGATAGATTTATAGACGTGAAACACTTTTTAATAAGAAAGGCTAAAATAATTTAAAATCCAATATGGATAGATTTATAGAGCCGATTATAATGTCATAATCGGCAAGAGAAGTAAATTTAAAATCCAATATGGATAGATTTATAGATTATTTTATAAATCTGAATAGTTGCGACAACAAAATATTTAAAATCCAATATGGATAGATTTATAGTTTTAAAAAAATCAAGTTACAATTTTGTAACCAAAATTTAAAATCCAATATGGATAGATTTATAGACTTGTTGATAATCTGTTCACTGACTTAAAAAATTATTTAAAATCCAATATGGATAGATTTATAGGCTACAAGCATATCCGACAGTTGCGCCGTAATTTTCATTTAAAATCCAATATGGATAGATTTATAGCAATCATTGACTGATAGTTGCTCGTAAGGAGTGCCGATTTAAAATCCAATATGGATAGATTTATAGCATATCAACTAAATGCAATAGTTAATATGTGAACTAATTTAAAATCCAATATGGATAGATTTATAGAGTGAATAGTAATACTATTACTATAAAGACGCTTTATTTAAAATCCAATATGGATAGATTTATAGCTGCTGAGCGTAACAAGTCGGATGATATACCGCATATTTAAAATCCAATATGGATAGATTTATAGTTGCGAAGTAATGACACAATGCAAATATTTGTCAGATTTAAAATCCAATATGGATAGATTTATAGTTTTCTCTTTCTATGCTTGACAATATAAAAATATAATTTAAAATCCAATATGGATAGATTTATAGTCAATATACTTCCGATAATATGGTTTACTTTCGTTAATTTAAAATCCAATATGGATAGATTTATAGATTGAAAAGATTAACGAAAGAAATCTTGTTGAACTCTATTTAAAATCCAATATGGATAGATTTATAGTATTGTTAAATCTTACTAATAAGGGGACATTTTTAATTTAAAATCCAATATGGATAGATTTATAGAAAATCTGTAGTTTATCTGTAGTATAAGAGATTAAAATTTAAAATCCAATATGGATAGATTTATAGCATTTCTTTTTACGATTGTATATTCTAATGTTCCATTATTTAAAATCCAATATGGATAGATTTATAGTGTACCAATACACTCCGATTTTTAAATTTGCGTTTTATTTAAAATCCAATATGGATAGATTTATAGCCGTCATTATTTATGAAGAAGTACTTAGAATTATCATTTAAAATCCAATATGGATAGATTTATAGTACAGATACAAACAGCCTTGAGCATATCAGAGCTAATTTAAAATCCAATATGGATAGATTTATAGAAAAGAGAAAAATCGTTGAGCATTGTCAACTACAAATTTAAAATCCAATATGGATAGATTTATAGACGGTTTATATAATTCTCGATATCATCAAGTGTTTTATTTAAAATCCAATATGGATAGATTTATAGTCATTTTGTTGCCTCCTTGATTGAATTTTTTTTATATTTAAAATCCAATATGGATAGATTTATAGGTGATGCACCGCTTCACAGGGGCTATATTTTCCTAATTTAAAATCCAATATGGATAGATTTATAGCTTGTAGAGCGTATGAAATCCTCATCAGTTAAGGCATTTAAAATCCAATATGGATAGATTTATAGCACAATTGCGAATCGTAATGCTTGCGCCTGTTTTAATATTTAAAATCCAATATGGATAGATTTATAGATGTTTGAGGTAATGTGCGTTACCTCTGCTTCAAGAGATTTAAAATCCAATATGGATAGATTTATAGTTTTAGCAAATTCAAACTGTTAATCATGATGTCACATTTAAAATCCAATATGGATAGATTTATAGTATGCCTTGTCCTCTGCAAGCAATAGCTTATATTTATTTAAAATCCAATATGGATAGATTTATAGGTTAAAATCAATAAAACTTGAAGTAGTCGCAACAGAATTTAAAATCCAATATGGATAGATTTATAGAGCAGTTACTTAATTCATTCGAACCTTTAACATTTCTATTTAAAATCCAATATGGATAGATTTATAGTTTAACACATCATTTTTTGATAGCTCTGTATTTATTAATTTAAAATCCAATATGGATAGATTTATAGCAATAAATTCTTTGCTTTCTCATCCTCATCAACAGGATTTAAAATCCAATATGGATAGATTTATAGGTTTTATTAATAAAAAAATCACCTTCAATTTTAGAATTTAAAATCCAATATGGATAGATTTATAGCGTCTGGCAGGATTTTAAAAATCTTCTCACTATTAAATTTAAAATCCAATATGGATAGATTTATAGCGTTCGGTGTTTACATTAAATATTATAACACCATAATTTAAAATCCAATATGGATAGATTTATAGTCTGAACTGGGTTGAGTAGTTGTTCCAGCAGAGTTAATTTAAAATCCAATATGGATAGATTTATAGTTTGACACAACGATATTTGTAGTATTAAGTTGCTTATTTAAAATCCAATATGGATAGATTTATAGTCTTTAAATCTTTAATCTTGTATCTGACAAGTTGATTTAAAATCCAATATGGATAGATTTATAGCCGCAAGTCAAAAATATTGTGCCAGTTGCCGTGCTGATTTAAAATCCAATATGGATAGATTTATAGAAAACCAAGATTATCGACAGAATTAACCTTGTGCTATTTAAAATCCAATATGGATAGATTTATAGAAGTGCAATAGTGGACGAATGTTGGGATGTCGTTTATATTTAAAATCCAATATGGATAGATTTATAGGTTGTCTTGCTGTTGAAAAATTTTGCCTTTACTGTATTTAAAATCCAATATGGATAGATTTATAGTCGCCTGAAAGAGCAAGAGGGTGCTCTTTCAATCTATTTAAAATCCAATATGGATAGATTTATAGTCATCATTACCCCACGATAACCGATTAATTTTACATATTTAAAATCCAATATGGATAGATTTATAGTTATCAGCTTTCCTGACGACGATATTCCCAACATCACATTTAAAATCCAATATGGATAGATTTATAGAGCCGTCCTTTTCAGGATTGAATTTGTTGTAATTGAATTTAAAATCCAATATGGATAGATTTATAGTTAACTGAAAATCTTTCTTTGTGTAACTTTCAATTATTTAAAATCCAATATGGATAGATTTATAGTGCAGAGATATACTCTCAAGTCATATAAACTTATTTATTTAAAATCCAATATGGATAGATTTATAGGCGCCGCACGATATTGAAAGTATCACGGCAGGACAGATTTAAAATCCAATATGGATAGATTTATAGAAACGGGAATAATCTTAAGTCTATTAAAGCATTCAATTTAAAATCCAATATGGATAGATTTATAGAAAAATATTGCTGAATATCAATTAATGTTTGCAACGATTTAAAATCCAATATGGATAGATTTATAGACAAATATAACTATAATCAATTTTTGCTATATTCCATTTAAAATCCAATATGGATAGATTTATAGTACAGTTAACAAATATTGTATATATTTTTCAGAGATATTTAAAATCCAATATGGATAGATTTATAGTATTGATAGAAAGCAAGCCGATTATAATGTTATAATATTTAAAATCCAATATGGATAGATTTATAGCCCGTCATATTTACATCAACGGCGCAATTTCCCGTTTATTTAAAATCCAATATGGATAGATTTATAGACAAGTTCAAAAGTCTTTTTGATTGAAATTTTTTTATTTAAAATCCAATATGGATAGATTTATAGAGAAAATTGTTATGCTATCGGAATTTGACAAGTCAGATTTAAAATCCAATATGGATAGATTTATAGAAAATATTGCTGAATATCAATTAATGTTTGCAACGTATTTAAAATCCAATATGGATAGATTTATAGTAGTCTATAATGTCAATTTTCTTAAATTTTTTCATATTTAAAATCCAATATGGATAGATTTATAGTTTTATCATTTTTGTGCGATTTTGTTTTTGACGAACTATTTAAAATCCAATATGGATAGATTTATAGCGCCTTGAAAAATTTTATTAAGTAAAATAAACTCTTATTTAAAATCCAATATGGATAGATTTATAGTATACACCATCGTTAGTTTATGAAGCTATAAGCGATATTTAAAATCCAATATGGATAGATTTATAGCCTGTCCAAATATATCATATGTTTAACTTCTTTGTATTTAAAATCCAATATGGATAGATTTATAGATTTCAACACCCGAGGCGGTTGTTTTCAGTTCAGGGTATTTAAAATCCAATATGGATAGATTTATAGCATTGGGTGTACATCTGCACCGCATTTTTCACACTTATTTAAAATCCAATATGGATAGATTTATAGAGTGCTTTTGCCGCTGATGACAATTTAACTTATGATCATTTAAAATCCAATATGGATAGATTTATAGAAATGACTGAACAGGAATACAAGATAATCGCAATGATTTAAAATCCAATATGGATAGATTTATAGCAGCTGAACGCAATAAGCAAGATGAGGTCTCGCATATTTAAAATCCAATATGGATAGATTTATAGACAAATAAATTATAAATGTCCCAAGGTAAACAAAAATTTAAAATCCAATATGGATAGATTTATAGTAAGTTTCATTCTGTTGTTATTAATTCGTTATCAGATTTAAAATCCAATATGGATAGATTTATAGCAAAAAAAGAAGCAGAACAATGCATTAATAAATTAATTTAAAATCCAATATGGATAGATTTATAGCAGTAGATTCATTAGCCTGCTCAACTGCTGAAACATTTAAAATCCAATATGGATAGATTTATAGTCATTGTAAGTTAAAAAACTTTACTACATCTAATTATTTAAAATCCAATATGGATAGATTTATAGTGCTTTTTATGTAGCTTGCGTTTTTTCTCACTGCTATTTAAAATCCAATATGGATAGATTTATAGAGAGAAAAAAGTAAAATATTGTTAGTCAACACTTGATTTAAAATCCAATATGGATAGATTTATAGTCTTTAATACAACTTTTGAATTTAAATGAAGAAAATATTTAAAATCCAATATGGATAGATTTATAGGCCATATCCCCCACTACTTTCTCCCCCACTTGGCTATTTAAAATCCAATATGGATAGATTTATAGAGGTATTCATATTCATTTTGACGGTCAAGATAATAATTTAAAATCCAATATGGATAGATTTATAGAGAATTCTTGTCAGTAACACGAATTAAAACATAATAATTTAAAATCCAATATGGATAGATTTATAGCAATGAAGGATTAAGCAAATCATTAAGTGAAGTTAAATTTAAAATCCAATATGGATAGATTTATAGGCTTACGGTAACGCTCAAGGTCATACACAAGACCTAATTTAAAATCCAATATGGATAGATTTATAGAATGAACTTGTAGTATATCTGCAATTAAAAAACAAATTTAAAATCCAATATGGATAGATTTATAGGTTTATGTTGAATGTACTCAACAAAAGCTTGATTATATTTAAAATCCAATATGGATAGATTTATAGTTAGATTTGTATCAGATTGAATCTGACATAGTAGCATTTAAAATCCAATATGGATAGATTTATAGAGCATTAAACATAATACTTGCCTCATCAATAACAACAATTTAAAATCCAATATGGATAGATTTATAGTAGTGCCACGAGGGGAACGGCTCACAACGAGAATTAAATTTAAAATCCAATATGGATAGATTTATAGCGTATCAGCATAATACCGAGCACGATACAGAGCAGGAATTTAAAATCCAATATGGATAGATTTATAGGCTTTTATGTTAGTGAACATAACTTCAAAAATACAATTTAAAATCCAATATGGATAGATTTATAGTGTTGTCTTGCTGTTGAAAAATTTTGCTTTTACTGTATTTAAAATCCAATATGGATAGATTTATAGGCCTTTAAATTCTCACCCTACAAGAAAATTTTCTTGTATTTAAAATCCAATATGGATAGATTTATAGACTTGTTCGAATTGGATAATTACCAAATAAACCGACATTTAAAATCCAATATGGATAGATTTATAGATCAAAGTTGTCTCCTGTTCCAGAGCCCTGCCAATATTTAAAATCCAATATGGATAGATTTATAGTAAACATCTGTTTAAATAATTGATGTCAATGTTTTTATTTAAAATCCAATATGGATAGATTTATAGAGTATAATCCGATTGAGAATTATTCAATGATTGAAAAATTTAAAATCCAATATGGATAGATTTATAGTTAATACTTTACTATACTAAAATATACTATATAGGTATTTAAAATCCAATATGGATAGATTTATAGGCAAACATTAATTGATATTCAGCAATATTTTTTGGATTTAAAATCCAATATGGATAGATTTATAGAAAATACAGCTAAAAGCAACTCGACAGTTACTAGCAATTTAAAATCCAATATGGATAGATTTATAGTTATACTACTGTGCCATATTGGCAGGGCTCTGGAACATTTAAAATCCAATATGGATAGATTTATAGCCCAATTATCAAGCATTTTCTTCAATCCCTTATAAATTTAAAATCCAATATGGATAGATTTATAGAATGCCAGACATCTCATTTGCGTACGGAATGAGCAAATTTAAAATCCAATATGGATAGATTTATAGTCAATCTTAATTGTGACGTTGTTTTGTCTGATTTAATTTAAAATCCAATATGGATAGATTTATAGAGAACGGTTGTTCGATAATTCCAAAAGCAAACGAAAATTTAAAATCCAATATGGATAGATTTATAGCATAATCGGCAAACGAAGTAACGGAAAAACTTATTATTTAAAATCCAATATGGATAGATTTATAGATACTGTTAATAAGTATTGTATATATTTTTCAGAAAATTTAAAATCCAATATGGATAGATTTATAGTATATACCAATCCGCAACTCGGATGGTTTTTATGTATTTAAAATCCAATATGGATAGATTTATAGCATCGTGGGGCAAGGGTACGCAAGGAACCGCACAACATTTAAAATCCAATATGGATAGATTTATAGGCCAATATGGCACAGTAGTATAACCGTCAAGCTGAATTTAAAATCCAATATGGATAGATTTATAGAATTCCCTCATTTGCAAGATAAAAGAAAATTACTGATTTAAAATCCAATATGGATAGATTTATAGTGCCAAATACGGTGATGCTACATTCAAAAGAAAAGATTTAAAATCCAATATGGATAGATTTATAGCTTCTTGCTTTAATTCGTCAAAATCCTATTGCTATATTTAAAATCCAATATGGATAGATTTATAGACACAAAAATAACAACATATAAATCAGCAGGCATAACATTTAAAATCCAATATGGATAGATTTATAGCGGGGCGCATTTAAAATGTCAGTAGCGTGATTTAAATTTAAAATCCAATATGGATAGATTTATAGCATAGCAATAGACAAAGAAATTAACAACCATATTGATTTAAAATCCAATATGGATAGATTTATAGGTTATACAACGATAAAACAATGTTAAAAGGTGTTGCATTTAAAATCCAATATGGATAGATTTATAGTTTTTATACGTATGACAGTATCACTATAAAAAATTTTCTATTTAAAATCCAATATGGATAGATTTATAGTTTGTTTTTGACGAACTCGGAAACAATTTTTCGCTATTTAAAATCCAATATGGATAGATTTATAGCCATTGATTTAATCTGCCTATTATATATTCTGCGATTTAAAATCCAATATGGATAGATTTATAGTAAGTCATTTAAAATTCTGCGATATTCGTGTAATTTATTTAAAATCCAATATGGATAGATTTATAGGCTCTTTAAAAAGTAAGCCGTGCCGGCTCCTTCAGGAATTTAAAATCCAATATGGATAGATTTATAGATGTCTGGCTCCGGTTGTCGTATGTTTGAGGATAAATTTAAAATCCAATATGGATAGATTTATAGGGCATTTCGTTGATAAGAATTTCCGCAGCCTTAGTTTATTTAAAATCCAATATGGATAGATTTATAGGTTTTTGCATTTTATTGGCGCTGGTGGTCTTTCTCTATTTAAAATCCAATATGGATAGATTTATAGGACATAGCGAAAAACAAAGGCAAAGTGCATTTGTAATTTAAAATCCAATATGGATAGATTTATAGGCTCGGTGTTAGGCTGAGAAGCTTGCTGAGTAGTGATTTAAAATCCAATATGGATAGATTTATAGTGCTCATAAACTCCCTTGTCGTCTGTGCCTACATCGACATTTAAAATCCAATATGGATAGATTTATAGCGTTGTAAACATTCATAAGTGTTGTGCCTATATTTATTTAAAATCCAATATGGATAGATTTATAGAACTTGCGACTACCAAACAAGTGGTATATTACAAAAATTTAAAATCCAATATGGATAGATTTATAGTTATTTTCTTATTAATAAATATAATCTGTATCAGTATTTAAAATCCAATATGGATAGATTTATAGTATCAATTATTTCTTTTGCATCGTAAATGTTATTTGATTTAAAATCCAATATGGATAGATTTATAGATTTTCGATTAAAATATCCGACAATCTTACTTATAAATTTAAAATCCAATATGGATAGATTTATAGTCTCCATATTGTTTATTCAATAAGATTTTCATTTTAATTTAAAATCCAATATGGATAGATTTATAGGTAATAAATGAATGAGTAATACCAGCTATCATAAAATTTAAAATCCAATATGGATAGATTTATAGTTTTCTTGACTTTATTATGTATTTAATGTATAATAAATTTAAAATCCAATATGGATAGATTTATAGATTTTTCTTTATGCGAATTTTGATACAGTTTGCCTGATTTAAAATCCAATATGGATAGATTTATAGTTATATACCAATCCGCAATAGTGAGGGATTTTATGTATTTAAAATCCAATATGGATAGATTTATAGATTTAAACTCAAAAACTTCGTTTAATGTGAAGTGTATATTTAAAATCCAATATGGATAGATTTATAGAATTTGTGCGAGAACTTTTTTCAATTTTTCCGGAATATTTAAAATCCAATATGGATAGATTTATAGCAAAATCGTACACACAACCTACAATATTTCAAAATGATTTAAAATCCAATATGGATAGATTTATAGTTTACCGTTTGGCGTGCTCGCAGTTCTAAAGAGTCAAATTTAAAATCCAATATGGATAGATTTATAGCCGTGGGATAAAAGGATAAGTAATCATCGGCATTTTTCTGTGCTGTTTTGTCGATATACCAAATATTTATCAAATACTACTGCCATTTCAATATATCAAAAGCAACTATACCGATGATTACTTGATTTTTAGGTTCTGTCAACCTGCCGGGGGTTTTGTGCTATGTCAGGTCGACAATAAAAGCGTTACAAAAAATTTGATGTTTTATCATCCGTTTTTCCAAGAAAATCTTTATTCATCCACCGTTCTTCACGGGTATGAAACATTATTACCGAATCCTTGTCTTTTCTGATATAAACATCAAGTTCTTTTTGCAAAGCAAGTGAGTTTGCTTTACTTAAGTTTCCTTCAAAAACAGAGTTTTGAATATGTACAAGATATTTTTTGCAAATCTTAAATACCTTTGGAAGTATTTTTCTGCCCCTTTCATCACATATTATATCATATACAAGAATTACATACAATATTTACCACCACATTTCAAAGCCTTTATATTCTTTTTCTCCTATAATGTGCTTTATCAGTTTATAAAGTTCAAGTCTGATTAAGAATTGATAAGAAACATTTTTATTAAGTTCTTTGTGAAAAATAGTTGTCTTTAATTTTTCGTCAAATTCAGATGTAATTATTCGTGACGCTCTTTCGGTAAGTTGCAAACCGTTAAGTCCTTCTACAAAACTGCTTTCTGTTATTTGTTTTCGATTAAGCAAAGAAAAGATCAGACGATCCGCAATCAGCGGTTTGAAAATTTCCGAAACATCAAGTGCAAGAGAATATCGCCTTGTACCCGGCTGATGAAGATAGCTTATTGTAGGATTAAGTTGGGTTTTATAAATTTCCGCCAGAGTTTTTGTATATACAAGAGAATTGACATATGAAATAAGGCTGTTAATCATATTGTCGGCAGGATGATAAACTCTTTTATCAAATTCAATATTTTGATCAATAATTACATTCCACGCTTTGTAATATTCCTGACGAATATTGCCTTCAATTCCCATCAACTCTTCTATGGTTTCTACATCTGCAAGTTTCCTCCTCAAATTTTCAATAGCAGCCATTTGCTCTGACACATTCTTGCCTCTGCCGTTGTAGTATCTTAAGTTTCTGTAAATATTATAAGACGCAGCAACTATAAATTCTCTTGCTATTGATAATCTGTTTGAATAGTCGCCGTAAGCAAGCACTTGCTTAACCAAAAGCTGACCTGCAAGTTTTGTTTCCTTTGGGCAAAAACTTCCTATGTAAAATTGATAGTAATTGAAGAAATGTACAAGTATTCCGTATTTTGAAAATAAGTTCAGCAATTTAGATGTAACCGTTATTTCATTCATAATATAAATTTCTTTAATATTTTCTATCGGAAGATCTTTTACATTTCCGTCAATTGCAGTAAATCTTAATGTGTTGTCTTTTTGAGTTAAATTGCCTGACGAATATATGTAATAACTTTCCTGCATTTTATCACCTCAAATACAGCACAAATCATAGTAAGCACATGATTTGCAAATTCTTTTACTTTTAAATTTTGGCGGCAAAGCAGCCGATATAATTTTTACTATATCAGCTGCCGCACTTTCAAGCTCTCTTTCATCTTCTTCGCTAAGTTCAACATTAAGACTTTGCTTTAGCAAAGGATAATCAATTCTGCCTTTTATTCCCTCTACCCCACGCTTTTTCAGATAATAAAGATAGTATTTAAGTTGAGCAATACCCGCTTCCTCTATCTTTCTGCTTTTCTTTACCTCATGTAAAAGTTTATGCTCGGTAATAAAATCAATATTGATTGTGTTGTCGATCATAATATGTTTTTTCTTTTGCTTATAAGTGGTTTCATCTATAAGTTTTCCGATTTTGACATTTTCGTTTTCACTTTCCATTGCCAAACCGTTTGAAAAATACCACAGCTTTCTTTTACACACATAGTAATAATAAATATGCATACCCGAAATATTATTTTCGTCCATAATCATACCTCATATAAAATTATCAGGTTCTCCGTTATCATCAGATTTATCTTGCTTTTTGGTTTTCTTTTCCTTATCAAATCTGATGCCGCATTCGGAATCATAACTGCTGTTAATAACAGGTAATTCAGTATATGGCATTTTTAATTTTTTTATTTCGTAATCGTCAATTCTGAATTTAGGTACGGAAACCGTGAAGCCAAGTATTTCTTCGTTTGCTTTAAGTTTATCATCTCTTGAATAAGTATCTGATTTTAAAACTTCCAAAGCTTTTTCTATGGCACTCTCATTTTGATTATAAACATCAATCGGCACAGCGTCACTTCTGTCAATACTTCTTATTCCATCTTTTTTAAGAGAGAGATAATCGACATTTTCTTTATAATATTTATAAATTTTACGATATTCTTGAAAATATTTTGATTTTTCGATTTTTTCAACCGAAAGGTACTCATCTATAAGTTCTTTTTTAAGAACTTCAGAGATAATTCCGTCAACGCTTAAAATTGCCTGTTTTGACAACGAATGAATAGCATCGTCAACAAAACGATGTGCATTACCTTGAATTTCAGTAAATACAAAACAATTGTAAGATGAAAAGTCTTTATTACCCTTTCTGTTTACTCTGCCAAAGCGTTGGAACAGGGAAAATAAATCTGATAACTCGGTAATAAGAATATCAAAATCAATGTCAAGACTTGCTTCGACTACGGATGTTGAAATCCATATTTCAGGTATATTCATACTTTCGTTAGTTTTTTCAGAGGCTGCCAAAATCGCATTTTCTTTAGTTTTTCTGTCATTTTTTGTAAAATTGGAATGAAACAGATTTACACTTGCGTTAATATCCGAATTTTTTATTTCGGTGTACATCTTATTTGCAATATCAATTGAATTGCAAACGACAAGATATTTTTTTACTTTATCGCATATTGCATCATCAAATATTTTTATAATATCGTCAGACTGCAAGTTTTTTTCATATACTTTTACATTATGCCTTAGCTTTCCTTTATCAGAAAAATCGGATGTTTTTACATCTGTTCCGAGTATTTTTTCAATCTCGTTTCTTACAAACGGAGGCAAAGTTGCGGTAATTACAGCCACTTTACCACCCAAAGTATGAATCATCTCAATTGCATAAATAATTGCAGCCAAAACATCAGGTGAATACATCTGTATCTCATCAATAATAAACTTTGAATATGACGCTACCGCAAGTTTGTATTCATAACCTGCATATTTCAATGCAAAGTCAAATATCTGATCAGGCGTACAAATTGTAATCGGAAGTGCAAGCTGTTTACTGCATTGTGCATACGCAAAATCATAATTTTTTCCGCTAATTATTGAATCTTCCAAATAATAGGATTTCATATCGGAGTGAACAAGTGCCACTCTTTCCTTATAATCTTCTTGAGAATTATCTCCGCAAAGTTTTTTAATTCTTTCGTACATCGCATTGATAGCTGTTTTTAACGGCAAAACGAAAAAACATTTATTGTCCCCGCACCAAAGCAATCCCGCCTCGGTTTTGCCCATACCTGTAGGTGCGGTTACAATTAAATTGCTGTCGGTATTTTTAATGCAAAATTCTTGCAATTCATTGTAATGTATATTTCGGGTATTTTTCCAATTGTTTAAAGAATCAGTCAAAAAATCGTTGACCTTTTCGCAGTCAAGACCTGCACTTGCACTGTAATCACATTTATGTAAAAGACCTTTTAATAAAACAGCGTATTGTTTTTCTTCATCAGAAAGTTCGGTTTCAAATAAAGCTTTGATTTTCTTAATATTTCTCTTCATTTTATTGTAAGAGTTTGTATCAAAGCCAAATTCAGCAAGGAATTTTTCTATAAGCTCACGGTTTTCTTTAAACACTGTAACAGGAGAGTCTTTGTTATAGTGATGATAAAGCACAGCAAAATATACACTTATAGGTTTTATACATTCTGATTTATCAATAAAAAAAGTCGAAAGTATACTGTGTGGAATTTCTTGTTCAGGTTGAAAATTTCCGCCTTTAGTAATTCTTTTTTGAAATTGAGAATTTGCCTTACCGTTATCATGTTTTAAACATGAAACAAGTAAATCAGAGTATAAATCATCAGATTTTATATAGCCGAGCTTATAGAGCAGTTTTGCCTGCTCTATAAGCTCATTTGAATGTTGTCCTATTGTTTTGTCGGGTTTTGCAAGTTTATCTTCTATATTCATTATAAATACCTCAAGCTAAAAACACTGAATATATACCGTTCTCGGTTTTGTCAAGCATTATGCCTTTACAACCGTTTTCAATATAGTTAAGTTGACAGAAAATAATAGGTACACGATTAAACACTCGTTTTCTCATACCGCCCTTTAACTGCACAGTTTTGTAATCCTTTGGCATTAAATATTTTGTACCGCCTGTGTATCCGCCTTCCGTTTTAGAGATTATATCCATATCGTCTTTATTAATTTCGAGATACTCGACAGGCATATAAACATCAAAATCAGCTTCTCCGTAATCGACATCTTCGTCAACATCAAAAAGCTCTGTTTCCGCACACTCAAGAACTTCTACAAAATCCTCTCCTCTGCCGATTGCAGTAAGATTTCCGATATTATCCATAATATCATTCATAGTATTTTCATCTGCAACTATATGAATGATAAGTTCAATATCGCATAGAAGTTCATAATACTTAGGGCCTTTTGCAAGCGTTCTGAAATGGGAATACGGAATAGTATACTTTACCTTTTCGTACTCATCATACACAGCCTTTATATGCTTAATACGCTTATCAAATTCTTTTACTTCTTCGGCAGAAATATTTTCATCGGCTTTCATTTCTTTGAGCCGAGTTTTCATTTTATTAATGATTTTTTTATGCTTGTCGATTCTGCGTTTTGTACGCTTTAAAAAGCGGTATTCTTCAAGCAATTTTTCATTAATTACATTAATTGTAATGCCTTTTTCAAAACTGTTTCCTTGAGCCTTTTGTGCAGTAGCCACAACCTGATATGCACTTGAAAGCATATCGGGATTTTCCATTTTTACAAGCAAATTTCTGTCATCATTAAGACTGTTAAGAAAACAATCGTCCTTATACATTTTTGTTTTTAGAGAACCGTACTTTCCCTGTACGCTTACTTGCATAGGATGATAAGATGTATAACCGCAAGCCTTATGAAGTGCTCCGATAACAGTTGAATACGGCGGTAAAGGAAATGTCATACGGTTTTGTACAGTTTCTTCTTTTTTGTAATTTGCACTGTTTTGTTTTATATGAAGTCTAATTGCTTTCATATTAATTCCGCCTTACTCCGAAAAATACTCTTTAACCTGACCTCTGAGATTTTCAAAAAATTCTGTCATACTTACAGGATTAAGTTCTCTTACAATTTCGTCCTCGTTTGAAAGCTCGCCGTTACGCATAAGTGCACAACTGTAACCTTGAGCAAGTTTTTCCTTAATCGGCTCTATAATAAGTCTTTTGCCTGAAACAGAAACAGCATTTTCAAAAATATGAGTTTTTCTCGGTGAAAGACCGCCTACCACAAAAATCGGCTCTGCGTTATCAAGATTTCCCTTAACGACAAGTGAAAGATTTTCTACTGCGTTAATAAGATCAATTACTCTTTCGCACTTTTCGGCGTTATCTGCCTCTGCACCAAAGTTTTCGTCCTTACCGATTTTTTCAAGGTCAATTGTAAGACTGTAAATTTTAGATGACTTGTCATATTCATACTGATAAGGCATAAGACCGCAATCCTTTGCATTGTTTTGAACATTTAAACCGTGTGCCATAGCATAATTGGTTGCAAGGTAAAGGTTATTGTGAAAACGGGCATCATTAATAAACGGCTCTGTAGCAACAGCGTCTGTAAGATAGAAAGAACTGTTACGGATGTATGTAACGTCTTTTGTTGACATATATCCACCCTCAAGTGCACGGCATGTTGCGGCATTTACATCTTCATTAACAAGTTTCTGCATTGCTCCGTCGATTGATGTCTGTAAATCATCATAAAAACCCGACTGAACACAGATAGCGTTTTTAAGGCTCTCACGACTTCTTGTAGCGTACTCTTTTCCGCCTCTGAATACCTTTTGTACACTTGAAATATTACCTAGGCTTTCGCCGTAGTTGCTTGTCATATTTGCGATTACAGTTAATGTTAATGCTTTATTTTTCATAATAAAATCTCCTTTATATTAGTTATTTTTTGAGCTTACTTCAATTAATGCGCTTGCAAAAGCAAATGCAAGATCTTTATTTTCTTCCGCATTTTCAAGAAATGTATAGAAAAATGAAAATTCCATTCCGACATAAGCAGACAAACTAAGTATAATCTCTTTTGCTCTGTCGTAATCATGTGCGCAAAGAGCACTGATTATTTTTTGCTTATATGAATTAATTTTATTACTGCTTTTCATTTCAATTAGTTTTTTGGAAGTTAAAAATCCACAACTTTTTGCTGACTTAATTTCATCCATAATTTCATTTCCTTTCCAAGATACATTTATGTCTATTAGCATATCAGTTCTGCTTTTTATATAGCCTTTACCGGCATTATCATCAAAATAAAACTTAAGCATCATTAAAATTACATCGTCAAGCAACACATTGTTAAGACAACGCATATAAACTTCTTTCTCAAGATTAAACCAATAATCATCATTGATTTTTTTGACAAAGTTTAATGATTTTCCCGATAATTCTCTTAACTTTTTTAATCTTTCAAGTCGTACAAAGAATGTTTCGTAATAAGCCTTATCTTGAGATTTTGATATAATTTCAACATCATAGCTTATATAATCCTTTGAATTTTGCAAAACAAGCATTAGTTTGTTTTTGTAGTCTTTATTTTCTGTACTGCTAAGTTGATTTGAAAAAGCATAGTTTGTTTGAGTTAAAGACTTAACAGAAAAATTGTTATTCACAAAATAAGTTTCTCTCATATCAGAATTTGAAAAAGCAAACGGTATAAAATCAAATTCTAAAATATCATTGCTCTCAAAACTTTCCTTTGAAAAACAAAAGCCGAGATTACTTGTTTTTCTGTCTTTGTCAACATTGTAGCCTCTAAGTCTGCAAGTGCTGTTATCTTCGGTAAAAATAAGTCGTTCATTGCAGTAATTCTTATAAAGGTTATTGCCGTTTTTAAAGATATTCTTTATAATTTCCGCCCTGTTTTCTTCAATGGAACAAATAAAAATATCTTTATTTGTTCCATCAAATTTTATTTTGTCAAATAGCCCTTTAAGAACTGTTTTGCTCTTAACAAGGTCGTTTACCAATTTAATTTGTTCTTCACTGAATTCTTGACTTTCGAGAATGTTTAAAATATTTTTGTGAGTCATATATTTTTCAAAATAGTTCTCTGCAAACTCAAGATATTTTTCTTCTGTTATATCTTCACTTTTGTAAATAATACCGTCAAAGCCGTGGATATAATTATCGGGCTTTTCTTCAACATCACAGAGCACTTTGTAATCAATTCCAAAGTAATCAAAATATTTACATAAACCGACAACGGCTGCTGCAAACCTCCAATCGGTAGGCTGCAGCAAAGTGTCATAATCAAAGTAATCAATCTTTGTTTTCATTAATTCGGTTCACCTCCCTCCGATAAAAGCTCGGCAAAGCCAAATCCTGCGGATTTTCGTGAACCTATACCGCTTTTCAGCAGATAATTAATAACCGATTTATCGGCATTAATACTAAAACTGCCTAAACTGCATTCAATGTAGTTTTTGTAGTGATAAACCACTGTTTTTTTTGCGTTTAACGGTTTAATTTCAAAGTTTGAAATTAACTTTTCATCAAAACCGCTTTCAACAAGCTGCTCTTTAATTACCTGTTTTACAATCTCCGTAAAATCCGGATTTGCAACCGAAATATACCTATCCGAATTATTCTCGGCTTTATGTAATCTGATACACAAAGGGCTAAGCATTTTCACAACAGCGGATGATGAAGTAACATTTTTTTCCGGCACAAGATTAACACTGACAAGTTTCATTTCGTTGCCGAGCGGAGCTGGAATCGGCTTGTCCTTTTGCTTTATAAAAGCAGACATAAAAATACATCCCGTATTATAGTCAGCTGTTGAAAAAGTAATGTTTAGTTGATTTTTCCCGAGTTGAATTTCCGTTTTAGAAAACTTCGGCATAGGCAGATTCACCGCAAAAGTAAAATTTCTGCGTTCCGGTGTAAAATAATATTTTTCATAATATTTTCCCTCGGCAATATCTGACAGTGACCGTTTAAAAAACGAAAGCATAATTCGTCGATAATCAATCGGCAGCTTATTGTTTTGCAAATAAAATCGCAATAAGATTTTCATATTTACCTCCATTTATTATTTTAATAGTATTAGATTTCGTTATTAGAGTTATGATATTTCACAACTCTAATTACAGTATAGCGTTCACAATTTTGTTTGTCAATACCTAATATATATTTTCTAAGAAAATTTTTTTATAAATAAGCTTATAAATACATTTATTTTTATAAATTTAGTACATTTGATATTTACAATTAATTATGATATAATTTAATAAATCTTTCCAAAATGGATTTTAAATAATATTTATTTACACCACTTTTTAATCTATCCAAATTGGATTTTGTCTTTACCAGCTTAAATGACAAAGTGAAGTTAGGGTAAATATACCCTTTTCACAACAAAAAGC
>ERZ773260.1803-NODE-1803-length-26420-cov-3.245249_pt1 | contig 26420 bp, 20 predicted proteins | sample MGYA00511387_ERZ773260 | MGnify/ENA primary metagenome ERZ773260 (study PRJEB29015, sample SAMEA2737745) | human gut metagenome | biome: human gut; feature: human-associated habitat; material: faeces | place: China | collected 2012 ... | reverse complement strand
TTCCCTGCATGGCCGGGGCCGGCGGCGGGAAACACAGGGACGCAGACCGGGGGGGGCAGGCAAAGGCATGGAACCAGCACCCGGAGGGCACAGAGGCTTTCACAAAACTTAAAAAGATCATTAAGGAGGAACTGCCGCAACGCAGTTATTAGGAAAATGGACAGAAAACAGCTGGCACATGATTCGATTATGAGATTCCGCAAAACAGATACAATGCTGAGACGCTACCTGGACAGAAAAGTCTCCAACACAGGAGTTTTCCCCACCCAGCACAGACTTTTAATGGAGCTGGACAGAAATCCCAGCTGCTCCCAGGTGGATCTGGCTGAGAAATTCGATGTTTCGGCAGCGGCGATTGCCGTTTCCCTGAAGAAACTGGAAAAAGGAGGATATATCACGAGGCTTGCCGACGAGAATGATAACCGGATTAATCAGGTGAGCATTACGGCAAAAGGAAAAGAGGTTATCCATAAAAGTATTCTGATTTTTCAGGAAACGGACCGATGCTTCTTTGAAGGATTTACCGATGAAGAGGTGGAGCAGTTTTTTCATTTTATGGAAAAGGCTTATAAAAATATGGCGGAGCAGAACAGCCGGCTGGACGCGGAGGAGCGAAAATGAAGCGGTATTTGAAGTACATTAAGCCCTATTGGTATGCATTTATCCTGGGGCCGATTCTTATGATAACGGAGGTGGTGGGAGAGGTGATCCTGCCTGCCTATATGGCAAAAATCATCAATATCGGGGCTGCCAACCGGGATGTCCCTTATATTGTGGGAACGGGGATTACCATGATCATCATAGCTTTTGTCATGATGGCAGGAGGTATCGGCGGAGCGTGGTTTGCTTCCAAGGCATCCATAAGCTTCGGCGCAGATCTGCGTAACGACTGCTTTAAGAAGGTACAGAAATTTTCTTTTACCAATATAGATACCTTTTCCACAGGTTCGCTGGTGACCCGGCTCACCAATGACATCACCCAGGTGCAGAACCTGATTATGATGGCTCTCCGGATGATGCTGAGGGCGCCGGGAATGCTGATAGGGGCTATTATTATGGCCTTTTCCATGAATGCGGGCCTGGCAAGGATATTTCTGGTCATCATGCCGGTTATGATCGTAGTCATCACTATAATCATGCGTACGGCCTTCCCGCGGTTTACCATGATGCAGAAAAAGCTGGATAAAGTAAATTCCAACATTCAGGAAACGCTGCAGAATGTACGTGTTATCAAATCCTTTGTCCGCGGGGAATACGAAGAAGAGCGTTTTTCCCGATCCAATGAGGATCTGAAGGATTCCAGCCTGCGTGCCTTTAAGGTGGTCATTTTCCAGATGCCCCTCATGGCTTTTTTATGAATGCCACAACGCTGCTTGTTGTCTGGATGGGCGGAAAACAGGTGCTGGTGGGTGACATGCCCGTAGGAAACCTGACTGCCTTCACGACCTATATCGTGCAGGTGCTCATGTCTCTGATGATGCTGGCCATGGTGCTGCTGCAGAGCTCCCGTGCCATCGCCAGTGCAAAGCGTATCAATGAGGTTCTGGATACGGAGATTGATTTGACGGATGACCGGGCAGGAAAGAAAGACGCCCTGGTACAAAAGGGCAGGATTGAATTCCGAGGTGTTTCCTTCCGGTATTATAAGGAAAGTCAGGAAAAAGTGCTGGATGATATTAATCTGACGATAGAGCCCGGACAGACGGTGGGAATCATCGGTTCCACCGGCTGCGGAAAAACGACGCTTGTTTCCATGATACCCCGGCTTTATGATGCGGACGAGGGAAGCGTGCTGGTGGATGGTGTGGACGTGAGGGATTATTCCCTGAAAAACCTGAGAAACGGCGTCGGCATGGTGCTTCAGAAAAATGTGCTTTTTTCAGGGACAATCGAAGAAAACCTGATGTGGGGAGATGAGGACGCTTCTGAGGAAGAGGTCATCAAGGCCTCAGAGGCCGCCCAGGCCGCCGCTTTCCTGCAGACCTTCCCGGACGGCTGGCAGACCCAGCTGGGACAGGGCGGAGTCAACGTATCGGGCGGACAGAAACAGCGTCTCTGTATCGCAAGGGCGCTCCTGAAAAAGCCCCGGATACTCATCCTGGACGACAGTACCAGCGCCGTGGATACCGCTACGGAAGCCAAAATCCGGGAAAGCTTTACCGGTACCTTAAAGGAAACTACAAAACTGATCATAGCGCAGAGGATCACCTCCGTTATGGAGGCGGATCAGATTGTCGTAATGGATGAAGGGAAAATTGTGGGATTGGGAAGGCATCAGGAGCTGCTTGCAGACTGCAGCGCCTACCAGGAAATCTATTATTCCCAGATGGAAAGGCAGGTGGGTGCGTCATGAAGGAAGATAGAAAAGAAGCGCTGATCCGGAAATATTCCTATGCAGCCCAGCAGAACCAGGCAAAGGCGGCAAAAGGGCCGGGCGGCCCCGGAAGAGGCCGTATGCCCGGGGGAAAGCCCCAAAACACTGGGAAGACAGTGAAAAGGCTGCTTTCCTACATACAGGAGGAGAAATATAAGCTGGTGCTGGTTTTTGCCTGTGTTATCATCAATACGGTATCCATGCTTGCCGGCTCCTATATGCTGCGCCCCATTATAAACGGACTGACCTCCGTGGATGGCAGCGCACAGAAGCTGCTCCGTTCCCTGCTGATCATGGCCTGTATTTATCTGTTCGGCATTGTGGCCCAGTATCTCCAGGCCCGCATTATGATCGGTATATCCCAGCAGGCTATTTTTAAAATAAGGAATGAGCTTTTTGCCAAAATCCAGAGGCTGCCGGTTCGTTTTTATGATACCAATAACCACGGAGATATCATGAGCCGCTTTACCAACGATGTGGATGCGGTGGGTGAAATGCTCAATAATACCGTGGTTCAGATTATTTCCAGCGTGATCAATGTCATAGGAACCTTCTGTCTGATGGTATATACCAATATCTGGCTGACCCTGATTACCGTTCTGATGGTTCCTGTTATGATGCAGGCCGCCCGGTTTGTCACCATGCGGAGCCGCCGATTTTATAAGGCCCAGCAGGCGGCGCTGGGGACGCTGAACGGATATATTGAGGAGACGGTAAGCGGACAGAAGGTGGTGAAGGTATTCTGCCATGAGGAAATTGCGGAAGAGGAGTTTTCCTACCTTAATTATGATCTGCGGGATAAGCAGATCATGGCCCAGTTTTTCGGAGGAATTATGGGGCCCGTGGTCGGCAATCTGAGCCAGGTGGGCTATTCCGTCACTGCCTGCGTGGGCGGAATCCTCTGTGTGCTCAGAGGTTTTGATATCGGAGGGCTTACCGTATTCGTGAACTACTCCAGACAGTTCAGCCGTCCTATTAACGAGCTTTCCATGCAGATGAATACCATTTTTTCCGCACTGGCAGGAGCGGAGCGTGTGTTTGCCATTATGGATGAAGAGCCTGAGCCGGAGGATGGCCCGGACGCGGTGCGGCTGACTGACTGCAGGGGAAATGTACGCCTGGAGGATGTAACCTTTGGCTATAATCCCGACAAAATCATTTTAAAGCACATTTCCCTGTACGCAAAACCGGGACAGAAAATCGCTTTTGTGGGCTCCACAGGGGCCGGCAAAACCACAATAACCAATCTGATAAACCGTTTTTATGACATTAATGAAGGAAAGATCACCATAGACGGTGTGAATATCCGGGATATTGCCAGAGATGACCTGCGCCGCAATATCGCCATGGTGCTTCAGGACACCCATCTCTTTACCGGCACAGTCCGGGAAAATATCCGGTACGGAAGACTGGATGCCACCGATGAGGAGGTGGAGCAGGCCGCCAGGACGGCGAGCGCCCATTCTTTTATCATGCGCCTGGATAAAGGCTATGACACCATGATAGAGGGGGACGGTGCGAACCTGAGCCAGGGCCAGAGACAGCTGCTCAATATTGCCAGGGCTGCCATTTCCAAGGCCCCTGTCCTGATTTTGGACGAAGCTACCAGCTCTGTGGATACCAGGACTGAAAAACATATCGAAAAAGGAATGGACCGTCTGATGACGGAGCGTACTACTCTTGTGATTGCCCATCGCCTTTCCACCGTCCGCGATGCCGACGCCATTATGGTACTGGAGCAGGGTGAAATCATCGAGAGAGGCACCCATGAGGATCTCCTTGCCATGAAAGGCAGATATTATGAGCTTTACACCGGCAAGCGGGAACTGGATTAATAACAGAAGATATGATATAATTGCGCCGTACGGCAGGAAATGCCTGGCGCGGCCATTAAGGATATTAAGATCCGGCGCCGTCTGAGGCAGTAAGACGGCCGCCGGATTTTTGACTGAATATAAGAGGGATCCGCAGAGAGCGGCTTCCGTTGTTTCGGCAGTTTTTTTGCGAATAAGGGTAAAATAAGAAAAAGGATAACGAAGTGGGAACAAATACTGTGAAAAATACAGCAATAGAAAAAAAGAAGGATGCGGCGGTGCTGATACGGGATCACGGCCTGTTCTGGTGCCTGTTTCTGGGAATGGGAATTTATTATATATGTCGTATGTTTTCCGTCCCGCCCTGGTATGATGAACTGTATACCTATGAAAACTTTATTGACAGAGGCATGATATATTCCATGATACATTGGCCGCTGCCCAATAATCATGTGTTTTATTCGGCATTGTCGGCTATTCTGAATAAGCTGGGGAATCCGTATATCGGGCTGCGCGGAGTTTCCTTCCTTGCATCCATGGGAAGTCTGCTGCTCCTGTACCGGATTCTAAAAAAAGGAATTTCTACCCGGATGGCAGCGGCGGGCGCCGCCCTTTTTGCCGCCATGTACAATGTAGTGCAGCAGGCCGCCCAGGGAAGAGGATATGCTCTTTCCGGCTTTTTCCTTCTGGCGGCGGTTAACTGTCTGTACGAAATCTGTATACCGGAGAAATCGGAAGAAGGGAAGGGGAAAAGGCGGTTCTGGTATTATGCAGGCTTTGCCGCCAGTCTGACGGGAGGACTATATACCATTCCCAGCAATCTGTACTGGGTGGTGCCTGTGTGTATGGCAGGAGGATTGTATCTGCTGTTTACCGGGGAATATAAAAAACTTTTCCGGCTTGTAATCGCTTCCGCGGCGGCAGCGATTGTGACTTTCGGACTTTATACGATTATCTGGCTGGCCATTGGTTCCAATTTCCTTGTGAAAGAGGAGGCCAGTGCTTTTTATGGCATGAGCCATTTCCAGGTATTGAAAACCGCACCGTTTGCGGCTTTTTCCAGAGGGATGGGGGCAATGCTTTCGGATCCCAATATCCAGAGTATTGACAGAAGCCGTTTCAATAATGAATTTACCCTGTACCTGGGACGTGTGCTCAATCAGGTATATCCAAACGGAAGCCATATCCTGCCTGTTCTTATTCTTTTTGGATTGCTTCTTATGCTTGCGCTCATTATTATCAGCTGCCGGAGAAAAGAAAAAAGTATGTTCTTTTTATCTCTGTACGTATTTGTGCTTACGGTAATGGTTCCTGTGTTCCTCGTCATACAGTGTGTGTTTCCTTATCTGCGGGTATTCACATATATGGGAAGCGTTCTGTCCATGATGTTTGTGCTGATGCCGTATGCGCTGTGGGCCATTGTTAAACCTGCAGCAGACAGACTGGCACAGAGAAGAAGCTTTTCCCTTCCGGCCAGATTCACTGCTTACGGCTCGCTGCTCGCAGCCGCAGCGGCTATACTTCTGACCGTTGTATACTGCAGGCTGCCTGAATATAATGCAGGCTATGACAGCAGGGATAATCATATTTATGCCGCGCTTAAACAGCTTGATGAAAAGGAAGTGGATACGGTCCTGACAGGTGACGTATATGCACGGCAGAACCTGTATTTCCATATTCTGCGCTGCAGAGGCAAGGAGCTGGTTATGGATTATGAGCATCCGGATTATGTGCTGATGGATAAGATACAGACCGGCCCAGAGGGGGAAGAACTGGTATGGCCTTATGAAATGAATACGCAGAATTTCCCGTGGGAGTGGATAGAAGGGCATATGGAAGTCGTGTTTGAAGACGATGCTTATATTGCTTATCAGGTAGTGGAATAATCAGCGGTGTGAGATAGGGGCTGCTGTAGGAAAAGAATTTGAAGGAAAGCAGCAGATTCCTGGACTTGTGAAAAAAATGAATTTTATTGTTGACAAAACAGATTTTACTATGCTATACTAGCTTTCGGTGACAGCGAGTGTCGCCGGAAAATGCTGCTGTGGCTCAGTCGGTAGAGCGTCGCATTGGTAGTGCGGAGGTCACGGGTCCGATTCCCGTCAGCAGCTTGTAGGAAGCCCGTATATACGGGCTTTTTTCATGTCCGAAGATAAAAGAGACGTATTGTCATATATGACTTTTTATGATGACTAATATTTGACTAACATTTTTTACGGTTAGTTTGTCCGGATATATATATGGATTACTGTTTTTTTGTTGTCATCAATAACAATTATATGATATGATAAATAAACACCGGCGGCCGGAAATATGTGTAAAAGACTATCTGCCGCAGCCAAATTACAATAACACTTCAAAGATCCATTCATTTATTCTGTCCATGTCGGACAATGATTTCAAAGAAGCTTTGTTAATAGGGATGCTTCCCGTCAGTGAAGCATAAAAAGTAAAGAATGTAAGAGTAAGAAGCGGTTGTCCGGTGTCGGATTATCAGTTATAATTATGTGGAAGATAGAATTTTACACATGGCTTACGGAATAGGAGGCTATGTGAAAAAACGCAAAGAAAAAGATTCCGCGGGGCAGAACCGGGAACAAAAGGAAAGGACGGGACTGAACCATGAGGATCTGGCGCTGAAAACAGCAGCACAGTACTTTGGGGATGAATTACTGCCGATACTTGGCATACCCGGCAGGGTAAAGTACATCGCGCCGACTGAAAATGTAAAACTGCAGGCAAGGCAGATGTATCAGGATTTCAATTATATTTCGGGGTCCGGGAGCTGGATTCATTTGGAGTTCGAAAGCGATTCTGTTACGAAGGAAGATCTGAGACGCTTCCGGGAATACGAAGCAGCTACCAGCCGGAGCTTTAACGTTGCGGTGGTTACTTATGTAATCTGTACATCCGGAGTAAAGCAGCTTTTAAGTAAACTGACGGAAGGAATTAATAGTTATCAGGTGAAGGTTATCCGTCTGAAAAACAAGGATGCGGATCGGGTAATTGAGCAGCTGGAAGAAAAACAGAAACAGGGGAAAACACTGAATAAAGCAGATTTGGTGCCGCTGCTTTTAACCCCTCTCATGTCAGGAAAGCTGGAGATTGTGGACCGCATTATTAAAAGTCTGCATATCCTCCGGGAAGCCTCCAGTTCCGTAACGGAAATGGAATTGGAAAAAATGCAGGCGGTACTATATGCTTTGGCGGATAAGTTTTTGCAGGAACAGGAATTGGACAGGGTAAAGGAGATGATTGCTATGACGAAGCTTGGGGAAATGCTGCTTAAGGATGGAATGGAACGTGGATTAGCGGATGGAAAGGCAGAAGGAAAAGTAGAAGGAAAAGCAGAAGGCGAGTCCAAAATTGTTGCCATAATACGTAAGAAGAGACAAAAGAACCTTAATGTACAAATGATTGCAGAAAATCTGGAATTAGATGCTTCTTATGTGGGAAAGGTCGTCGCTCTTATGGAGGAGGATCCGACGAGAACCGATTTACAGGTGGCGGAGATACTTGTACGGCAGGAATAGGAACTGCAGTTATGCAGTAAAGAAATGCAGTGAGGAAATAACGTGTCTCTGAATTTATATATTCGGAGACACAGCTTGTCACCAGCTCCGGAAATTATAAAACAGGGGCCGGCCAGGCAGTATAGGCACAAATATAAAATGTCAGCACATCGGTCACTTCTTTTTCCTGCGTCTGACATATTCCCATAAATCATATCCAAACTCAAAAACACCTAAAAGAAAATCTAAAACATCAATCATAATTTTCTCATCACCTCATCTTCATTATATCCTAAAAAAGATAAAAATGATGGAAATTAAGTAAAAATTAAACTTTAAAAATAACAATTTTTACAGTAATTGCCCATTCTTCATCCGCTCTGTTCCAAAATTGTTTTTCCCTGAAACGGCGGCCCCGGAGGCATCTGTATAGGTGGAATAAATTCTGCTTGGATGTACCCGCAAATACTTTGAGGTGCCTTCGATATTTATTGTATAAAGCCCGCCGATAAATTTAATAATACGTACTTTTTTAATGATACTGTGGTTTTCAATAATAAAATACTCCCTGTTCTTATCCATAAATATCACTCTCCTGCCTTTCATTATACAGAACATATGTTCTGCCGTAAAGGCTGAGGATAAATTATGTCTGTCAGATTTTATTGATGGAAAAGCATCCGTTTTGAAAAGGCATTCCGGTATTCACTCGGAGTCAGGCCGGTGAGTTTTTTATAGAATTTCATAAAATTATGGCTGTCGGCGAAGCCCAGGGCACTGCTGATTTCCAGGATTGTCATGTTTGTATCGGTGAGCATGAAATTAGCCTCATCAATTTTCGCTTTCATTATGTACCTCTTTAAGGATAAGCCTGCGATGGAACTGAACATATGGGAAAGGTACTTTTCGTTGTACCCGAAACAGCGGGCGATATCCGACACCCGCACATTTTCATGGATATGACATTTTATGTAATCCAGAATATCCTGAAACATCTGCCGCTGGGTTTTGGTAGGCGCTCCCATGTTGAGCTGTTTGAGGTGCTGGTTATGGATTTCACACATAACAAGAGTGGTCATGTAATTAATGGTCAGGCGGTCATAATTGGAACGGACGGCATCCTGAAGCTGCTTCATCAGAACGATGATTTTTTCCGTATTCAGTGTCCTGCAATATTGGGGAATCAGGAGCCGGATGTTATTTTCCGTCAGATAGCCGAGCGTTTCCGGGGAACCGTCTTCAGGAATTACAGGGGTGAGCGGATGAGGGGAGATAAAATGCATCCAGTAAAAGCTGCAGTCGGAAGGCTTGAAGCCGCGGCGCAGGTCAAGGGGAGGCTGTCCCGGAGGGAGAAGGAGAGTTTCACCTGTATTAACGGTATAGTCCTGGTTCTGGTAGGAGATGTATAAAGGGCCTTTGGATATGACAAAAAGCTCATAATCCGTCAAGTCGGCGGTTTCATGAATCCAGTTAGGAGAGAGCGCTTCAAATTTACCGGTGCAGACATATTCAAGAGGTTTATCGATTGTAAATTCATAGGCCTTCAACAGCACCCTCCTTTCTGAAAGTATTGATGTTCACAATTCTGACCCGGAAAATATCATATGTTAAGCTGAAATTTAACACCACAGGTGTATCTTTATCCTGTTATATAGGAAATCCCACCGCTTGTATATGCTGTAATACTGTTTCATAGTCGACGTAATTAAATCTGATGTTTGCAGGAGAGGCAGAAAACAGGTAATTTATAGATGGAATAAAATGGAAAATAGTAAATAATGCATAAAAATAGTATATAAAAGGCTGGTAAAATATACAAGGTGTATAAAGGTTGGGTTTGGTGTAAAAAGGTTGTGGGTTTCTTTGTGGAAAAAGGAACCCATAACCTTTTTACACTTAATGTATCTTTATGACATTTACGAAAAGTAAATGTAATTATAAGATATACCCATAAAAAATACATAAAGGCTACAACACATATGTGATTACTGTGAAAAAATACAGCTGATAATTAAAAAACATAGTGAATAAGATGAATATTTGCACCGTATGAAAAAAATAGCATGGTCATTATTTTACACTTTCGAATTCGTATGAATCGCAGGAAACGGAAAAACAAAAGGAAATCCACAAGAGAAAACCAGACGTTTTACAGAATATAGAGCTTTATAAAAGAGGAAATAACACGATAATCGTGAAGTTTCAAAATAAAGAATGGAGGAAAAAGAATGAAAAAGAAAGTATTGGCACTTGTTCTTTCAGCAGCGATGCTTGCGGGACTGCTGGCAGGCTGCGGAAGCAGTTCAAGTACGAACAGCACGACAGGCAGTACAGGTAATTCGGAAACCGCTGCTCCTGCGGGGGATGGAGGAGGCGGAGAGGATACCGCATCCACAGGCGAAGTGGTGAAGCTGAAAGCGCTGATTATATCCCACGCTCTGACTAAGGATATCACGGATATGAAGTGGGTGTCCGAAATCGAAGAAAAAGCGGGAGTGGAAATTGAATGGGAACAGATCCGGGCCGATTGGGAAACTGTAAAATCCACCCGTTTTGCGGCAGGGGATGTCCCTGATTTATTGTTTAACGCAACCATAGATTCCGATTACACCAAATATGCCGGACTGTTTATGGATCTGACTCCTTACATAAGTGCGGAAACCACGCCTAATATCACGGCGATGTTTGAAGAAGAGCCCGATACCAAAACGTTGGCAACCACAATGGAAGGAAAGATTTACGGACTTCCCAAATTCCAGGGAAAATGGCCTTCCACCAATACGGTTATGTTCATTAATAAAGAATGGCTTGATAACGTAGGAAAAGAAGTGCCCACGACCTATTCAGAACTGAAGGACGTGCTTATGGCCTTTAAGGAACAGGATGCAAACGGAAACGGGGATCCGGGCGATGAAATACCCATGGATTTCAATGCCGGAGCCAATAATGGCTGGTTTAACAGCGCGTACTCCCTGACCAACCTTGTGGGTTCTCTCGGGATTCAGCTCACCAACTGGGGGACGGATGCTTATTTTGCGGAAGACGGTCAGATCAAGTGCTATGCAGTGGACGAGCGGTATAAGCTGTTCATGAAATATGTGGCGGACCTTTATGCCAACGGACTGATCAATACCAATGCAATTTCCAATGATTATTCCGCATTCCAGTCCTTATCCCGCGGGAATGAAAAGGGAGACGCCCTGGTGGGATGTGTATTCGGCTGGGAGGAAACAGATAAATTCGGGCCTACCCTTTACAGCCAGTATGTACCCGTACCCGCTTTGGAGTACGATATAGACTGCGAACCCGGAACCTATGATACACGCTGGAGAGATGACTATACCGGTCTGAATATGTCAGGAAACAGAGTCTGTGTCAGCGCGAACTGTAAGAATGTGGAGGCTGCCGTTCGGTTTATAGACTGCTTCTATGATCCGGCCGTTTCCGTACAGGGACTTTTCAGCGGGATATCCGACGGCTGTGTGGAACAGACCGGCGACAACAGCTTCAAGGTTCTGGATCCTCTGGATCCCGACACGGATCCCGGTACCTGGAAATGGACCAGCACCATGGCGGATAATGCGCCCATGTATATCCGCAGAGATACGGAAATCGAAATGGCTCAGGATATGACCTATGCGCTGGAAGAAAGAAAAATATATGATGATGTGATCGCCAAAGCAAGCGAATCAGATACCTATCCTCAGATGTTTATGAAATATTCGGAGGAGGATCAGAATACAATGGCTCTCACGCAGGCTAATATCAACAATATTATCGATAACTACTGGTCCTTATGGATGACAGGAGAATCGGATATTGATGCCGACTGGGACGGATATGTGAAAAATGTCAATGATGCCGGACTTCCTCAGATACTGGAAATCAGACAGAAGGCTTTTGATGCTTATCTGGGAAAATAAATACGGATAAGCTTCAAAAAGGACAGATTAACAGAATTGTGGGATGTGTTTTTTACATCCCACATTCTGTATGAAAGAAAGGTGATCATATGAGCGTGAAGTCCAAGGGACTGACAGTTCCTGATAAGAATGCCGCTGACGGGGCAAACAGGGGGATCAGAAAATATATCCGGCATAACTGGCAATTGTGGATCATGCTGTTTCCCGCCATGCTGTATATCCTGATCTTCTGCTATGTACCCATGTACGGCATCCAGCTGGCATTCCGTGAATACAGCTTTACAGCCGGCATTACAGGCGGCAAATTCGTGGGGATGAAATATTTCAGACAGTATTTTGAGAGTCCCATGTTCTGGACGACTCTGAAAAACACATTCGTAATTTCTGCGACCAGCATTCTCGTAGGATTTCCGGTTCCCATTATTCTGGCCATGGTTATCAATCAGATCCGCAGTCCCAAATGGAAACGTACGGTACAGACCACTGTTTACATTCCTTATTTCATATCTGTGGTGGTCCTGGTATCCATGCTGAATATTATGTTTGCCAATGACAGCGGCGTCATAGCCAACTTTTTAAAAAGCCTGCATATCGTTTCCAGGGATACGAACATATTGGGGAAGGAATCCTGTTTTGTCCCTCTGTATGTGCTGTCTGGCGTCTGGCAGACCATGGGATGGAACAGTATTATTTTTATCGCGGCCCTTTCCTCTGTGGATACGCAGCTGTACGATGCATGTAAGATTGACGGTGCCAACAGGTGGCAGACAATGATACATATTGATTTTCCGGCTATCCTGCCCACAGTCATGATTCTGCTTATTATGAATATGGGCAATATCCTGAATGTGGGGTTCGATAAGGTCTTTCTGATGCAGAACAGCCTGAATCTGGGGGCGAGCCAGGTTATTTCCACCTATGTATACACGGTGGGCATCAAATCTTCCCAGTTCAGCTTCGGCGCGGCTGTGGGTCTGTTCAACACGGTAATCAACTTTGTATTCCTGCTGGTAACCAACTATATATCCAAACGGACAACCGGCACCGGACTGATGTAGGAGGGGGAAAATATGGCAGACAAAAAGAAAAATCCTGTGACAGAAGGGAAAAAATCCTTTAACTGGCCGGATAAAATATTCGGCGCAGCCGTCCTCATCCTGAGTATTCTGGTATTCCTTATCATTGCCTATCCGCTGTGGTTCATTATTATTGCTTCCATCAGCAATTCCAATATGGTAAACCTGGGGAAGGTTACCTTCCTGCCGAAGGATATCCGGTTTTACGGATACCAGCAGATTATGGATGACGCCCGTATCTGGATGGGATATGCCAACACCATCCTTTATGTGGTGGCGGGAACGATTTTGAATATGGCGGTGACCATGCCGGCAGCCTACGCCTTATCCAGGAGGAATTTCAAGGCGAGAAACAAGGTGATGTTTTATTTCGTTTTTACCATGTTTTTCAGCGGCGGGCTTGTTCCCCTCTATATGACGGTGAGTTCGCTGGGGCTGATATCCACCAAAACAATACTCATCATATTTGTGGCGGTCAATACCTATAACCTGATCATTGCGAGGACATTCATTGAAAATTCCATACCGGAGGATTTGTATGAGGCAGCAGTGCTGGACGGCTGTTCCCATTTCAATTATTTTGTAAAGGTGGTCCTGCCGCTGTCCAAGGCGGTTATTTCCGTATTGATTCTCTATTATGCGGTATTTCACTGGAATGATTTCTTCAATGCGCTGCTTTTTAACAGCAATGCCAAAAACGCGCCGCTCCAGATCATACTGAGGGAAATCCTCCTGCTGAATCAGGCATTTTCCAGCGGCGTGGGAGGCGTGCAGGGAGGCTATGCCCAGGGCGCTGCGGATCAGGTAAAATATGCGGTTATTATTGTATCTACCCTGCCGATTCTGTGCGTGTATCCTTTTATACAGAAATATTTTGAAAAGGGCGTGATGATCGGAGCGGTGAAGGGCTGATAAGAGTGCGCGATAACGCACGGACGGGAGAAGATATGGACAGATTGAAAGACTTCCGATATCGGAATGTGGAACTGAAAAACAGCCTGTGGGAGAGACAGCGCAGGGAGACAGCGGAAACCTATCTTGCGATACCCAATGACTCTCTTTTATATTATTTCAGGACGCTGGCCGGGCTGGAGGCTCCCGGAGAAGGGCTGACGGGCTGGTACGGAAACGGAGCCTCCACCTTCGGGCAGAAGCTGGGAGCTTTTGCCAAGCTTTATGCGGTGACAGGGGATTACCGGCTGAAGGAAAAAGCGGTATATCTGGCGGATGAATGGGGAAAATGTGCCGCTGCCAATAAGAAGGTGTTCGACTGCAATGACACCTATGTATATGAAAAGCTGCTGGGCGGTTTCCTGGATATGTATGAAAATCTGGGCTACGAGAAAGGCCTTGCCTATTGCTCCGGACTCACCGACAGCGCGGCGGCAAGGTTTAAAAGAGATATTCCCAGGGACGGGCTGCAGGGGCCGGAATTATGTGAAAATAATATGATCGAATGGTACACCCTTCCGGAAAATCTGTATCGTGCCTATCAGCTTACCGGAGAGCAGAAATACCTGGATTTTGCACAGGAATGGGATTATACCTATCTGTGGGATAAGCTCAACAATAAAGATTCCGCCATAGGGCCCCGCCATGCCTACAGTCAGGTAAACAGCCTTTCCAGCGCGGCCATGGCCTATGAGGTGACGGGGAAGAAATACTATCTGGATGCCATTGAGAATGGTTATACGGAAATTACGGAAAAGCATACCTATGCAACCGGCGGCTATGGGCCTGCGGAGTGCCTGTTTGCCGAAGAAGAAGGCTTTTTGGGAGAGATGCTGAAGGATTCCTGGGATCCTACCAGGAAAAGCCCTGTCTACCGCAATTTCGGAGGCAGCCTTGTGGGCAGGAACGATAATTGGGGCAGCTGCGAGGTTTCCTGCTGCGCCTGGGCCGTGTTCAAAATCTGTAATTACCTGCTGCGGATTACCGGAAAAGCGAAATATGGCGCATGGGCCGAGCAGATGCTGATCAATGGTGTGGCCGGTCAGCCGCCGATTGATTCTCAGGGGCATGTGATGTATTATGCGGATTATTTTGTGGACGGCGCGGTAAAAAGTGTCCAGGACAGAAGGCTTCAGGGCAACGGGGCCAATTTTGAATGGCAGTGCTGTACCGGGACGTTCCCCCAGGATGTGGCGGAATATGCCAATATGCTTTATTATACGGACGAAGAGGGAATCTACGTATCCCAGTATATGAAATCCAGGGCGGAGTTTACCGTCAGGGGAGAAAAGGCAGTGCTGGAGAACTGCTCCGAAGAGGACGTATCGCCGATACGGAGATTCCGGATACAGACAAGGGGAGAGCTTCCTTTCCGCATTTCTTTCCGGATCCCCCACTGGGCAAAGGGAGAAAACAGTATTCTCGTGAACGGAGAGGATTCGGGCCTGAGGCCGTTGCCGGACAGCTGGGCTGTTTTGGAGCGGGTATGGCAGGAGGATGATGTGATTACCGTAACCTGTCCTTTCAGCCTGGAATTCAAGCCGGTTGATGAAAAAAATAAGGACATTGCGGCGCTGATGTTCGGCCCGGTGGTGCTGGCGGCGGATAAAATGACCTTATTTGACGGGGATATGGAAAAGCCGGAGGAATGGATCACCTGTGTGGATGAAAAGGAGATGCTGTTCCGTACCCTGCCGGGACATGTATGCCCCTATCCGCAGGAAGTCAGGACCTTCCGCCCTTATTATAAGATCCCTGTCATGGAATGGTATTTTATGTATGTGAGGTTCCGTATGCAAACGGAGGAAAGGGCATAAGGATTCCCTGCTTCGCTGACCGGGAAGGGGTTGCGTGAAGGAAATCCCGTAGGAGAAGGTTATCCGCAGAAAGTAAAAAAGCAGGGCATCCTGGCACAGAGCTGGCAGGGTGCCCTTTTTCAACGGTTCCCTTATTTTTCAGGCGGCTGTCTGCAGAATAAGGATTGACAAAATCTGTCCCCGATGTTACGATGAAAGCAATATGAAACGATTCATAAATTGTTGCCCGCGGGAATAACCGCAGGCAGTATTTTCTGCCTGCTTTCTTAAAAGCAGGCAATGCAAAAAGGAGGACATTGATATGTTTATGGGAAGTCTGGATTCCCTGCCGCTGCTCAGAAAAGGCAGAAGCAGGACGATTAACTGGGAGAACCGGACCGGTGAAAAAGGAAAAGGAGGGATGGCGGCCAGCGATCTGGGGCCTTCCCGGAAAGGCTCACCCTGTATTCCCTGCCTGGAACCGGGAGAAACGGTGACGCTTGCGGAGATGGACGGCCCCGGTGTAATTCAGCATATATGGATTACGGTAACGGATCGTACCAGTGACAGGAACCGTTATATCCTGCGGGATCTGGTGCTCCGGATGTATTGGGACGGGGAGGAGACTCCTTCTGTGGAAAGCCCTTTGGGAGACTTTTTCTGCTGTGGCTTCGGGGTATCCTATCCGGTAAATTCCCTACCCATCGCAGTGAATCCCACCCGAGGCTTTAATTCCTATTTTTCCATGCCTTTCGGAAAAAAGGCGAAGATTACCATCGAAAACCAATGTGACGAGGCGGTAAATGCATTTTTTTATCAGGTGGATTACTGTCTGCTGGATGAGCTGCCGGCAGAGACGGGATATTTTCATGCCGTCTGGAGGCGTCAGCGCCTTACGGAGAAGGCAAAGGATTATGTGATTCTGGACGGTGTGAAGGGACGCGGCCAGTATGTGGGAACCTATATGGCGTTAACCACCCTGGAGAGGTATTGGTATGGAGAAGGGGAAGTGAAGTTCTATATTGACGGGGATGAGGAATACCCTACCATCTGCGGGACCGGAACCGAGGATTACTTCGGCGGGGCATGGAGCTTTGCAACGCAGGAAAACGGCTGCACAGTGGAAAATACCTTCTGCACGCCGTTTTTGGGCTATCCTTACTATTCCCATCACGATACCTTCCTGCATAATGATTACCACAACGACGATCAGATGCCCCAGCGCAGTTTCTATCGGTGGCATATTCAGGATCCGGTGATCTTTGAGGAAGACCTGAAGGTGACAGTCCAGCAGATTGGTGTATATCACGGAGGCCTGTTTGAACGTCAGGACGATGTGGCGACGGTAGCCTACTGGTATCAGACGGAGCCTCACCAGCCGTTCGGAGAACTGATGGAGAGGAAGGAACGTTGGCCCAGATAAGGGAAATCGGATACGGAAAAGAAGAAAGCGATATAAGGAGCGGTGGAATGAGCAGTAATTTAGACAGAGCGAGAAGCTATGAGGAGAAAGTGGGGAAACAGATTCCGGAAGGACAGAAATGTGTTTTCCATTTGACACCGGAGGTGGGCTGGATGAATGATCCCAACGGTTTTTCCCTTTATCGGGGAGAATACCATCTGTTCTACCAATATCATCCTTACAGCTCCGTGTGGGGGCCCATGCATTGGGGCCATCAGAAAACCCGGGATTTTATCAAATGGGAGCAACTGCCCTGTGCCCTGGCTCCTGATACCGAATATGACGGTCAGGGCTGTTTCTCGGGAAGTGCAGTGGAGCATGAGGGAAAACATATTCTGATGTATACCGGTGTTCTGGACAGAGTGGAAGCGGACGGGAGCCATACCCTTCGCCAGACACAATGTATTGCCGTCGGAGACGGGGTAAATTATGAAAAGCTTCCTGCCAATCCTGTGATCACCGCTGACGCGCTGCCGGAAGGAAGTTCCGGGGAGGATTTCAGGGATCCCAGGATATGGAAAGAAGGAAATACCTTTTATGCCGCAGTCGGCAGTCTGGGAGCTGACGGAAGCGGGCAGATAGCTTTGTTTTCTTCTCAGGATGCCGAAGAGTGGAGGTTTGAGTCCATTCTGGATGCCAATGGAAAACGGTACGGAAAAATGTGGGAGTGTCCCGATTTTTTCCCGCTGGGTGGGAAACAGGTGCTGATAGTGTCCCCTCAGTTCATGCGTGCGGAGGGACTGGAATTCCATAACGGAAATAACTCCATTTATTTTGTGGGAACCTATGACCGGGAAAAGAGGAGCTTCCTGAGAGGAGAGGCACGAAGTGTGGACTGCGGCCTGGATTTCTATGCACCTCAGACGGTGGAAACGGAAGACGGAAGAAGAGTGATGGTGGGCTGGCTGCAAAGCTGGGACAACTACATGACACCGGAGGATTTCCTGTGGTCGGGAATGATGACCATCCCAAGAGAACTGGAAATACGGGAAGGAAGGCTGATTCAGAACCCGGTGAGGGAGCTGGAAAACTACCGTCAGAAGGAAGTATCCTGTAAAGGCATAAGGCTGTCGGAACAGCAAGGCTCTCTGGAACTGGATGGAATCCGGGGAAGAGTCCTGGATATGATTGTGGAGGCAGATGTGAGCCGGAGCGCTTCCTTTACCATCCATCTTGCTGTGGGAGAAGGCTGTGAGACGACCATCTCCTATGAGAAAGAGAAGGGTACGCTCACCACGGACCGGACCTGCAGCGGACTGAAAAAGGATCTGCTGTGTACCCGTTCCATGTATGTGGATACAAAAGAAGGAAAGCTGAAGCTCAGGCTGCTTTTGGACAAATATACGGTGGAGCTGTTCGTGAATGACGGGGAACAGGCTATGACCTCCCTGATTTATACGCCCCTTGAAGCGGAGGGGATTTCCTTTTCCTGCAAGGGGGAGACTGTTTTGGACATTACTAAATATGAGATTGTTTTATCATAAGGAAATGAAAAAAGAGAAGGCACCGGGAATCTTACCGGTAACCTTCTCTTTTTCATTCATTCTTATACAGGAACACTTAGGACTGCTATTGTCCTTCTCCGCCCTGTTCGGCGGCCTGCTGCTGTTGCTGTAATGCATAGGCATTCTGAAGCGCAGCAATCTGGGCGTTCAGGTTTTCAATTTCCTGCTGTGCCTGGTTGACCGCATTCTGTGCGGCTGCCTGACTGTCAGGATCCACGGCTGCGGCCAGCTGCTGCTGGGCGCTTACCAGTACGGTCTGGGCGTTCTGCAGAGCTGCCTGCAGGTTGGCCATCTGAATATCATAATTGGCAAGCATATTTCTTGCATCCAGTTCCATGCGCTGCTGGGCAATGACTGCCGCCGCGTTGGGATCGGACATGAAAGTGGCATCATGAGGACAGTGAACCGCAGTGCCTTCCTCCGTTGTGTTTGCATTTCCGCTCAGAGAAGCATCCAGGGCAGGCGGCATGGTTATGGTACCCGGTACCTGGAACGGGCAAAGCTCTGTGGCGGGCAGGCCGGAATATTCACAGATACTGCCCTGGTAATGTACGTCACAGGTATCCGAAGGAACCGTACCCTTGGCAAAGTACTCGGTTTTTAAGGTCTCGTCGCACATGCCGGGAATAGGAAGCTTGCCGGACTGGGAACAAACGGTGGCGGTTACAATATCGGCGGGAACGCTGAAGGCTTTGTTTTCCAAGTTTTCATGGATTTTGCTCATGGCAGCCCGCCAAAGGGTTTTGGCCAGATTCCGTTCCCCGTTCTTGCCGGAAAGCTTGGCATTGTTGTCATAGCCTGTCCAGGTAGTACAGGTATAATAAGGTGTATAGCCTGAGAACCACACATCGTTGTAATCCGAAGTAGTACCTGTCTTGCCGGCGATTGACATACCGCCGAAATTCACGCTGGCTCCGGTTCCGGAGGTTACTACGTCAACCATGGCATCTGTGAGGAGGAAAGCGGTGCTTTCCTTGATAACCTGGCGGCGTTCCCCTTCCGTATTATCGATGAGGATATTTCCGTCATGATCCACGATTTTGGTATAAAGCTTCGGTTTGATATAGGTCCCGCCGTTTGCAATGGTCGCATAAGAGGCGTTCAGCTCCAGATTGGTAACACCATAGGTAATACCGCCCAGGGCGAGGGACTGTGTAATATCGGAAAAGGTCTGGCCGTTTTTCTCTTCCCGCTCTATCAAAGTGGTAAAGCCAAAATTCTGCAGGTAATCAAAGCCCTTCTGAGGAGTGATGTAGGTCAGAGTCTTTACGGCGATGATGTTCAGGGAATCCCGGATACCATCCCGCAGGGAACAGGTTCCCCGGTAACCGGAGCTGTACCAGTTGGAAACCGGCCTTCCGTTGGCATAATTAAAGGGAGCATCCACAAATACATCCGCCAGAGTAAGCCCGGCGCTGTCTAACGCGGGGGCATAGGTGGAAACAATTTTAAAGGTGGAACCGGGCTGCCTGGTAGTGGAGGTTGCGCGGTTCAGGGTACGGTTTGCTTCTTTTGCCCCGCGTCCGCCTACGATGGCGACCACATTTCCGGTGGACTGATCTTCGATAGTCATGGAAATCTGCGGCTGCGGCGTCATGGAGATACTTTCCGCAATCACCTCGTCCCCGTCCTGAAGAAGGGATGCTTTATAGTTCTCGGCTGCCGCATAGGCATCGTCCTGGGAGGAGAAAAGCAGGGGATATTTTTTATCGCTTCCGTTCTGCTTCAGATAATCCTCCAGCATTTCCTTGCTGAAATTATCATTTTCCCCGTTGGAACGCTGAATGGTCAGCTGGTAATTCAGGTACCAGGTAGTTCCCTGGGGATAATTTTCCTCATTGGAACAGACCTCATCACAGATGGACTGGATGGTGGGATCCTGGGTGCTGTATATCTTCAGGCCGCCGGTATAAAGCATGGAAAAGGCCTGGGCTTCCGAATAGCCGGCGGCTTCCAGATCGTCCATGACAGCTTCGGTCAGGGCATCCACAAAATAAGAGTTGATGGCGTTTTCCCCGGTTTCTTCATTCACTGTCTGGATGCGGGAGTATACGTCATCTGCCAGGGCCGCGTCAAATTCGGACTGGCTGATGTAACCCTGTTCCAGCATGTTGGTAAGTACTTTTTCCCGGCGCTCCGCATTTTTTTCCGGATGGGTAATGGGATTGTAGCGGGAAGGATTCTGGGTGATGGCGGCGATGACGGCACATTCGGAAAGGTTCAGTTCATAGACATTTTTTCCGAAATACCGTTTGGATGCGGCCTGGACACCAAGGGTGTTCTGTCCCAGATTGATGGTATTCATGTAATTTTCCAGTATTTTATCCTTATCCATATCGTTTTCGAGCTTGATGGCAAGATACTGCTCCTGGAATTTACGCTTTACTTTAACGGCAAAGGCCTTTTCGCTTTCACTTGTCCAGCTGGTAAGAACGTTGTTCTTGATAAGCTGCTGGGTGATAGTGCTGGCGCCTTCGGAAAAGTGACCGGAGGTGAGCCCGATGAAGCCGGCCCGGAGAATACCCTTGATATCGATTCCGTTATGGTCATAGAACCGTGCGTCTTCGATAGCAACAAAGGCGTGGGCCAGATCCTCGGGGATCTTGTCCATGCTTACGGGAACCCGGTTGGATCCTTCTGCGTCAAGCTTGGCAATCTGGTTTCCTTCGGTATCGTATACGAAGGTGGAGAAGCCTGTGGGGGATACGTCAATATTGGAAATATCCGGTGCAGAGGCCAGAATACCCTTGACTACGCCTAAGCCCCCGCAGATACCAATGATGCCTGCAGCCAGAATGACCAGTAAAATGGTTTTAAAAAAGGTAAGAGCAAATCGTTTGCTCCATTTTTTTGATTTGGAACGCAGTGCCTTTTTTTTCTTTGCGGCACCTCTTTTGCCATAATTCATGAATTATGCCTCCTTACTAAAACTGGAAGTTCCATGGAGATGGTTCCATAAAAAACAACCTGTAATGTCCCATTTCGGGGCCATTTCAGTATGGGCCAAAATGGCATTACCTAATAGATTATAGCAAATGTGGACAGGTAAATAAAGGTTTTTCTTCCATATTAAGAATTGTTCACAATATTAGAGGGTTTTAAACATGATGGGGTGGTGGGGTTCGAGTCCCCATCCCCGCCCGCCGCCCCGGCTGTTTCCCTCGTCCCTGCCATGCGTGCCGTCCTATGGTTCCTGCGGGGCCGCGTATCCTATATAGCCCAGGCTGCAGACAAAAAAAAGGGTGGTTTCTAACTGTTTTGTTCCTGTCCTTCGCTGCCAACGCGGCTTAAACTCCTCCCTTTGGTCGTCAGACAGCGCCGCTAAGGGCGGGCAGTAAAGTATAGAAATAAAGCAGTAAGAAACAGTTCCCTTTTTTTGAGATGGCACTGGGGGAGCAGAGTGTACGCGGCCGGAGAGACGGCGGAGGATGCCGGGGACAGCGGGGAGAGACTGCACAGGCGGCGTTCCTATACCATAACTCTGGGAAGAGCAGGTGAGATGGATATAATTTTTTAGAGGATTAGGTGGTTATTGGATGAGGCGGAGCATGGTGGTTATGTCTTGGGAGGCCATTTGGGCTTTGGATTTTTCTATGAGGATGTTGCCTCCGGTTATGATGTAGGAGGGGATGATCCGGATGGTTTCGTAGTAGAGTTCGGTGGTTCTCAGTTTGTAGGTTGAGGTGGAGGGGACTGCGTTTTTGCCGGTGGCTTTTTTGGTTAGCATGTTGAAGGCTTTTTTGGCGACGTCGCCCATGAGCATGATTACTTTGGTGTTTGGGAAGAGGGAAAGTTCTTTTTCCAGATAGGGCAGGCTTGTTTCGATGGTGCTTCTTTCAATGGTGTAATCGGATTTTGGGGTTTTGACGGCGTTTGTGATGTAGATGCCTGTTTGCAGGATATCCTGGATGTTTTGGGCCGGAAGGCCGGCTTTTTGGAAGAGGGGAATTGTTGTTTTGAGGTAATCTGGGTCGGGGGAACCGTAAAAATCCTGGGAAGGGTCGGAGGGGACTACCTCGTTTATCATGATTGCCTTGATTTTCTCAGGATCAAGGTCTAAATCGTTCAGTTGTACGGGGAGGGCGGCGGGTATTGTTTTTTCGAGTTCTGTTTTTATATTCATTTTTTCTCCTGTCTGTGCGTTTCTGTACACTTATGGCCATTGGCGGCTGTGGGGCTGAAAGGTTTTTTCAGCGGTTACGTTTCTTTGTAGTGGTTCAGGGCGGCTTCGTATTTTTCGATGATTTTCTGTTTGATGTGTTGGGGGCGGATGATGGTTACTTTTTCGCCGAAGGACATGAGAAAGTCGTAGATCCAATCGGTTTCGGGCAATGTCAGGTTAACGGTGTATCCGTGCTGTGTTTGGGTGATGGCGTCGTCTTCCAGCTGGTCATACAGTTTGAAGCCGACTTCAGGGGGAAACTGTAATTCCAGATTAATTAAAGGTCTCGTATCCTGGGGCTGGGAAAAATTGTTTTGGTCTGTTTCGGGGATTGCGTCAAAATGTGTTTCGGTTAAAAATAAATGTTTGATGCGGGTGAAGCGGAACAGCCGGCAGCCATTGTGCAAAAGGCAGTACGCATGGAGGTACCATGCTTTATCTTTGTAAATTAGTTTCTGCGGGAGGGCTTCGCGTATGCTGGCGGTGCCGGAGGAATTGAAGTATTCAAAGTGGATTTTCCTCTTTTCGAGGACGGCCTGTTTCAGTTGGATAAATAATTGATTTTCATATTCAGCGGCACTTCCCCAGCGTGAAAAGTCGATCTCTATCCAATCGGTAAGTCCTGTTTGAAAAACGGCGCTGAGTTTTCTCAAAATATTGTCGATATCAGGATATTGTACGGCGGAAAGGCTTTGTATGGCTGATAAGATTTCCTGTTTTTCTCCGGATGAAAAAAAGGTTTTATCAAGAATGTGGCCGTCGAGAAAACGGATGCCGCCGTTTCTTCCTGTGGTAACGTAAATGGGAATGCCGGCGCTGCTCATTGCGTCTATATCCCGATAGATAGTTCTTACGGATACTTCGAATTTTTCAGCCAGCTCAGGTGCGGTGGCTTGTCCTTTGTCCAATAAATAGTATAAAATCCGGAACAGTCTGCTTTCCTGCAATCAATCACCTCCATAATGCTGATATGATTATACTATAAAAACCCTGACACGTGATGGCAAGGTTTTTATTTCAGCTGTTTCCGTTTTCATATACGATTTCTTCCATCAGTATTCCCATTTTTTCCGGGGATTTTCTTCGCACCAGATGAGTGTGAGCCGCCAGAAACCGGCCAGGCGGAAATGAAAAAGATACTTATATTTTTCCAGATCGGCAGAAGGCGTTATCCGTTCGTATTCCGGGGGGATATGTTTTATTTTTACAGCAGTATTGCGGACGAGGGCAGGCATATCATCCTCGAGGAAATACAGCAGGTGCTGTTTTTTCAGAAGGAGGAGGATATCAATATAGTGTTCCCAGAATTCGAAATATGACTGCGCGATGCCTTTCAGATCGGCCGCATGGTTTTTGAGCAGGGTATCTGCAAATTCATCCATGAGCAGGGCTGAGGTATATTTCATCACATCATCTTTTGTCCGGAAGCAGCGGTAGAAAGTCCTGCGGCTGATATTGGCCTTCTGCGCAAGGCGGCTTATTGTGATGTCGTGATAGTTTTTGTGTTCAAGCAGTTCGAACAGCGCTTTTACGATGTATTGGCGCGGCTGTTTTTGTTCTCTGACCGGTATTTTCATAGGGGGCTCCTGTTCTATGGATTTCTTTCTGTCAGAAACTTCTCCAGGGCGGATAGATATGTTTCACGGCTCAGCAGCATTGCGAGGTGTCCGCCTTTGAGGCCGGGGATGACGGCGGGCTCCGGCATCAGGCGGATCAGCGCATCCTTCAGGCTGTCACAGAATATATGGTCTTCCTGGGAAAAGAAAAGCAGGACTTCTTTGCGGAAGGGTTCGAAGTCTTCCGGTTTATGGGTTCCGAATTCGGTGGTCAGATCTCCCAGGAGGGTATCCATATGGACAAGATAGTCATTGGAGAAGTCTTTTTTCAGAATGTCAAAAACTGCGCCGGCGATTTCGGCCGATTGTTTCTCTGCGATGGTTCGTCTGCACATCAGTTTGAAGAGGGGGAACAGGAGAAACATGGGGAGGTATTTATCCATTCTGATATTTTTCTTTATTTTATCCGGGTTAATCATGGTTACAATATTCTGCATTCCTTCATAATCAATGTCGTTGGACAGGGAACAGGTACCTGACAGAATCATTCCCTTTATGATTTCAGGATGGCGTTTTGCGGTGATCTGCGCCAGGAGTCCTCCATAGGACTGCCCGATCAGGTAGATATTCCGGGCGCCGATTTGTTCGAACAGTTCAGCCATGGCATCGCAAAGGGAAACATTTGTGGGGAAATCCATGGGATAATTGAAGGTTATAAGGCTGTATTTGGGAAGAAGGGAATCATACAGGTAGAATAAACTGTCGCCGAGCCCGGTTCCGCCGGCCAGAAATACAAGGGTGATGTTTCCGGATGGGCTTTGATTGTTTTTGTAGTATCGGTATGTAAAGCTGCCATGCGTCAGCCTGGCGGTGCGTAAGGGCGCTGTTTTATCAAATTGTATGTATTTCTCTTTTAAGGTCATGGCAGTGCCTCCTTGTTTGAATTGAGGATTAGAAGAAACTAACTTCCGGATAAAATAAAAGTTGTTACTGTACTTTGGGACCTATGAGGACTGTGGAAAATCGAGCCGGAAAACAATAACTGGAAAGCAGCGGGGCAGAAATTCTTTTTTACGGATTTGAGATGGGTACAGTATACTATATGGGAAAATTCTTTTCAATTATCCGGGATAAAGGCGGCACAGATTTTTGATTTTGTGCCTATTGTTTCATGATGGTTTGGGACAGGGAGGATTCGGGTTTGCCATTTTTTCTTACTTGACACGAGAAATTGATTATAATAATGTTAAAGGTATCAGTGTTATTGTGATATAATAAAGATAACAGATATGAGTACATAATACGCATACGCGGGCAATATATCAGGAAAATGAAGTGTTTGTATGATAATAAAGAGAAATGCAGGAGGGATTTATGGGTAGAAACAGCGGCGGCGGAAGCCGCAGAACGGGAGGTTCTTCATCCGGAGGAGGTTCCTCATCCGGAAGCAGTTCCTCTTCAGGAGGAAGCCCTTCTTCAGGAGGCCGTTCTTCAGGGGGCGGTCGGATCAGCGGAGGGAGAACGACACGTATATCTTCCGGCAGCAGTTCCTCATCGGGGAGCAGCCGTCCGGCTTCAGGAAACAGCGGTTCTTCATCGGGGAACCGATATTCATCAGGGAACAGCAGCCATTCGTCATCAGGCGGAAGCGGCCGGTCGGGAGCAGGAAGCAGCCGTATATCGTCAGGAAGCAGCACAGCGTCAGGGAGCGGCAGGAGTTCTTCTGGTTTCTCTTCAGGGAATACGTCATCTTACGGGCGTGAAAGCCGTAAGTGGGGGGCGGCTCCGCCGCCCGGCCAGTCTCCTTATAACAGACCGCCTCAGTATAATGGCTGGAATAATGGCGGATACCCACCGCCGCCACCTGGAGGAAATCCGCCGCCTGGAGGATATCCTCCTCCGCCCGGAGGAAATCCCATGCCGCCACCCGGAGGATATTCATCACCGCCGCCAAGGGTATCTAGACCGCCCAGGCAGCCCAGACCGCCGAGGGAAAGGTGGTTTCGTAACGGTTCTGGTTATGGCGGCGTAAGGCCTGCCCGTTCCATGGGATGTCTTGGAGGCTGTCTCACGCCTTTCCTGATTTTGTTTGTGATAGGAATTGCTGTTGTGGTGATTGTTTCTTCGGGCAGCCGGAAATCGGCTCCTAATGGAACCCGCGAGCAGCAGAATGTACAGGAACAGGCACCGCCGCCCATACAGCAGAAGGCGGAAACAAAGTCAGACGATCAGTCTTCAGAGGCTGCGGTACCTACCGTGGCAGAGTACTTTACCGACAAGATGGGGTGG